>Ga0214473_10002901_pt1 | contig 20983 bp, 14 predicted proteins | sample RVTome_7_FD_203509 | JGI IMG/M metagenome (GOLD analysis project Ga0214473, IMG submission 203509) | Soil microbial communities from uranium-contaminated site in the Upper Colorado River Basin, Wyoming, United States - RVT98D197 | ecosystem: Environmental > Terrestrial > Soil > Contaminated >... | reverse complement strand
GGAACTGGCTGCGTTGACAATTCGTTGGCGATCATTCGAGCCGGGATCACCTCCGGTCATCACGAGGGTCCCAACACCCGGCGCTACCAAGCGGTCGGCGATCTGCGCATCCACGGTCACAACACCGGTCGGGTTTTGAATCACGATGAAGCGATTGCTCAAGCTTGCTCCAACCTGAGTGGCGCCGGTTACTTGAAGGGAGAGGGGCACGCAGTCGTCGGTGGCGCCCCGTGAGACGCGAGCGCGGTTCGCTTCGTCCTGTGTCAGCGTCCTGTTGGTGCCAGCGAGCGTACCTGCGAGCATCAGGCGACCGGCATTCACCGAGGTGTCGTCGACATGACCCAGATTCAAGAAGTGTCCCAGCTCGTGTGCCAGCACCTGTGCCCGCTGCTGGGTATCGAGAGTCACGCTCAGGGGCGGTCCAAGGACAGTCGTCTGGAACCTGTCGCCCAGGGCGCAGCCAGCCACACCCAATACCGCTCCGCCCTCTGGTGAGACGCCGAACCCGGCCTCGCCCAGCCCCGCAAGGTCTCCGACAAGGAACACGTTGACGACGTCGGGATAGGCACACCGCTCCAGGAGGATGGTGAATTCAGACTCATCCACCTCACACTCGGTGCGGAATGCATAGGCTTCGCGGACGATATTGACGTCGTCGAGCTCGAAACGGATGCGCGCCTGGCGCCAGATCCGGTTTGCTTCCTCGAAAGCGGCGCGCAACTCCGCGTCGGTGATCGCCGTCGCCTGGCGACCGGGCGGACCGATGGCTGCTGGACAAGTCCGGACCTCTCGCGTTACCGGGTGCAGCGCGGTCATCAGGTGAGCGACCACCGGCAACCGAATCTCGCGCAAAAGAGGCGCGTCCACGATCACCACATCCAGGCGGTCGCTATCGGCTTGCAGCACTTTGCAAACTGCGTTGCCTTTGACGGTATCGTCCCCCTCGTCTTTCAACCGCACGAGCACCGGGGCCTGCATTTCCAGCGAGTAGACGCCAACCGGCTTGTCGCTGAAGCGGAAGTTCCCGTTCGCGTCCGTCCGCGCAGCGATGGCTTCGCCCCTGGCATCCTCACTTTGGAGAAACTCGCCTTTGGGCGTGATGATCACGAAGGTTTGATTCGGCGCCGGACTCCCGTCTTGGTGCTCGATCGAGCCTTGTACGGCGATCGTGCGCGGGTCGACCGGCTCGCGACACCACGGGCCGCCGGGCACGGTCGAGCAAGGCTGCGGCTGCCTGGTCTCGGGGTCCAGATGCGGCGTCACGAAGCAAAGGCGGGATCCGCCGCTCGGTGGACCGACACACCAATCGTCGTTGACTCCGCCGGGTCGTGGCAGATCGAAGGTATCCGGTCGAGGCACGGCGCACGGCAGAACATCCGCGCGGACGAACAACAACTCGACCCGGCGATTGGGCCGGTGGGCGTTGAGGGTGCTGTTAACGGGATCGTCTTCACCGCAGCCGAGCCACTTGAGAATCTCGCCGGAGCAATTGGGAAAGAAACGCTCGGCTGGCACGCCGAGATTGTCCTGCGCGAGATAGTCCTCGATCAGCGCGCGCCAGACCTCGTCATCGACCTGCGTGCCCGGCGGGAGACCCTTATGACACCGGTACGCACGCACCGCCTCGTCGGTCAACGGTCCGTGATTGCCATCCACGCGGCCCGGATAGAAGCCCAAGTCCTGCAGGATGTGCTGATACTCGCGCGTCCCCCAGCGATCTTCTATCGTCGGCTGCTCCCCGGGCGGAACCCGTCGCTGCCGCAGGGAGTCCCATTCATCGATCGCGGCTTGACGGTCGTTTCCAAAGTTGAGGAAAGCAAAAACAGCGCGTGCGCGCCGTTCCGAAAGCGATTGGTTGTATCCGCGAGTATCGACCTTGTCCGTATGACCGACGATCAGGAGCTTCTCGTCCGTGCTCTCGGCGCGAGCTGCAACCTGTCGCAGGACCTCGCGCAGGCACGGCTCGACGAACGCTTTGTCGAAGCGGAAGTGAACGACGAAGGTCTTGGCGACACCAGCGACGGAGCGCAGTACGATGGTGACCCGCGTGGTCTGAGCGGGGCGAATCTCCGCGAGTGCGGACCCCTGGGGGTTACTCACCGCCCGAGCCATGTAACGGCCGGGCGGGAGAACCTCCTCCCAGACGTTATTCGTGCGATTGGTCAAGGTGCGCGACAACGATGAGCCCTCTTCCGTGGTCCCCTCGACCGTCACCCTCACCGCGCTGAAATCGAAATCGGGCTCGCCCTCGACGAGGACCTCCACCACCAGGGTTCCGGTCTCGACCGCAGGCGGGGGCGGCGGCGGTGGGGGCGGCGGCGGCTCCTCGATCTCCGGCCTCGGAGGTGGGATCAGCTCGCGCAGCGTCAGCTCATACTCGAAGCGCTGTGGCCTGCCTGCCAGTTCGCGCACACCCAGCTCTTCGACCAGGACCTGATCCACCTTCGTCGCCGTTGCGATGTCGGCGACGAAGGAGACAGGGGCGCCGCCACGAAATGTGTCGCGCAGCGTCTTGAGATGCCCCGCCGCTTCCGCTCCAGTCATCACCCCGGAGAGCTCGACACGTGTGGCGCGTCGGCCCACGCCCTGCAGAAAGTCCCCCTCCAGCGCCGGAACGCCGTGCTGAGTCAGGACTTGATCTTCGTCGGTCTCGATCTTCTGCACCTGCTGAAGCTCGATCTCGCCGAGCATGGGCTTGACGGGCATGGCTTCTCGTGTCCGATCGGGCTATGCCTTCAGCTCGTTCAGCTTCGCCACGATCGCGTCAATCAGGCCGGTGATTTCGGCTTTGACGGCATCGAGCGACGGCAGAGAGCTGACGACGTCGGCGACCTCGATCACATCGTCAATCGTATCGGCTTCGTTCGGCAGCAGGCCTCTCGCCGTTTCGAGCAACGTCTTCACGCTCGTGGTGAACTCGGTGACTTTTCCCAGGCCTTGTCCGACCACGCCGGGATTCAGGTTGCTGATTTCGGTCTTGAGCTTGCCCATCAGGTCAATGAGCTTGTCGATCAGCTCCGTAATCTGTGGGACGACTGACTTGAGCGCCTGGACGGCCGGTTTGATCGTGCCCATGTTGTCGTCGAGAAACTTCTTGAATTTCGCCAAGGCTTCCTTGAGATCATCGAAGAGATTCGCTGCCATGATTTCTCCTTCTTCAGGGTGATTCGTTCGGATGGTTGAACTCGCGCAAGCGCGCGAGCAGATTGCTGAATGGCTCTACGAACTGTTCGAGGCCGGTCGCGAAGAGCGGCGCGAGATTGAGTCCGTCCACGAGCTCGTCCATGAAACCCAGCGCGTCGTCTTCGATCGCCCCGTCGAGCACCGAGAGGTCCTCGGGCTCGACGGGCTCGATGAATTCGCGCAGCGTCATCAGGTAGGCAAAGCGGAACGGCTTGCCGGCCAGATCCTGGACCCGCAGATCATCAATCACCACGCGCTCCAGATCGGCTTCCGCCGTGATGTCCGCGATGAATGGCAATGGATTGGCCTCACGGAACTTGGTCTCCAACTGATCGATGAAGCTCTGCGCGTCGGGGCCTGTCGCCACACCCCACAAAGTCACCCGCGCGGGTCGGCGACCCAGGTCTTGCAGCAAGGACCCGGACATACCCGGCGGCTTGTGCTCGGCCAAGACACGCCGTTCCAGCGCGGTCATCTCCTGCACCTGCGGCAGTTCCAGTTGATCGAGCATGGGCCTCATCTACACGTCGATTCCGTGACGGCGCGCCTGCTCATCGAGGATGAGCTGAATCTTGGCGGCCAATGCGTCCAGGTCTTCCGGCGCCGTCGCTTCCTCGCGGGCGCCTCGTCGCGCGGCTTCCTTCGCCAGGGCAAGCACGCCGGTCGCTCCGGTTTCGGGGGGTGCGAGCGGCGGCAGCGGTTCGGCGAAGGACGGCGCCGCAATGGGCTCCTCCTCCCGCCCGCCATCAGCGATCCGATGACCGACCTCCGCTCTCGCAGCCGGAGCTGATTCACCCCGTTCGCTGCGCGGGCGGACCCACTCCCCGTCGGCGAGGGCGGGAACCGGGGTCTTCCCCTTCGTTTCGCGCGACAGGCGGTCTCGGCCGAGCGGTCTTGGCGAATCGTTCTCGTTGCCAGTTCGCGGGGTCGGCGCGGGTGAGAACCCAAGCGGTTCCACGCCCGCAAGGCGGTGTACCAGGCTCGCTGATGCCGTGGGCCCGGCAAGGTCCGTCGACCACGGCGCGCCGATAAGATCACTCGACTGCCAACGGGCGGCTCCGGCGGCGAGCGCCGGGCGACGCAGTTTGCATCGGACGCGGTCGATCAAACGTTGCGCGAACACCTCCGAAGAGCATGCCGAGTCAACTCGCAACTGACCGCCGCGAGGCGCACTCGGCTTGGCTGGGTCCGAGTATGCCGCGCGAGTGGCGGCTCGGGGCCTCTCGAGATTCGCCTCGATATCGCGGCGAAGCGCCTCAGCTCCGTTCGATGCTGGCGCCACCTCCCGCTGAGTCGATGGCAGGGCGCGACGAGCGGGTCGAGGCTCGTCGGCGCATCGAGCCACCAGGGTCTGGTTCGCCCGCTTGGGAAGTCTCGCCGCGCAGGCTGCATCCACAAGGGAAGGTCCATTTTTTCGAGCGTTCGATCCGCGGCCGTTGAGCTCGGAGGTGACGACCGGGCAAGGTCTATCGCCCTTCCCTCTCGAGGGAGCGTTCGCGCCGACCGCAACCCGTTCGCCCCGCGGCTTTGCTTCCGGCGGATCGGGTGAGACGGTGTGCCCGACGAGCTCGGACAAGGACCCTCCTAGCAACGAGGCGCTGCAGAGCTTTGGAGCGCGCCGTGTGAGAGGTTCCATCCACGCGCAGGAGCGTGGCACCGCGCCGAGCCGTCCCGTGGCCCGACGCAGTCCTTCACGCCAGCAGCCCGGCGCGCGACCGCCCGTCACCGAGGCGAGAGCCCGCGTCCCGGCGGTAGCCGCTCGCCAGATCCCACCGCCTGGCTTCATGCGGGCTCGCCTCCGCCCTTGGCCATCTCCAGGAAGAGCAGAATCTGCCCGATGGTCATCCCGCTGACCTCTTCCGGCGTCCATCCGAATTGCTTCGCGAGTACGAAGCAGGCTCTAGCCAGCGGCGCCTGCACCAGCTCACCGAGCTCATCGCGCGGCGTGTTGATACCGCTCAGTTCATTGATCCGTTCTACGAGGAAACGGGCCAGGCCCGCCGGCAGTTGCGAGACCTGCTCGACTTTGAGCGCGGGGGAAACGGTCGCCTGCTGGATCATCAACGTCGCCGAAAGCACTTCGTCGTTGGTCGAGGCCTTGGCGATCCGCTGCAAGTCGCGCACCGTCAATGGACGTAACACCACGCGGCTCGCCGCGGGAGCGTGGCCGTTGGCTGCGAGCAACTCGGCCGGAATTTCGACTTCGTGCGTCAGTGCGCTGCCGGCCAGAAGTTCTTCAGCGGTGAGCGTCATCTCGGACTACCTCGCCTAGGCCGGTGCCGCCTCGGGGAACTCCGGTCCAAGAGCGACCGCTTCGCCTCCCCCCTCGGGCGCTTCCCGGTCGCTGACGCTGATGCTCAGCGCTTTGAAGGTAACGTTCGACATCACGAAGTCTTCCTCCGGCAGGACATACCCCCAGTTCTGCAGCTTGACGCCTTTCAGCTCCAGCGCCGCGGTATTACCCGGCACCGCCGGATCGTTGAGGGAGACGACCATGTTGAAGACCGGTTGCACATAGGGTTCCGCGATGTTGTTCGGCGCCGCCCCGCGGCCCAGCAACAGGAAAAGAAGCGAACCGTTGATGTGGGCCCGTTGGATCTTGCCGCTGATGTGGATGTTGCCCGGATGGAGCGATGTTGGGTGCCTCCGCCCTATCTCATGGAACTCTTCGAGGTCGGTCTGCACGCAGACTTCGACGCCGACGACTCGTCCCACCGTTTGGATTTGATAGAGATCGATCACGGCCTGGGCGTCGTCGCCTTCGGGGGTATCCTCGAAGGCCAGCGTCAACGTGCCATTCGATCCGGTAAAGACGTTGGTCATTGCCATGATTTTCTTCTCCTTTTGCGCTGCCGCTTCCTTGCCGTTTCAGTTCGGATCAAATTCGTTACTCCAATACCATCGTGACCTTGATGAAATCGATGCTGAACGTGGGCCGCAGTACGATGGTGACTTTGGCGATGCCTTTGCGTTCCTCGTCCCGGGTCGCGGTCACCGAGAGCTCGTAGCTCACCAGCATCTCATCCTCGACCATCTCGGTCAGGAAGCTGTTGATGGTGGCGCGAAGCGCCCCGCGCACGCGCTCGTTGTTGAGCAAGCCGATGTAGGGCTGGGCCGCCGACCGCACTCCGAACTTGGCGTAGTCCACGATCCGCCGGGTGGTGATCTGCGTGAAAGCACCTTCGTCGGTGGTGATTCCTTTGACGATGCGAAAGCCTTTACGCTCTTCCAGCGCCAGCACGCGGTTTTGCACGAGCTGGGTAAGCTGCGCCGAGTTGAATTTCTCTTCGACTCCCTCAACGCCCAGCACTTTGTTGGTCAGGCTGACGTGTGCCGAGAAGCTCGCGAGCATGCCAGCGACGGCGGCGGCGGCATACGTACCAGGCAGGGTGACCACTTTCGGGGGTGTGAGAGCGGTGTCGATCACCTTGATGCCTGGAGCGACGAAGATCACCCGGTCGCTCGCCACATTGTGGCCGCGCAAGTTGTCCAGGAAGGCGTCGGTCGTCTGGCCGCTTTTGAGCCCGCTTCCCACCAATGCGATGCGGTCACGCTTGATCAGGTCGCTCGACGCCTTCTGGCAATGCTTGTGCAGCTCGCCCCCGAAGTTGTCGTCTTTACTGGCAGCGACCACGATTTGAACGTCTTCATTGAGCAGCGCTTCAAGCCCCGCCGAGTAATCGGCGCCCGACTCACCGTTCTCGCCAGGGCTGAATGACGCGAACGCGTCGGGAGGGGCGCTTTTGTCCGGCAATTGCGCCGACGCCGTCTTCGCCGTCGCCACTACCCACGCAGAAGGCGTGTCCACGTCGTTGATGTCGGCGAGCAGGTCATCGCCGCTCACCACGGTGTAGACCTCCTCGACCGTGCCTAGCCGCAACGTCACTTTGACGCCCTGGGCGCGGTGCACCACGTAGGACGCCGTCAAGTCGTCATCGGCGACGAGGGTGAACCCGGTAGGGAATACGATACTGCCCGAGGCTGGATCCGAGAGCGGATCCGCGGGTGGATCCGGCGCTGGAACAATCTTGACTTGACCTGGCGCCGGCGCCCCGGTGTAGACGATCTTGCTGCCGCTGAAGATCGTGGTGACGCCGCTAGTGCTGCTCTTGTGCGTGATGCGGTTGCGAGCGCTCTGCACCGGGAGATGGGAGAGCTTCGGGGCAGCCGGATTCACAGCCTCATCTTCGATAAATGGCGCGGCGTCGGCAGTGGCCAAAGCCGCGACGTTGATCTGCAGGTCGTTGGCCCAGGCGCCCTCGCTTTTGGCTGCGAGCGTGACGCACTCGTCGGGGCCTTTCTTAAGCGTCATCTCGGCCTTTGCTGCGGTCGTGCCGGCGATGCGAACGGCGAAGACCGTCGTCGCGCCGCTGCCAAAAACCTGTTCGAGCGCGCGTACGAGCGTCAACGAATTCGCACGCGGGTTCTTCAGGTCCGGGTCGTCGTAGAACGAATCGTACCTGCCGAACTGCTGTCGGGCTTCGGAATAGTTGCTGAGCAGCGTCGGCTCGCCGATCTCGCCTTTGCTCGCCGTACCGACGACGCCGACGTTTCCGACGGTGACTCGGCCGGGGACGATGAGGGCTTCGGCGCGCGTCTCGATGTAGACGCCCGGTAGAATCATTTCAGGCATTTTCGTTCTCCTTTGGCACGTTGTTAGTTTGCGAGTCGGTGCGCCGCGCGCAGATAGACCACGGCCGTCTGGTCGAAGTTGGCGTGTTCAAATGAGATCTCGACACGTTCCCCGCGCGCCAATCGAAGCGGCGGGTCAATTATCAAAGCCTTGGGTTGGTAACTGTCCGTAAGGCCGTCTTCGTCCCGATCGCCGAGCGTCACCGGATCTCCCGCGTCGCTGAAAGCCGCGAGGAGAGCGGCGACCGAGGCCAGGACCACCCTGCCGTTGCGCTCCGGGTTCGACGGGTCGGTGATCGCGGCGAGAAAGCTGTTCAAGTTGGAATGATCCGCCGGGGCGGCGGCCGAACCTTCAAACGTGCGTAGCAGCGTGACCGTGCCGCTCGGCATAGCGCCCGGAATGAAGACCAGAGCCGACAGACGACCGGTGCTCAGAGGTCCGCGAGCCATGAGCGAAGGCGCCGAGTCGTCGTCCCAGCGCGTCATTTCATCCGTGACGATCGTGGACTGAGAGAATGCGCTGTCGATCCCGATTGGAATTCGGGTGATCAGACTCTGGGCGTCGTCAGCATCGGTGTAGGGGAATTCGGCCAGCAAGCTGAACTCGGCGCTCTGTCGCCAGACACCGTCCGACGGGATGTGTTCGCTCGCGCCAATTCCCTTCAGCGCAAGCCGCAGAATCTGGAGATCTTCTCGGCCATCGCCGTCGTTATCCACGCTCCGCAGCTCGTCGCGGTCGGCCAGCAGTCGCGCGACCAGCTCGCGAGTCGCCTCCTCGACTGCGCCGGCGCCGCTTGCCCACAGTTGGAAGCGCGCGACGGCTTCGACCCGGAGGCTTTTCAAAACCTGGACGGTGAGCGCCCCGCGACGATCCTCACCCACGCGGTTGCCGAGCCCTGCGCTCCTCTCGTTGATGCTGGCAATCATCACGCTCGATAAGGGCAGCGGCGGTGCTCCCGCCGGTAGATAGCTTTTCAAAACTTCGAGCACGGCCTCACTCACCTGATCGAGTGTCGGGGCGGAGTTGCTCATCGAACTTGCCTCCATCGGCATTGCCGCACGGCCGTTCGCGGCGCGGCGACCGGCAGAGCGCGAGGACAGCGCTGGAGCTCGAAACGTCTCCGTATCGGACACGGCGCCCGGTACAGCTGCGGATGTCGACCCAACAGGCGGCTTGGTCAGAGAAGGTGTGCCAGACGAGGCGAGCGGAGACGACAGAGCTTTGGGTCCCTCGCTCCCCGCTGCGCGCTTCTTTAAAAAGAAGTGGAATGCCTTGGTCAGCAATTCAAGTCTGACGTCCATCGGTGGGATCACTTATGCCGCAAACTGTGCGATATCGCCCCACGCGATCGGAGCGACCGTGCCCAGGGCATTCCCGTCCGCGTGTTGGATGTACTGATTGACCTGACCCAGAAGAAGGGAGAGCGCGCTTACGAGCATGACTTACAGCTCCGTTCTCAACACCAGAACACCGTCCTCGAGTTCCACTCTGTAAATCGCATAAGCAAGATGCGCGCCATGCGTTACTCCCCCGTGACAGCGCTCATAACGCGCCGGTTCCTGGACCTTGCACCTCACCGCCCAAAACGATTTGTAACGTTTGCTCGTACACAGGCATGGCACGACCTCGAGACCGTTGAGGACTCTCCCCTCTCCATAAAGAGCGCAAGTTGCCGGCGGTTACAGTGAGGAACGAGACGTTCCAGAGACGCGTCGACCTCCGGCCGCTTGTAGCCGGCCTGGCTACAGAACAAAGGAGAGGTCAGCCGCAGTTCGGAGTCGACCGGTTCGTTCAGCCAGAAGCTGGCAAATTCTCATCCGACGACGTCATCACGCTTCCGGATGACCCGCACAGAGGGCGATGCGGATCGAGTTGCGCCCCGATCACCAAACGAGCAAGACTACGGGTCGAGGGTTGGATCTGTAGCTGGGGAAGTCACACTCACGTGACGCTAGCAGCGTCCTGTCTCTGTAACAGCTATAACACGCGACCAAGTCGTGGCATGATTGGCGCCATGCCCTTCATACCGACTCACTCTGATCTCAAAGGGCACCTGGAATGGGCATGGCTCAGGCGCTTCTCAAGCCTCAAAGCTCGCGACCGTGAATCATCCAATGTGCCACTCTTTCCGCCAGAGCACTGATGGTCAACGATGGGTTTACGGAAAGGGCGGAAGGGATGAGGGCGCCATCTGCCACGTACAGATTGGGGTATCCCCACACTTCGCCCCGGTGATTCACGACGCTGTCTTCCGCACTTCTACCCATGTAGCAGCCACCCAATGGATGTGCGGTGAGGAGCTTTCTCAAGGGCCAGTGCCAGAGGAGTCCGCTCACGTACCTTCCGTTGATGCCGCGGCTCAACTCCTTCAAGCCTTCTTCCATTTGCCGATACATCCTCCGACTGTTGCGGTGGCTCCAATCGATGTCGATGGACCCGTTCTTCAGCCTGAGTCTTCCGTCTGCGGCGTCCGTCCCCATCCCGAGAAACGGCAGCATTCGTGTCGTCACTCCCCCTTGAAAGAGCCGGTTCGCTTCGAACTCGACACGGCCTGTTCGCAAGCGCGCACCCTCCAAGACATATGTCTTGATCGCCCTCAACAAGTTCGTGCGCCGATTGGTCGTGGGTACGGCACCCTCCAAGAGCCAAATGAACGGTTCCGGGAATCCCAGATCTTCGATGAAGATTTCGTTTTCCGCTGTGGAAAAGCTGACGCCGGCCGTAATACTTGGGCCGCGTGCTGGATCGACTTCCTCGTCTGCCTCGAAGGCCGCCGACAAGAGAAAGTCACCGTTTCCCGAGAAGCGGGTTCCCAACCTCGGGCTGATCCCGGGCAAACTCCGATGAACGTCGCGACAACGCAACAGGAGCTGACTCGAGCCCAGAGTGCCGGCGGCGACAACCACTTTCCGTCCGGTTACGGAGCGAGAAGTTCGACGGGAAGGATCCTCCTCGTCGAGTTGGTCGAAGCCGATTCGATAGCCACCATTACCAGACGGCTCTATGCGGGTGACTTCGTGCAGCGGGTATACTTCGGCTCCGTGTTTCTCCGCTACCGGTATGTAGTTGAGGTCGAGCGTACCTTTGGAATGGAGGACACAGCCCAGCAGGCAGTTTCCGGAGTAGTCGCACCCGCTTTGCGGCATACCGCTGAAGGGATTGTCGCGATTGGGTCCGGTGTAGACCCCTATGGGGACGAGTCGGCCCTCGCGCCCGGTCGCTCTTGCGGCCTTCAAGAACATCTGGGTTCTTTTGGGAATCGCCCGGCCTTCCGGCGGCTCGAGCGGCTTGGACTCGAGCATTTTCTCTGCAAGCTCATAGTACACATCCATCACCGAGCGTGTGATCTCGTCGGGCCACACCTCCTGTTCGAAGATGACGGCGGGCGTGCGCAGGTGAACGTTGAAGTAGTGAAGCGAGCCTCCGCCAACGCCGCAGCCTTGGAGGACATCGATTCGCTTGAAAGCTCTATATTCGAGAAATCCGTGGCTTTCATTCTCCCGCCAAGTTGCTTTCGCTATTTCTCCGGGAGAACGGGGGAAATCGGTCTTGACCCACCTCTTGCCTCGCTCGAGAATGCAAACGGAGCGCCCGGCCTCCGCCAGCCGACAGCTTACGATCGCTCCACCGAATCCGGAGCCAACGACGACCACGTCGTACGAGTCTTTCATCGTGCCCTCACTGTCGCGCGACCCTCCGAACGGATCCGGCGCAACCTAGCGTAGGCGATACCGCGGCAAATCTGTTAATCAAACGACACGGGGCGGCCTGGCTGAACCTCCGTCTCACGTCTTCGTGGTTGCGCTTCGCCGACCAAAGAGGCCCCGGAACGCTTGCGAGCAACCGCATTCGGCCATGCCTCACCTTTTGGAACCGTATGTCGCATGAGCGGCGTCGGCCGTAAGGAGAGACTCAACGCCGTTTTCGCGGGTCAGTTATTTCTGGTTGGGCGGCTTGTATTCAGTTGTCAACGTGCGGGAGGGGATCCAAGAAATCTTCGTCACTTCCCTCCCAGTGGCTTTCCCGTTGTTCTCGGAAAGCGTCGTCGTTGAAATCCAGAAAGTACCAGGCGAGTAGCTTGTCCGGGTCACGGGCGGTGAATTCTCCGTTCTTATCGTATTTTCCCAGCCAGGTCTTTCCAACAAAAACAGGTCCGTATTTGCCTCTTACAGCCACCATCACATCGTAGACCTGAACCCTACTGAGAAGGAGTTCCTGCAAATACGGTCTGGTTTGGGGATCGGCATAGTTGAGAATCACGAGATTCGATTTTGCCTCCGGTGCCAGAGGATGGCTGTCCAAGAGCCTCGTATCGAATTTGACCATGGGGACGATCGGAGAATGTGGAAGCAGCAAAGACTTTCTGATTCGGTTTCTACCCTTGGAAATTCTTCTGTCATTCGATGGAAAGAATATCTTTCCCCGCCAGTTCTTTCCGGTGAGACCATCCAGCGCATCGGCAATCGTCTGCTCATCAGCGCCCAGCACACGAGCTGCCGCACCCGCCGCATAGCCCACGGGCAAACCATTCATACTCAGCCCGTTATTGAACAGTTCGTCCAGTTCGTCGAACTGCTTTCCTCGAGCCATCTCTCGAAGAGCCCAAACGGTAAGACCGCCAACTCCGGTTCTGAGACTGGGATCGTCATGATCAAAGCCCGCCATCACGTTTTCTCCAACTGAAGGGAAGGTCGTCGAAATTTCAAGGCATAGAGAGCCGATATGCTAGCATTTCGCTTCCGTTTTGCGTCAAGCATTCGCATCACGACGTCCGACACCCGTTTGTCGCGGCCGGGTGAACGTGGCGATGGCCAACCTTCCTTTCATTCCGCCACAAGGACGCCCCGCTTTCGCAGGTTCCGGTGGATCAGCGTGCGGTGCATCCCCGTGTCCTCCGCCGCCTTCGTCTTGTTGCCGCGGTGTCTTTCGAGGATGCCGTCGACGAAATCGTTCTCGAGTTTCTTGGCCGAGCGTGTTGCCTGCCGGAGCAGGTCGCGGCGCCGCTGCATCAGCTCGTCGTAAGTTTCTGGAACCGTCGCCAGCAGCTCTCCGAACGGCTCTGGCCTCGAGATCTGTTCGATTCGAGCCGACCCTCGAAGGTCCGCGGGCAGATCCATCTCGAGAACGTGACCGTTTCTCGACAGAATCATCAGTCGATGGACGAGATGTTGAAGCTCACGCACGTTGCCCGGCCAGTGATACCCCTGGAAGCAGTCGAGGACGCTCGGGTCGATTCGAGGCGGCTCGATGCGAAGCTCCTCGGCGTAGCGACGAACGAAATGCGCCACCAGGGGCCGGATGTCCTCGGGACGCTCTCTCAACGGAGGTACCCGAATTGGAACGACGTAAAGTCGCCAATAGAGGTCCTCGCGGAAGGTTCCCTCCGCTTTCATCTTCGCCAGGTTCCGATTCGTGGCGGCGATGAAGCGGACGTCCACAGGAATGTCCCGTCCACCCCCGAGGCGCTGGACGGTCTTTTCCTGCAGCAGGCGGAGGAGCTTCACCTGGAGGGAGGGAGCCATCTCCCCGATCTCGTCGAGAAACACGGTGCCGCCGTCCGCTTGCTCGAACCGCCCCGCCTTCCGCTCGAAGGCGCCGGTGAAAGCTCCCCGCTCGTGACCGAATAGCTCGCTTTCCAGGAGCTGCGCGGGGATGGCGGCGCAGTTGACGACCACCCAGGGCTTCTCCGCCCTTCGACTCTCCTGATGGAGCGCGCGCGCCACGAGCTCCTTTCCTGTCCCGTTCTCTCCCTCGACGAGGACCGTCGCATTGGTGGGCGCAACCTGTTGCACCCGCTCGAGGACGCGGACCAGGGCGGCGGAGCGGCCGACAATGCCCGGGGGGTAGCAGCATGCAAGGAGCTTGGAATCTATGGTTCGCCGAGCTTCCTCGCGCGCCGGCGAGCTCAGAGCGGCTCTGAGATAAATCGACAGGAGTCGGGCCGCCTGAACCAGCAACCGATGGGCTCCGGCTTCGACCGGCTCCGACCGCTCGAGGTGGAGACAAATCGCTCCGAACAGGTTCGACCCATCGCGGAGGGCGACTGCGACGCTTCTTCCCCCGTCCTCGGTTCCGAGCTGCTCGAGCGGAGCTTCACCCTTCAGCAGTGGCGAAACGACGGCCATCGCGGCCCGCCATGCGCGTTCGTCACTGGAGTCGCCGTGATGCGCCAGCGATTCGATCCACCCGTCCGCGGTATCTGCACGGACGATCCATCCATGAGACGCGTCGAGCTCCCTTACAACGTCGCTCAGGACGCGCTCGCAGAACGAATGAGGGCCCTGCTGCGAGCAATAGTGGTCCGCCAGCCGGGCTGCCAACTGAGACGAGGCGTCGTCATACCTCGAAGCCTCCGGCGAAGTTCGGAGGCGGGCGGAAGTCAGTGGAGAGCTCGGGCGCCCGAGCGCAGAGCCCCTTAAAGCCACGCCGTCGTTAGGGGGTCGGTAATTCGTCACTGGCGTCGCGGACATCGTCAGTTTCCCCCCGTCAGTCGCAGCCAACTGACTCTAATGTTTATGACGGCGTGACAACCGAGTTTTGCGGTTCTCTCGCGCCCTTTTTTCCATAATCCCAATTGGATGCGGGTAGTGACGGGGCCCTTGGTGACGGAGATCACACGGCCTGGCTTTTTTTCAAAACGAAGGAGGAATTTGTCTTCCCGTCGCGTCTCTATTCCATAGGGAGACTGCCCATGGGGTAAGGGAAGAGCCGGCTGTTCGCGTGGTTTCCTACCCGGCGGATTCGAGCCCGCCTACCGGCCGAGCTCCGCTGGCCGGGTTGTTTTCGTCGGGTGAGCGGGCTACCCTCCAGTCCAGCGGGGGAAGGGGCTCCATGCCAGCGCCGGAGTACTTCGAGTCCGCGCTTCCCGTCGTCGAGGACGTCATCGCCTTCCACTGCTCGAGGGGGCGTCTGGCACCCGAGGAGCGGGAAGACTTCCACTCCTGGGCGATCTGCAAGCTCATTGAAAACGACTACGCGCGGATCCGTACGTTCGAGGGGCGAAGCTCGTTTCGGAGTTTCCTAAGCGTGATCGTCGGGCATCTCCTCGTCGATTACTGGGCAAGCAAAAGTGGAAGGCGCCGCCTTTCGTCAACCGCACAAACCTTCGCACCGGAAGGCCTCTGGCTCGAGCGCTACCTGCGCCGGGGTCACACCGTCCCGGAGGCTATCCAACTGGTTCGGTCGAACCACGGTTCCCCTCTTTCCGAGGACGAGCTTTACCACATCACCATCCGTCTTCCGCTGACGAGGAAGAGGCCCACGTACGTCCCCGAATCGGCCGGCGTTCAGGTCGGAAGCGTGAACGCCTCCCCGGAGCGGCTTATCGAAGAGAAGGCCGAGGACAGCTCGCGGGCTCAGCTCGAGGCGGTTCTCGAGCAGGCCCTCGCTCGGCTCTCGTCGGATGAGCGTGTCTTCGTCCGGATGCGCTTCGAGGACGGCTCACGGATCAACGAGATCGCGAAAGCCTTTCACATCCCAGAAAAGGCATTCTACCGGCGCTTCCAGAGAACGTTGCGGCGCCTCCGCAAAGCGTTGAAGGCGGCCGGATTGGACTCCGAATGCCTTGATCTGTATCGGGAGGAGGGGGAACAAAGCGCGAATTTTCGGACTCTGGCCGTCTAGAGTCTGTGGAAAGCGCGAAGGAATGAGGTAAATGGCACGTTCACCCGGATGCCCCCCCGCAGAGACCCTGGCGGCGTTCATGGATGCCGGCCCGAGTTGGAGAAAGAGACGGGCTCTCGTGGCTCACCTCGACGGATGCTTCCGTTGCCGAACGGTTCTCGCCTACGCTGGACAGTTCGAAGCTTCCCTGACGCCAGAGCCCGCGATGGAGGACGACTCCTCCATGTGGCGCCTCCCGGTTGCGACGCCCCGCTTTGCGCTCGCCTCCGGAGTCACACTCGCCTTGCTGGCAAGCCTTTTGGCCACCGCGTCCTTCGGGCCTCCCCTCGTTTCGTGGTTTACGGGTGCTCCGAGCATAGGAGATCTAACGACGGAAGCCGTCGTATCCCCTCTCTTCTTCGCGAAGACAGACTCGTCCTACTCCGACCATCGCTGGAGCCCCCAAACGAACTCCTTTTCGTTTGGCGCGGGACCGACACGGACCCAGACGGCGTTTCGCATCGGCGTCCAGCTCGTCGACTTTCGCGTCGGTATGGAGGAGGGGCGGCTGCAGGACGCTTCCGCCGCTCTCGCGAACCTTTGCTCCCTGAGCAGGAGTTCGGGGGGTGGCGAGCTCGTTTCGAACCGCTGTTCCTCTATGGAAGAAGCTCTCTCGGAAGGCGCAGCCAAGGAGCGTTTCGTCCAGGAGCTCGCGCTTCTCGACGGTGAGCTTTCAGAGGCGGTCGACCCCGTAGCCCTCGATCTCGGGCGCTGGACGGAAGCCGGACGCCTCGCCGCGGCGAGTCGGGGCACGCGCTACTTTGGCGGTCCGCACTTCCAGGCCATCCTTGCCGAGCTTACCGCGCAGGAGCTTTCGCAACCGGTGGAGCAGACGCTGGACGCTATACGGACCAAGACCTCATCGACTCCTTCGGGGATCGATCTCGCAGGGCTCGAAAAGGATTTTCGTCAGCTAATCCTTCTCCATTGAACCTATGCGAATCCCGGTACTGACGGCATCGCTTCTCGGGCTGTTCACGTCCCTCCCTCCCAAAGGGGCCCAAGGACAATCGGCGCTCCCGACCGAGCATGCCAGTTGGTGGATCCAGACCTACGGACTCGTCGACGCGAAGACGAACGCGCGCGTCCGACACACCCACGAAATTTTTGAGCGACTCGCCGCTGCCGCGGACAAGCGGGCCAACCGAATGCCTCGGCTCCTCATCATCCGGACCGACGGCAGCCCCTTCGCCATGGCGCTCAGTGACGGCACCATCCTGCTCACGGAAGGGGGTTTGCGGATCTGCTATCTAAGGGTGCCCGAGGAAAAAGGACACGCACGGCTGGCGTTCGTTCTCGGGCACGAGCTCGCTCATCTGGCCAACGATGATTTCTGGCACGCGGCCGCCTTCAGCGCCTTCACATCCTACGGCAAGGAGGGCAAAGCGCACGATGCCCTCGGGCCCGTCTTCGAACGCACCCCGGATGAAGCCCGCCTCGTGGAGCTACAGGCGGACGCCGTCGGCATGCTCTACATGACCAACGCTGGCTACGATCCCCGCGCCGTTCTCGGTGAGGGAAACTTCTTCACCACATGGGCAAGCCAAATGGAGTCCATGGGCATCGAGCCGCCGGCAAGCCGGGCGGCGTTCCTCGCGACCCAGATGATGGCCGTGGCCGAGGACCTCGACCTGTACGATTTCGGGGTGCGACTCTTCGAGCTCGGGCGCTTCGAAGATGCCATCGTCCTGCTCGAGAAGTTCGGCGACCGCTTCGCGAGTCTCGAAGTGCTCAACAATATCGGCCTCAGTCACCTGCAACTCGCCGCCTGGTTCTTGAGCCGCTGTGACGAGCGGCTGGTCGTGGCGTTCAAGCTTCCGACGATGCTCGACCCTGCGACAAGGGCCAGAAGGCTTCGTGCCTTCGAGGCGACTCCCTCGCCGTGCTTTCGAAACGAGAGGTTCGATCATCACTACGAGGAGGCCAAACGATACCTTCGCCAGGCAGCCGAGAAGTCCCCCGACTACCTGCCAGCACGCCTGAACCTGCTTTCCCTCTTCATCCTGGGTCAGAGGGGCGCCGAGGCCCTCGCCGCCGCGCAAGCGGCTCGGGAAGTGAGCCCGGACGATCCCCGCGTTCTGGCGGCACGCGCCGCGGCCATGTATCTGGTCGAGCGAGAGACCAACGTGAGAATGGCCGATGCCGCGATCGAGGAGCTCCAGGTTCTGCGAAGAAAGTACCCGGAGGCTTCCGACGTCGCCTACAACCTCGGCGCGATCCTGTCCGAGCGCCGCAGGGTGGAGTCGGCGAAGACCGCGTGGCAGGCGTTTCTCGTGCTCGAGCCCGACGGGATCTATGCGGACGTCGTGCGGGAATACTTGGGCGTCTCCTCGACCGCTGCGGCACCCGGCACGGCTCCATCGCCCGAACCAAAGCCGCCGGTGCCCCTCGGAGAGTTGAACCTCTCCGCTATCACAGCGCGCTTTCCGCGGGTCGAGAACAAGGAGGTTGAAATCGGCGCCTTCAACGTGAGGGTTCTGAGGTCCGACCGATGGCGGGCCTTCGCGATGGAGTCGGTCATCGAGGTGGTTGAAGAGACCATCGAGCCCCCGGTCAAGGAACGAGATGCGCTGGCCCTGTACGGTAGCCCGCTTCGACGGCTGAGCACATCTTCGGGTGCAGTCCTCTTCTACCCCAATTTTGCCGTCGAGATTGTGAACGATCTGGCAAGCGCGCTGTTGTTCTTCGGAGAAACCCGTATTCAGTAGCCCGACGACGATTCCCTAACTAATTCCACTCCCCCTGAAGCTCGAAGCCCGCCCAGAAGAACGGGGCACTCCACGACCTCGTTCTCCACATCGAAACCTGCGCCGCTCGCAATGAGGCAGATGGAGTCAGATGCCGAACGAACAGGTTCTGGTAAAAATGAAGCATGAGCTCGCCCGTGGCCTCGTCGTCGACCTTCCATAGACTCGCCACCACCCGCGGGGCTCCCGCGTACATGAACCCACGGACCAACCCCAGAAGCCCCTCGCCTTTCACTTCTTTGCCCAGGGCTGTTTCGCACGCGCTCAGGACGACGAGATCGACGGGAAGTATCAGATTGTAGATGTCGTGCAGACGGAGGAAGCCGTCTCGAGGCGTTCCCGTCTCGTCGAGCAAGGACAGAACGACTCCCGACAGGTCGGGATATTTGTTATCGATGATTCCGTGCGCGGCGAAGTGCAAGACCCGGACTCCCCGGAAGTCTGCGCTCTGGGCCCACTCCCGGTTCGCCTCGAAATCCATCACCGCCACACCTTGCCCTTCCGGCAATAGAGAGACGATGTCCTTCGCCTCCCGGCGGCTGAAGAGCAGGCGCGAAATACGAAGCCCCTCCTCCGTCGCACGCGCATTGCCCGGCCCTGTCGGTGCGGAAGCCTCCTGGCGCTCCCGGAGGACGCGCGGGTCGTCGAGCTCGTACACCGGGTCGGCCGCGATCACGAGGGATTTGGCGAACTCGCGAGGCCGCTCCTGCTGCCGGAGCATGGACAACGTCGACGCCGAGGGAAGCCGAACGATCTCGAAAGTCGCGACGAGGGGTGCTCCGGCCTCCCCCCCCTCTCCGCCTTTTCGGCGGGGCAGCGGCAGAGCGGCGAAGGGGAGGTAGCTCAGGGCGCCATCGGCAACAATGGCGAGCCTCTTCGTCGCCCCGAGTCCCTCGATGGGACCCAGTAGCGTATCGCTCAAGTCCTGTAGCAGCGTCCCCAGCTCTCGGTCGGCATGCCTCGTGCGATCCCGAGCTTCCTTCGGAGAACTCGCGCCCAGTTGTTGACGCGTCGTCAAAAGATGATAAGCGTCGCGAGTGCGCTCTTCGAGCTCTTCTGCGGGGGGAAGCTCGTGGACCGCGTACCGGTCCCGAGTGACCGAAAATAATAGCGTCTTCTGCTCTCCGAGCACGTACGCGAGTAGCCGTGTGTCCGAGTCCAGCAGCCGGGCCTGCACCTCATCCACCGTCGTCGCGACTGGCTGGGTCAAAGCCGCGTAACGAGGATTGCTACTAAGGATCCTCGCCCGCAGGCGGTCGTACTCGAGTGTCAGCTCGCGAATCTCATCGGACAGGCGCTTTCCGCTCGCCGCGTCACCGGAGAAGAGCTCCTGCTTCCGTGCCGCTTCGTTGAGCTGCGCCTTCAAGGAACCTTCTCGCTCCCGGAGCTCGGGCCGAGCACTCAGATACGCTCCCGCCGCCGCTTCCGTGAGGCTTTCGAGCAAGGTACGGGCGCGCGCTCTTTCGCTGACCGCAAACGCGGCCTTGTCCAGCCCGCGGCTCTCTCCTTCTCGATGCATCTGGAGCAGCAGGTCCATATAGAAGAAGTATCGACTCTGTACCGTCGCGAAGAGCGAGGTCCTCAAGTCGCGGCTTGCCACGTCCGATCTCAGCCTCTCCACGATCCGAAGGGAGTTCTCTACCTCTTCGTAGGACTTGGCCAGCAAGCCCATCTCCCGGTGAACGAGCGCCAGGTTGTAGAGGGCCAGGGACTCTCCGATTGGGTCCTCGGCCGATCGGCTGAGGGCGAGCGCCTCCGTGAACAGCGGGACGGCTGTCTCGTAATTTCGCAGCTTCCGATGTGTGGTCCCGCCGTCGTTCAGCAAGTAGGCTTTCTCACGGGTATCGTCGGAGGCCGTCTTTAGAGCGATGGCGTCGTCGAACAGACCCAGCGCCGCTACATGGTCGCCTGCACGATCGTGCAGACGACCCATCTCGCCCAGAATATCTGCTTCCAATCGAGGATCGTCCAGCTCTCGGTGGATGGCGGCCGCCTGTCGGAAGCGATTCAGCGCTTCGTCCTCATTGCCGAGCTCCGAATAGCATCGAGCGGTCTCGGAAAGGGAACCCGCCTCACTCATTCGAAATCCCGCGGAGCGGCTGAGCGACAGCGCTTCCTCGTAGTATCGGAGTGCCGTCTCCGGCTCTCCCATATCGAAATAGACCTGGCCCATCGCGTTCGAAAGCGTCGCTCGAGCCGAGGGATCCCCCCCATCCGTCAAGAGGGCACGAGCCTGCTCGTAGTAGTCGAGCGCCTTCTGCATCTCACCGAGGCGCTTGTGGAGTTGTCCCATCCCGCGCAAGGCGTCGGCCTGTATGGATGGGTCAGCGGACTGTTGCTGAAGCAACAGGGCTTCTTCGAATGCTCCTCGCGCACTCTCATTGGAGTTGATGGCCAGAGCTGCGAAGCCGAGGTCCAGGAGGGCTCTGGCCTTTGCACTCGTCGCTGCAGTCCGCCCGGCGGCCGCGGCGGACTCCTCGAACAGCCGGATCGCCTCGCGCATTCTTCCGAACGAATACTGCGCGTAGCCTTGATTGAACAGGGCGTCTGCGAACAGCGTATCGCTTCCCACGCGGAGCGCCGCTTGCTCGGCACGCAGCCCAAGCTCCAGCGCGAGCGCGTTTCGCCCGGCCCGGCCGTGAAGAGCGGAAAGCAAGTTAGCCGCTTCCGCCTCGATCTCCGGAGTGTCAAGACTCTGGGACGAGAGCAGCGCGTGTTCGTATTCCTTTTGCGCAGCGCCGCTCTCGCCCATTTGCTC
>Ga0214473_10002900_pt1 | contig 20984 bp, 23 predicted proteins | sample RVTome_7_FD_203509 | JGI IMG/M metagenome (GOLD analysis project Ga0214473, IMG submission 203509) | Soil microbial communities from uranium-contaminated site in the Upper Colorado River Basin, Wyoming, United States - RVT98D197 | ecosystem: Environmental > Terrestrial > Soil > Contaminated >... | reverse complement strand
ACGTGCCGACCAGCGATTTCCGTTTCCACGTGCCGGAGATGAAACGGCACCAGAAGGAGCCGCACCGCTGGTTCGCCCGGAACGGGGAGGCCGAGTATCGCCGGGTCATGCGCCTCGTCCGCGACCAGGGCGCGCTCACCATCCGTGACATCGAGGACGAGGTGCTGGTCGAAAAGGACCATGCCTGGGCCAGCCGCAAGCCCTCCAAGGCCGCGCTGCAGCTGGGCTTTTACAATGGCGTGCTGGCGATTTCCGAGCGCAACGGCATGCTCAAGACCTACGAACTCACCACCCGCCATTTCGGCTGGGACAAGCTGCCGCGGCCGGCCACCGAAAGCCAGGTGTTGAACCATCTGCTCGATCGGGCGCTGCGGGCGCAGGGCATCGTCAGCGTCGAGTCGGTCCTGCACACCCATGGCCGCATTCGCCCGGCGCTCAAGGCGCTGGTCGAGGCGCGGGTGAAGCGGCGGCAACTGGTGCCGGTGGCGCTGGAAGGGGCCGAGAAGGCGCTCTGGGCGGCGCCAGAAACGCTGGCGGCCGCAATCGAACCCGGCGAACCACTCGTCCACATCCTCTCGCCCTTCGATCCGCTGATCATCCAGCGCAAGCGGCTCAGCCTGTTTTTCGGCTACGACCACATCTTCGAGGCCTACGTGCCCAAGGACAAGCGCAAGCTCGGCTACTTCGCCCTGCCGGTGCTCGTGGGCGACGAGATCGTCGCCGCCATCGATCTGAAGACCGACCGGGCGGCGGGAAAGTTACTGATCCAGAACTGGACCTGGGTGGGCAAGGGCAATGCCACCGCTCACAAGACGGCGATCGAGGACGAACTGGGCCGGTTCGAGACGTTCCAGCTCGGCGACTAGCGCGCCTTCACCTTGAGGCCCACGTCCGCGAGCAGCAATTCGGCTTGCGCCGCCGAGATCACCGCACCGCGAAACCGCGTCCGCTCCTGCAGCAGGGCCAGCCCGCCGAGATCGGCGCCGCGCAGGTCCGTGTTCTGGAACTGCGCCCCGTCGATGATCGCCTCGCGCAGGCTGCACCGCTCGAACGAAGCGTCGCGAAAATCGCACTTGGAGAGATCGGCCATGCTGAAGTCGACGCCGACGAGGGCGTCCTTGCGGAAGTTCATCCCCTTGAGCCGGGCGGCCACCAGCAGGGTGTCGATGAAGCGTATGCCCAGCGTGCGCCCATCGGTGAAATCCACACCGGTGAGCTTGCAGCGCTCAAACCGTGCGGAGGACAGCGTGGCGCCATGGAACGACCCGTTGTTGAGGTCGCAATCGGCAAAGACGGCCTCGGTGCAATCGGCCGCTGCGAACTGCGCCCGCGCGCCCCTGCAGTGACTGAACCGTGCCAGCTCGAGATTGGCGCCGGACAATTCGGTCTCGGCCAGCGACACCCGCTCGAACACCCAGCCGGAAAGGTCGATACCCCTTAGGTCGACGCCGTCGAGGGTGGAGCCCGAGAGCTGCACTCTCCTGCCGCCGAAGGGCTGCAAGTCAGCGCGGGTGAGAGTCCGATCGGCGAGCGTGACGTCTGGAGCAGTCATGGCCTGCTTCTAGCGCCCGCCGCCGAAAACGCAAAACGGCGCCCCGTGGGACGCCGTCGCAGTGATTGGGTGTCGTGGCTTGCCGGTCAGTTGAAGCGGTAGCGGACGGTGCCGCGCAGTTCATGGATCCAGTTATTGTCGATCGAGTAATAGAGGCCAGGATCGACTGCCGGGTCCGTGGGCGAATTGTTGATCTGATTGATGTAGAGGGCGCGGTAGCCGAGATCGGCAACCCATGTGCCCATATCATAGCCGACACCGGCCATGAGTGCGCCCGCGGCGCTCACATTGCCGCCGGTCGGCACCGGGGTGTTGGCTGCCGGCGAGACGTTGACGCTGGCATTGTTCCAGGCCACGCCGGCGCCCGCGCCGACATAACCGAACGCGCCGCCTGCTCCGGAATAGCCGAAGCTGTCGCCGCCAAAGCCGAAGTCATAATAGATGTTGGCGAGGGCGACGGTGGAACGCAGCATCAGGGTGTAGGTGCCATTCTCGTCCGGGGCCGGCAGGCCGGCCTTGGTGATGCGCAGCCCACGGGTCTCGACGCTGTCGATCGTGCCGTCGAAACGCAGGCCGTCGCCGGTTTCATAGCCGAAGCCCGCGCCCCAGCTATAGCCGTAGCCCAACTGGTCGACCGGATGGACGATCTGGCCGGTCCATGTGGCAGCATGACTGACTTCACGCGCCCAATGAAGGTTAATGGCGGCACTGCCACGCAGGTAGAACGAGCCGCCCAGGCCGTAATCGACCTCTGGAATTTCAATGTCGGGATATTCAGGGATGTCGGCCGCCACCGCAGGGCCGGTGACCAGGGCGGCGGCTGCCACCACCACCGAAGCTAAGAGTTTACGCATTGTACAAGGTCCTTATTGCCACGACGACACCAGTCGAGTGGCCCTATAATCGCCCTATTTTCTTAAATCTCACTTAACCCTAAGACTTAACCCTAACAGGCCACTAACACACCGCGAATACTAACGAGTTGTTAAGGCGCGATTGGGCGGTGACTGGCGCAGCCAGTGCTGCACACCGGTGCAAGCGGCCACCCCTCATCCGGCGCGGAGCCTGTCCTCGGGCGCTACGCGACCCGTGGGCGCCACTCCGGATCAAGTCCGGGGGCGGGCTCTTATCCCGCAAGAGGAGAAGGTAGGAACGCCAGTCGAAGGGTGGTTGGGGTCTACGCCACTTGCTTGATGGTGGAGGTGATGTCCTTGACCACCGAATTCACCAGACCCTCGTCGTCGCTTTCGGCCATGACGCGGATGACCGGCTCGGTGCCGGACTCGCGGATCACCAGGCGCCCGCCCTCGCCCAGCCGGGCGCGGCTTTCGGCGATGACCTGGACCACGAGCTTGTGGTCGAGCGGCTTGCCCTGCTTGTAGCGGACGCTCTGCAGCAGCTGCGGCACCTTGTCGAACCGCTTGCATATCTCCGACACTGGCCGGTGCTGCTGCTTGAGCACCGAGAGCAGTTGCAGCGCCGCCACCAAGCCATCACCCGTGGTGGTGAAATCGGAGAGGATGATGTGGCCGCTCTGCTCGCCACCGACGTTGAAGCCCTTGGCACGCATGGCTTCGAGCACATAGCGGTCGCCCACCTGGGTGCGCTCGAGCGTCAGACCGATCGAGCCCAGATAGCGCTCGAGCCCGAGATTGGACATCACTGTCGCCACCAGCCCGCCGCCCTGCAATTGCCCGCGTTCGAGCCAGGACTGCGCGATCACCGCCATGAACTGGTCGCCGTCGACCACTTCGCCCTTCTCGTCGACGATGATTACCCGGTCGGCGTCGCCGTCGAGCGCAATGCCGATATCGGCCCGCAGCTCCCTGACCTTGGCGATCAGCGCCTCGGGCGCGGTGGAGCCCACCTTGTCGTTGATGTTGAAGCCGTCGGGCTCGACGCCGATGGAAAAGACCTCCGCGCCAAGTTCCCAAAGCGCGATCGGCGCCACCTTGTAAGCGGCGCCGTTGGCGCAATCGACCACCACGCGCAGGCCGGAAAGGTCGATGTTCTTGGGCAGCGTGCGCTTGGCGTATTCGATGTAGCGGGTGCGCGCTTCCTCGTCGCGATACGCACGGGCGATCTCGCGGCCATGCGAGAGCCGCTTGCTGAGATCCTGGTCCATCAGCTCTTCGATCTGCGCCTCGACCTCGTCGGAGAGCTTGTAGCCGTCGGGCCGGAAAAGCTTGATGCCGTTGTCCTCGAAGGGGTTGTGCGAGGCCGAGATCATGACACCGAGATCGGCGCGGAGCGATCGCGTGAGCATGGCGACGGCCGGGGTCGGCATGGGACCCAAGAGGTAAACATCCATGCCTACCGCAGTGAAGCCGGCGGTCAGCGCGCTCTCGATCATATAGCCGGAGCGGCGCGTGTCCTTGCCGATGACGACGCGGTTGCGATGATCGCCGTTGACGAATTTGAGGCCGGCGGCCATGCCGACCTTCATCGCCAGTTCCGGCGTCAGCTTGTCGCCATTGGCGAGCCCACGGATGCCGTCGGTGCCGAAATACTTCCTGGCCATGTCGTAGAATCCCCCTGCCCGCCGCGCCGCCCAATATAGCCGGGCCGCGAGTCGGCGCAAAACCCTATACTTCTGTGTCGTTAATCAGAGATAGCGGCGGGATGGAGGCGGGGGCATCGTGGCTTCAGGAAAGGCCCCCTCACCCACCGCTGCGCGGCGACCTCTCCCCCTGAGGGAGAGGCATTATTGCGGCGACATCGTGCCCCACGTTTACCTCTCCTTTGGGAGAGAGGTCGGCATGAGCAAAGCAAATGTCGGGTGAGGGGGCCTTCCCGAGCCCGCACTGGCTCGGCAGAACAAAAAAAAGGGCCGCCCCGAAGGGCGGCCCTTTGACCTATTGTGGACCAGCCTCAGCTGCCCGGTTGCGGCTCTGGAGTCGCGTCGGGCGCCGGGCCGGGGCGCTTTTTGCCGGTCTTGCCGGCGGTGGGTACGCCCGTCGTTTTCGGCGCCGTGTCGGCATCGGTTTCGCGCAGCGGCATCTGGCCGACGAGCAGGCCGCGGATTTCGTCGCCGGTCAGCGTCTCGTACTCGAGCAGCGCCTTGGCGATCGCATGCAGATCGTTGATGTTCTCGCGAATCACCTTCTGCGCGGTCTGGTAGCCTTCCTCGACGAAACGCTTCACCTCGGCATCGACGACCTGCTGCGTCTCGTCCGACAGGTGCGTGTTGCGCTGCATCATCGAGCGGCCGAGGAACACCTCGTCCTGCACATCGCCGTAGAGCAACGGGCCAAGCTTGTCCGACATGCCCCATTCGGTCGCCATGGCGCGGGCAAGCCCGGTGGCCATCTTGATGTCGGCCGAGGCGCCGGAGGTGACCTTGTCGTAGCCGAAGATCTCTTCCTCGGCGACGCGACCGCCCATGGCCACGGCGAGATCGGCATAGGCCTTGCGGCGGGTCAGCGACACCTGGTCGCGTTCGGGCAGGCGCATCACCATGCCCAGCGCACGGCCGCGCGGGACGATGGTGGCCTTATGGATCGGATCGGAAGCTTCCATCTTGATGGCGAGCAGCGCGTGGCCGGCCTCGTGATAGGCGGTGAGCTTCTTGTCTTCCTCGGTGAGCGAGAGCGTCCGCCGCTCGGCGCCCATCATCAGCTTGTCCTTGGCGTCCTCGAACTCTGCCATGGTGACGAAGCGCTTGTTGCGGCGGGCCGCCAGCAGCGCTCCCTCGTTGACCAGGTTCATCAGGTCGGCGCCGGAGAAGCCGGGGGTACCGCGCGCCAGGACCTTCAAATCCACGTCGGGCGCCAGCGGCACCTTGCGGATGTGGACCTTGAGAATTTTCTCGCGGCCCATCACGTCCGGATTGGGGACCACGACCTGGCGGTCGAACCGGCCGGGACGCAGCAGCGCCGGGTCGAGCACGTCGGGACGGTTGGTGGCGGCGATCAGGATGACGCCCTCGTTCGCCTCGAAGCCGTCCATCTCGACCAGCAGCTGGTTGAGGGTCTGTTCGCGCTCGTCGTTGCCACCGCCCAGGCCGGCGCCGCGATGGCGGCCGACCGCGTCGATTTCGTCGATGAAGATGATGCAGGGGGCGTTTTTCTTGGCCTGCTCGAACATGTCGCGCACGCGGGAAGCGCCAACGCCGACGAACATCTCAACGAAGTCGGAGCCCGAAATGGTGAAGAACGGTACATTGGCTTCGCCGGCGACCGAGCGGGCCAGCAAGGTCTTACCAGTACCCGGAGGGCCGACCAGCAGCACGCCGCGCGGAATCTTGCCGCCAAGGCGCTGGAACTTGCCCGGATCACGCAGGAATTCGACGATCTCTTCGAGGTCCTGCTTGGCCTCATCGACGCCGGCGACATCCTCGAAGGTGATCTTGCCCTGCGTCTCGGTCAAAAGCTTGGCGCGCGACTTGCCGAAACCCATGGCGCCGCCGCGGCCGCCGCCCTGCATCTGGCGGATGAAGAAGAACCAGACGCCGATGATGACGATGAACGGCAGCCAGGAAGACAGCAGAACCGACCAGAACGGGCTCGATTCCGGCGCCCGCGCCGTGATCTGTACGCCCTTGTCCTCGAGCCGGTTGACGATGTCGGCGCCCGCGGGGAGCACGGTTTCGAACCGCGAGCCGTCGCGCAGATTGCCCGAAACCACGTTCTCGGTGATGGTGACGCTCGTCACGCTTCCGGCATCAACGTCGCTCACGAACTGGCTGTAGCTCTTGTCGGTCACCGAAATCGATCGGGTCGATGACTGAAAGACCTGGAACAAGCCCATCAGCATGAAGAGGATAACCAGCCAGATGGCGAAGTTGCGAAAGTTGACGTTCATAAATCATGTCCTGGATTGCCGGCTGCAAAGCGCTGCCGGCGAATAGGCGAAATGTAGGCCCACCACTAAGGCCTTACAAGGGCAAGACCTGCGTCCGTTTGGCCCAAAAGTCCACAGAGCTTGCATACTCTGAGTTAATACGCCGTCACGAGACCGAAGGTTCCCTGCGGCGGCGCGCGGCGGCGACGCGTCCGGGCTCCTTGGCGATGCTGATCGTCTGGTCATCCGAGCGGACGATGCAGCCATGCAGGGTCGTACGCAGCCGCTCGCGCATCAGGCGATCCGTCAGCGCCTCCACGGCCGCCAGCGCATGGGGCTTCCGGCCGCCGCCCGTGATTGTCAGCGCCTTCTGTACCACCCGCACGGCGACGGCCCGCGGGACGCTCGCGAACCGCTCGCGGTCGATCACGATTTTGTTGCCGGCCGGGATACGCTCAGCGACATCGTCGAGCGTCCGGCTGGCAAGATCCTCCAGGGCGCCGTCGGCGTCGCGCATGCGTTCGGCCAGGCGCGCCAGGCGTTCTGCATCGAGCCCGAGCGCGGCGAGCATGGGCATCGCCTGGCGCCAGCGGACCCGCTCATAGTCGAGGTCGCTATTGCTCGGATCGGTGACCGGAACGATCCCCGCGGCATCGACGACGGCGCGGAGGTCTTTCGGATCGATGCCCAGCAGCGGCCGGACGATCTTCACATCGCCGATCTCGGAGAGGTAATCCATGCCGCGCAGGCCCTCGAGGCCGCTGCCATGGGCCATCCGCATCAAGATGGTTTCGGCCTGGTCGCCCAAGTGGTGGGCGGTGAGCAGCGCCTCAGCGCCATCCACCCGCATCGCCTCGCCGATCAAGGCGTAGCGAGCCAGCCGCGCTGCCTCCTGGATCCCGGTCGCCGGCTTTTCGCCTTGCCAGCGGAGCACGCGGGCCTCGAGCCCTAGCCTTGCCGCCTCGCGAACGACGAACGCGGTTTCCTCTGCCGCTTCGGGCCGCAGGCCGTGATCGACGGTATAGACGATGAACCGGTCCAATCCCCCCGTGCCCCGGGCGAACCGGTGCACCAGCAGCATCAGCGCCAGGCTGTCGGGTCCGCCCGAAACGGCGAGCCCCAGGCGCCGGTAGTCCTCGAGCGGCGCAAACAGCGCGTCGACGTCGATAGTGGAACGGACCCGGCTCACACCGGGCATTGCGCCTTGCTCTTTTCTTCGGCGAGCCGTTGCACGAAGGCGGCGGAAAGATCGGTATAGCGCTTGGAAAGGGTGAAGAAGGTCCGGCAGGCGACTTCCTGCTCGCCCGCTCCATTGAGCGCGATACCAAGCTTGAGCATCAGGTCGGGCGCCCGCGGCGTCGACTCGTACTTCTGGTACCCCTCGGCAAGGATCAGTGCCGCATCGTCGAAGGCGCCGCGCTGGATCAGCGCCTCGCCCAGCCAATTGGTGGCATCGGGCGCCTGCGGATCGTCGGGATAGAGTGCGATGAACTGGGAAAACTGTTCCTCGGCAAAGGCATAATCGCCCCGCACGATGGCGTCGTAGCCCGCCGCGTATTGGGCATTGGCATCGCCATTGGACACCTGGCCGCCGCCATCGAGCGACAGGTCGAGCGGCCGGCTGCCGCCCAGCGCCAGGTCATCGGCGCCGAGTGTGCCCAGGGTGTCATCGGCGCCGGCGCCGTTCGTCCCCACCAGGGGATCGGCGGAATCGCCCAGATCGTCGGTTGGCTGGGCAGCGCCCAGATCGGCAGGCGCCGCCGGATCCGGCAATGCCTGCGTGTCTGCGGTTGCAGCCGGGGCTTGCGGCAACACCTCTGGCTGCGTCACGCCGCCAGATTGGGTTGCCGCATCAGGTTTTTTTCCGGCACCGCCTTCGAGCTGCTGGAAGCGGAACTCGTTGTCTTCCGTCATCCGCTCGATCAGCGTCTGCATCTGGGTGAGCTGGAACTGCAGGCCCTCGACCTGCCCGGTCAGCAGCCTGATCTGTTCCTCGAGCTGCTGGATCTGCAGCGCGAGCTGCGCTTCCTCGCGGCTCTGCGCCACATGGATGCGCGCCGGCTCGCCGATATCGGCCTGCGGCATAGGCGCCACAAAGGCGCTGGCCCCGCCGGCCTGGACCGCAGCGCCGAAGCTACCGGCGCCAAAGACCAGGGCCGGGGCAATCAAGCCCGCAGCTACCATGGTGGCGTAGATCGCCGGCCGTTTGAATCGCCCGGAAATACGGGGAAATGACAATTGGCTTCTCCGTCAAAAAACTGACCGCTACCAGCATAGGATTAGTGCGCGTCGAATAAAGGACAATCTGGTCAAAAAAAAGCGCGCAAGCCCGGAGGCCGCGCGTCAGGTAGAAAGCGCCGGGCCCATCAGATGGCGCCCGGCGCTCATGCCTCCAGTTTTCGACTGGATCTCTGGATTCTACTGGACGACGGTCACCGCGCGGCGGTTCTGCGACCAGCAGGAAATGTCGTTGCAGATCGCCACCGGCCGCTCCTTGCCGAACGACTTGGTGGTGATGCGGCCCGGGTTCACGCCCTTGCTGACCAGGTAGTTGACCACCACCGAGCCACGCCGGGCGCCCAGCGCGATGTTGTATTCGCGGGTCCCGCGTTCGTCCGCATGACCTTCGATCAGAACGCGGTAGTTGGTATAGCGGTTGAGCCAGACGGCCTGCTTGTCCAGCGTCTGCTGGGCAGTCGGCGTCAGGGCCGAAGAGTCGGTTTCGAAGAAGACGCGATCGCCAACCGTCACCAGGAATTCCTGCTGGCTGCCGGGCGCGCCACCGCCGGGCCCGAGGTTGCCGACACCGGTCGCCGGGTTGCGCGAACACGCCGCCACGGCGACGACGAGGCCCACCAGCACGAAAGCGCGCAGGAGGCCGATTAGGGGCGTTACGGAACGCATCCGGGTTTATCTCCTAGGAAATGTATTTGAGGGACGATATTTACCGCCCGTTATCTTAAGGCGTCGTTCTCAGGCACGGTTAATTGTTTGCCATCATGTCGGGAATATGGCCGGAATCCGGGGTTTTCCGCGGTGTTGCCGATTTGCTATGATGGGCGGAAGCGTTGTCCAACCACTCTCAGTGGTCTCCCTCCCCGGTAGGGGCGGGGTAGGGGGTGGGGGTCAATAAGGGTCCGGTGCGCGCCGACCCCCACCCTTGATCCCTCCCCCTACCGGGGAGGGAGACGACTGAGGGAAACTGGCGCGAACGTTCGAACCCACGCTAGGTCCGCAGCGGCGACCAGGCCGGGTCGGAGGCGAAGCTCTCGGTCGGAATCTGCTGCTCGTTGCGGCCCCAGATGTCGACCGAGTAGAGCTTCGGGCCATCGTCCCCACCCGGATCGCGGAAGAACATGATCACCCGGCCGTTCGGCGACCACGTCGGTCCTTCGGCGTGGAAGCTCGAGGCCAGGAGCCGCTCGCCCGACCCATCCGGCTTCATAATGCCGATATGGAACTGCCCGCCCGACTGCCGGGTGTAGGCGATCATATCGCCCTTGGGCGACCAGACCGGGGTCGAATAGGCGCCCTCGCCGTAGGAGATGCGCTGGGCGCCGCCACCGCCAGCACCCATGACATAGAGCTGCGGAGAACCGCCGCGGTCGCTTTCGAAGACGATGCGCTGCCCGTCCGGCGAATAGGAGGGGCCGGTGTCGATCGCGGCGCCCGAAGTCAGTTGCACCGGCTGGCTCGAGCCGATCTGCAGGGCGTAGATGTTGGTGGTGCCGCCCGACTCGACCGAAAACGCGATGGTCGAGCCATCCGGGGAAAAGCGCGGCGAGAACGTCATCTGCCCGAAACTGCCCAGCCGCTGCTGGTTGCCGGAGGCGAGATCGAGCAGGTAGACTTGCGGGTTGCCGTCCTCGAAATTGAGGTAGGTCAGCATCTGCTGGGTAGGCGAAAAGCGCGGCGTCAGCGCCAGCGACTTGCCCGAGGTGATGTACTGCACATTGGCGCCGTCCTGATCCATGATCGCCAGCCGCTTGGTACGGTTGGCCTTGGGGCCGCTCTCGGCCACATAGACGATGCGGGTGTCGAAATAGCCGGTCTCGCCGGCGAGCGATTCGTAGATCGCGTCCGAAACGATATGGGCGATGCGCCGGTAGCTCTGCGGATCGGTGCCGTAGGACTTGCCGACCACTTGCTGGGCGGCCTGGGTATCCCAGACGCGGACCGAGGATTCGATCTGCCCGCCGCGCTCCACCTGGCCCATCACCAGCGCGTCAACCGCCGCGGTCCGCCAGCTGGCGAAATCGGGGGTGTTCTGCACGTCGCCCACCTGCGAGGGCAGGCTGGCTGGATCGAGGGGCGTAAACAGCCCCGAACGCCGCAGATTGCTGCGCACGATATCGGCAATCTCGCGCCCGAATGCCGGATCGGACGAGGCGAAATCGGGGATCGCGATCGGCAGTGGCGCAAAGTTGGCACCACTGACCACGATCTGCACCAGCGCCGAGGCGGGCGTGGATAAGGCAGCCAATGCACCGCCGGCGAGGCCAAGCTTGAGCGCCGAACGGCGGGTCAAAAGGGTCATCTTCGTCTCCATTCTGGAGGAGCTTTCGCTCCCCTATTCCTATAGGTCGCTGGCGCGGAAGGTCACATCGATCTGGCGCCAATCCTCGTATTTTTCCGCGGCCAGCTGATAGGGGCCGCATTTGCGCACCGCCGTCACCGCTTGGCGCGCAATCGATATGCCAGTGGCCGAACCGTCCTGCTCCAGCACTTGCGGGCTGCCCGAAACGCTGCCGTCCCGATTGAGTTCGACCAACAATCTCACGCTCAGACCCGAGTCGATCTCAGCCGGCAGCAGGTTCCAGCACCGGCGCATCTGACCGACCAGCGCATCCGTTTCCGATTGCGACAGCCGCGCCGCCTGCCCGGTGGGTTTGCCCACCGTCGGCGTGCCGCCCTCCCCTGTCGTCGCGCCGCGCGACTCTTCGGCATTGATTATGTCAGAAATATCGTCGGCAAGCCGCGCCGCTTCATCTTCCTCGCGCTTGGCTTCCTCGATCCGCTCTTGTTCCTGCTGCTTTTTCTTGGCTTCTTCTTCCTTGCGCTTCTTCTGGGCTTCCTGCTGTTTTTTGAACTCGGCGCGCTTCTGATCGAGCGAAGCGGTCCGAACCACCGGCTGCGGGGCGACCTCGGCCGGCTCCGGGCTGACCTCGGGCGTGGCGAGTGCCGGTTCCTGCTCGACCGGCGCCGGTTCGGGTTCGGGGGCCGGTTCGGGTTCGGGCTCGGGCTGCGGTTCTGGCTGCGGAGCCGGCTCGGGAACAGGTTCGGGCACCGGCTCTACGACCGGTTCGGGTTCGGGCACCGGCTCGGGAGCGGTCTCTTGCGTCGGCGCCGGCGTCGGGGTGGGCGTATCCTCCGGCGTGGGCTGATCCTGCTCGGTATTGCCGGTGGGCTGGGCCAGCTCGGGGGGCGTATCGTCCTCGACCACCGACGGCGTCTCGGTCTCGATGATCTCGCTGTCGAGCGTTCCCGCCCGGATATTGGAAAATTCCTCGATGCTGATCAGGTCGACCGCGATGGATTCGACCGGCGTCGGCTCCAATGGCTCGGTCATCCCCACACCAACCACGATGAGCAGGATCAGGCCGGCATGCGCGATGGTGGAGACGGTCAGGCCCGCGCGCATGGGCTCACTGCTCCGCGGCTTGATCCGTGATCAGGCCGATCTTGGAATAGCCGGCGCCCGAGAGGGTGCCCATGACCTTCATCACCGCGCCATAGTTCGCCGTGGTGTCGCCGCGCACATAGATGCGCTCCTCGGTGCCGTTGACGGCGAGCGCTGCAACTTGCGTCACCAGCTCTTCGAGGGCCACCGGCTGATCGGCCAGGAACACCTGACCATCGGGGGTAACCGAAACGGTGATCGGCTTGCTTTCGGTATTGAGCTGCTTGGCCTGCGTCTCCGGCAGGTCGATCGGCACCCCCACCGTCATCAGCGGGGCGGCGACCATGAAGACGATCAGCAGCACCAACATCACGTCGACCATCGGGGTGACGTTGATATCGCTCATCGGGCGATTGCCGCCGCCACGGCGGCGTCCCCGCCGCCGGCCGCCGCCTGCCCCGCTCGCCCCTGCCATGCCCATCAGCGGGTGCCCCGCGCTTCGAGCTGGCGCGAGAGAATGGTCGAGAACTCGTCGGCGAAGCCCTCGAGGCGGCTGACCATCTTGTTGGCGTCGCTAGAGAGCTTATTGTAGGCGATGACCGCGGGGATGGCGGCCAGCAGCCCCAGCGCGGTCGCGAACAGCGCCTCGGCGATGGGACCGGCGACGACCGCGAGGTTAGTGCTCGACGACGCGGCAATGGCGGTGAAGGCATTCATGATGCCCCATACCGTGCCAAAAAGGCCGATGAAGGGCGAGGCCGAGCCCACCGTCGCGAGGAAACCGAGCCGCTTTTCGAGGTTCTCGCTCTCGCGCGAGATCGCCACGTCGAGCACCTTCTCGAGCCGCGCCTGCATGCCGATGAAGGAGGCCGCATTCTGCTCGTGGCTGCGCTTCCATTCCTTCATGGCGGCGACGAACACCGCGCCCGACCCCATGCTCGGGCGTTCCGACATCTGCTGGTAGAGTTCCTCGAGCGACTGGCCCGACCAGAACACCCGCTCGAAGCGGTTCATCTCCCGTTGCGCACGGCCGTAGAGCACCGATTTGTCGACGATGATCGCCCAGCACCAGATCGAGGCCATCAATAGCCCGATCATGACGGTCTTGACGATGAGATCGGCCTGCCAGAACAACGCCCAGATCGAAAAGTCGCTAGTGGCGGCAGCGGCGCCAACGGCGTCCATGGCTTCCATGTATGGGTCCTTTCGGTCCGGCCCCCGATGACCGGTCCTGATCCTTCGGGTCGATGGGGTTCAAATTTGTCAAATTTAAGAGAAATGCCCCGGCTTCCGGGACCTCTCGGCCGCAGGCGCGCCACGGCGTCCTTTATGGTCAAGATTTGGTTAACAAAGCGATTCTTGACGACGCTCTTATCGCTCCAGCCGCTCGCGTATGCCTTTGGGGAGGCGCGCCGCCCCGCCGCTCGTCTTGATCGCTACCACAACCACCTTGGCCGATGCGATGGGATTGCCGCCACGGCTGATCCGCTGGTCCAGATGCATCCGCGCGCCCGAGAGGCCGTCGACCCGCGTCGCCACTTCCAGCTCGTCATCGATATGCGCTGCCGCCTCGAACTCGATCTGCATCGAACGGACGGCAAAGGCGATGCCGTCCTTGGCCAGCTCCGAATGATGCACGCCCATATCGCGCAGGAATTCGGTCCGCCCGCGCTCCAAGAAGTGCAGGTACGCGGCGTGATAGACGTTGCCGGAGAAATCGGTGTCTTCGTAGTAGACGCGGACGGGGAAGGTGTGGGGGGCGCTCACGGATCGTTCTGTAGCGGGTGAATGGCGGTCGCAACAACGACAATCTGCTCGCCGCTTGCGCCAAGTCAATGTGGCACCAACATGTGGAGGCAGATATCGGACTGGCCCACGAGATGCCTCGAACCCGTAGCGCAGGCCCGCGTCCGAACCGGCAAGCTTAGATGACCGAAGACCTGCCCACCCTCAGACCCTGGAGCACGCTGAGCGCCGAGGAGCAGACTGCGCTGCGCAGCGCCTATCAGGCCGAACTCGACAAAGAGCCGCTGACCTGCTCGCTGGACACCAAGGTCGAACGCTTCGCCAGATGGCTGGCAGCGCGGGGCGTCAGCTTTTCCATGGACGATTTGCGCAGGCGGAAGGGTTAGCCCACAAGGCAGCTGCTCCGCGGGGGGCAGCGGCCGCGCTATCAATCCGCCTCCGGCTCCTCGAACAGGCTCGCCTGCAGGCCCACGAAACCTTGCGGCACGGCCATCCCCAGGTGCTGGAAGGCGAGCGCGGTGAGCATGCGGCCGCGCGGGGTGCGCTGGATGAAGCCCTGCTGGATCAAATAGGGCTCGACGATTTCCTCGAGCGCATCGCGCGGTTCGGAGAGCGCGGCCGCGATGGTTTCGATGCCGACCGGGCCGCCGCTGTAGAATTCGGCGATGGTCTTGAGATAGCGCCGGTCGAGCATATCGAGCCCGCGCGCGTCGACGTCGAGCCGCAGCAAGGCCTTGTCGGCGACGGAGCGGGTGATTTCCTTTGCACCATCGACCAGCGCGAAATCGGTCACCCGGCGCAGGAGCCGGCCGGCGATGCGCGGGGTGCCGCGCGAGCGGCGGGCGATCTCCATGGCGCCGTCCTTGGCCATGACCACGCCGAGCAGCCGAGCGCCGCGCTCGACGATCTGCACCAGTTCTTCCGGCGTATAGAAATTGAGCCGCACCGGGATGCCGAAACGGTCGCGCAGCGGCGTGGTCAGGAGCCCGGCGCGGGTGGTGGCGCCGACCAGGGTGAATTTGGCAAGATCGATGCGGACGGAACGGGCGGCCGGCCCCTCGCCGATGATCAGGTCGAGCTGATAATCCTCCATCGCCGGGTAGAGGATCTCCTCGATCGCCGGATTGAGCCGGTGGATCTCGTCGATGAAGAGCACGTCACGCTCTTCGAGATTGGTGAGCAGCGCCGCCAGATCCCCCGCCTTGGCGATTACCGGGCCGGAGGTGGCACGGAAGCCGACACCCAGTTCGCGCGCGACGATCTGCGCCAGCGTGGTCTTGCCCAGCCCCGGCGGGCCGACGAAGAGCACGTGGTCTAGCGCCGCGCCGCGCTGCCGCGCCGCCTCGATGAAGACCTGCAGGTTCGCCCGCGCCGCCGCCTGGCCGATGAACTCGGAAAAGCCCGAAGGGCGGAGCGAGACATCGAGCGGATCGTCGCGGCCGGCGGCGGCGGAGGTGAGGGAGGTCATTTGAGGAGTTCCATGCCCGGGACACGCCTGGCGGCCTCGCGATCGAAGGTGGCGGTATGTGCCGCTCCAGCCTGCCTATTGGCCTCTGCGATCAGCACATCCGAGAAATCGATCTTCGAATGCGTTGCATGCGCAAACGCCCACTCAACCAGTTCCCGCTGTTCCACCATCACATCCAGGGCATCCAATAGTCCGCCAACGACCCTGAGTGAGTCAGTTCGTGCGAACTTGAACTTCTTCTCGAGAACCCACATCAGCTCCGCCAGCACCACGACAGAGATATAGGCGGGATCGTCCTCCGAGCGTTCGCCGAAGAATCGCGCCGCCAAAGCGTTTTGTCGCGGATCATCGACGATGAAAAGCCGCAGCAGGACGTTGGTGTCGACGCCGATCAACGCTGAGACCGCTCAAAACGCCCGACGATAGCATCACCAATAGCCTCGTTCATTTCCTCGATCGTCACGTGTCCGACAGGAGACGAGCCCAGAATACCCGCGAGATCGACCGCTCTCAGTTTCCTTGGCTTAACGGTGGCCTTGTCGCCATCAAGCACCCATTCGACCTGCGCTCCTTCTCCAAGCCCCAGAACGTCCCGAATCTCCTTGGGTATGGTGGTCTGCCCCTTGCTCGTCATCTTACCAACGAAGCTTATCCTTTTCCGCGCTAGCATTCCTTCCTCCAACGCAATTCCTTACATTCGCAACATAGTAAGGAATGCCATCAAGCGCAAGGTCACGAGCTCAATTCCCTCAGCCCCAGCCGGATGAGCCTCTCGGTCGCCGTATCCTCGCCCTCCTTGCCGACAACGCGGGCGACCGCGGCGGAGGCCTGGGCACTGGAATAGCCCAGGTTGGAGAGCGCCGAGACCGCGTCGGCCACATTGCCCCGGGCAATGCCTTCGCCCAGTGCCGCCTGCAGGCCGAGCACGCCGGCATCGATCCCGCCCAGCGTCGGCACCTTACCCTTGAGCTCGGTGACAATGCGCACAGCCAGCTTGGGTCCGACCCCGTTGGCCCGCCCGATCATCGCCTTGTCCTGGAGCGCGATGGCGCTCGAGAGTTCGGAGGCAGCCAGCGTCGAGAGGATCGAGAGGGCGACACGCGCGCCGACCCCCTGCACTGTCATCAGCGTATTGAACCAGGCCTTTTCCGCCTCGCCGGCAAAGCCGTAGAGCCGGATCATGTCCTCGCGGACGATCATTTCGACGTGCACGACCGCAGCGTGGCCGACCTGCGGCAAGCCCTGCAAAGTCTTTGACGAACAGAAGGCCTCGTAGACCACCCCGCCCACATCGATGTGGACGAAATCGTCACCGAAGCCGTCGATCAGCCCCTTGAGCTTGCCGATCATGCGCCGAGCACCAGCTTGCGGTGGGCGCGGTGGTGGGCGTGGCAAATGGCGATGGCCAGCGCATCGGCGGCATCGGCGCCCTTGAAGCTGGCGGTGGGAAGGAGAGTTTTGACCATCAGCTGGATCTGATCCTTGTTTGCATGTCCTGTTCCGACGATCGATTTCTTGACCAGGTTTGCCGCATATTCGCCTACTGGCAGTCCGTGCGAGGCCGGCGTCATCAGCGCCACGCCGCGCGCCTGGCCCAAGAGCAGCGCCGAACGCGCACCCTGGTTCACGAACGTCTCCTCGACCGCGGCTTCATCGGGCCGGAACTGCTCGATCAACGCTCCGAGCCCTGCGTGCAATTCGGCGAGCCGTATCGCCAGCGAATTGCCGGTATCGGGCGTCAACGTGCCGCAGGCGACAAAGCTCAGGCGGTTGCCGGCGCTCTCGATCACGCCCCAGCCGCAGCGCCGCAGCCCCGGATCGATCCCGATGATTCGTACCATTTCGCCCATATCCAAGCTTTAGGCCAAGCCTCGCAGCCTACCAAGGACGAAGTGAACAAACTGGCAACGCTCCCTGTGGGAAACATCACGTGCACCTCGATCCACCGCCGGCGGCGGCTCGTCCCGCAAAGGCCGGTAGCTAGAGATTAACGACAGCAGTAAGGCGGTTCTTAAGCCCTGTGCTGCTAAGTTCACTCACTTGGGCTGCACAACAGGCGCAGAATGCCTCGTTTTGACTACTCTTCCCGCGGCTGGGGCCGCGTCATCCTCTGGACCGTGTTCGGCACGCTCGGCTGCATCGCCGTCGCGCTCGGTGTCGATTCCTTCAACTTCACGATGCTCGACGAGGAACAACGAACCCGTGCCATCCTCACCGACATCTTGCTGCCGCTGTTGCTGGCCCCCCCGTTGCTGCTGTTCTTCACCAGCAAGCTGCGCGAGCTTGCCATCGCCCATCACGAACTCTCCATCGTCGCTTCCAAGGACAGCCTGACGTCCGTGCTCAATCGCGGCGCCTTCACCGCCCTGGTCGACGCCTACCTCAATCAGGTGCGCCAGCAGGAGCGCGGTATCAGTGGCGCGCTGCTCGTCGTCGACGCCGACAACTTCAAGGCCATCAACGACAGCTACGGCCACGACCGGGGAGACGAGGCCCTGCGCATCATCGCGCGATCGATCGCCGGCATCCTGCGCAGCGCCGACCTTGTCGGACGCATCGGCGGCGAGGAGTTCGGTGTCTTCCTGCCCGGCTCCAGCGTGCCGCAGGCCGAGGCGGTGGCCGAGCGCATCCGCAAGACCGTCAATGACGCCGACTTCGTGCCCGACGGAGAAAGGCGCCACCTCTCCGTCAGCGTGGGCGGCGCCGTCTTCGATCGCCGGCTGCTGTTCAACGAACTGTTCCGAGTCGCCGACCAGCAGCTCTATGCTGCAAAACACAGCGGGCGAAACCGGATCTCGGTCTCGCCCGTCTCGCGCTACGATGCCTTGCCGAAGGCGGCAGCCTAGCTCGCCAGCTTTTCCATGTCTTCGTCGCTCATATCGAAGTTGGCGTAGACGTTCTGCACGTCGTCGTCCTCTTCGAGGATGTTGATGAGCTTCATCAGCGTCGCGCCGCGCTCAGCGTCGACCGGAACATCGTTGTGCGGCTTCCAGATCGCCTTGACCGATTCGGGCTCGCCCAGCGACTTCTCAAGTGCCGCGGCGGTTTCGGTCATTGCCTCGAACGAGGTGTAGATCCAGTGGCCTTCCTCGTCGCTCTCGACATCATCGGCGCCAGCTTCGATCGCCGCTTCCATGACCTTGTCGGCGCTGCCGGCCGAGAGCGGGTAGGCGATTTCGCCGACCCGGTCGAACATGAAGGCCACCGAATTGGTTTCTCCCAGCGCACCGCCGTTCTTGGAGAAGGTCGAACGCACGTTCGAGGCGGTACGGTTGCGGTTATCGGTCAGCGCCTCCACGATGATGGCAACGCCGCCCGGGCCGTAGCCCTCATAGCGGATTTCCTCGTAGTTCTCGCCTTCCGAGCCGGACGCCTTCTTGATGGCGCGGTCGATATTGTCCTTGGGCATGGACTGCGAGCGGGCATTGCTCACGGCCAGGCGCAAGCGAGAGTTGAAGGCCGGATCGGGCGCCCCGAGCTTGGCGGCCACGGTGATTTCGCGGGCCAGCTTGGAGAAGACTTTTGAGCGCGCGGCGTCGCTCTTGCCCTTGCGGTGCATAATGTTCTTGGCATGCGAATGGCCGGCCATGCGGACATCCCCCTAGGCTTGGTGTGAGTTTTCGGAGCCGCTATATAGGCAAGGACTGCGCAATTGTGAAGCCGCGCGCCTCTGATCAGGCCGCACCCGCTACGTACGGCTTGAGTGCCATGGTCTCTTTTGCCGACGACAAGACGATAAGTGTCTCAGTCCGCTGCAGGCCGGTCACGGCTTTCAGCTCTCCGCCGAGAAACGCTTCGAGCGCGCGAGTACTCGGCACCCGAACCTTGAGCAGGTAGTTCCAGGCGCCGGTGACATGATGACACTCAAGCACCGCGGGCGACTCGGCCATCCGCCTCAGAAACTCCTGCTCTATGCCGCCGTCGCTCCACCCCACGAACACAAAGGCGAGCAGATCGAGCCCCAGCGCTTCCGGGTCGACCTTGGCAGTGAAGCCGGTGATGATGCCATGCCGCTGCAAGCGCTTGACGCGATCGTTGAGTGTCGACGCCGCGACGCCGAGCGCCTTGCTCAGCTGGGCGATCGACTGCTGGCTGTCGGCCTGCAGCAGTTCCAGCAGCCTGGCGTCCACTTCGTCGAGTTCGGTCATCAGCAATCCCCTCCCGCGTTGGCCACTTTCACAATTCCGGCAGCGCCTGTGCCAGTACGCCGCCGATCCTGACGGGGCTGAGCTTTGTTGCCAGCCCGCTCACCGGGTCCGTCTCGATCGCCACCCCGCACAGCGTCGCTTCGCCCTCCGCCGGGGTGAAGCGGTTTTGCGGGATGCCGGTGAGGAAGCGATTGAGCGGCTCTTCGGCGTCCACGCCGATGATGGAATCGAAGTCCCCGCACATGCCGGCGTCGGCCATCAGCGCCGTGCCGCCCTTGAGGATGCGGTAGTCGGCGGTGGGAATATGGGTATGGGTGCCGACGACGAGGCTGGCGCGACCGTCGAGGAAAAAGCCCATGGCCTGGATCTCCGACGTCGCTTCGGTATGGAAGTCCACGATGACCGCGTCGGCCTGCTCGGCCAGCGGACAGGCGGCGATTGCGGCCTCGACCGCCCGGAACGGATCGTCGATGGGCGGCATGAACACCCGGCCCAGCGCATTGATGACCAGCACGCGATGCCCGTTGCGGCCCTCGATCAAATTGGCGCCGCGGCCCGGCGCGCCCTGGGCCAGGTTGACCGGCCGGAGCAGCGTCGGCTCGCGCGCAATATAGGAGAGCGTGTCGCGCTGGTCGAAGGCGTGGTCGCCCAGCGTCACCACATCGGCGCCCGCCGCCCGCAGATCGTTGAAATGCGGCTCGGTGAGCCCTTTGCCGTGGCTGGCGTTCTCGCCGTTGACGATGACGAAATCGAACTTGTAGTCGCGGATCAGCCCCGGCAGCCGCTCGCTCACCGCGTCCCGGCCGGAGCGGCCGACGACGTCGCCTAGAAAGAGCAGCTTCATTGCGCCGCAGCCCGCGCACCGAAATGGCGGATGCCCTGCTCAGTAACTACCGCATCGAGCGGAATATCGTGGGTTTCGCGGGGAATGTGATCGAGCTCCTGGGCCGAAAATGCAAAGCCGATCAGCCTGGGCAGCCGGCTCATCGCTGCCAGGGTACGGTCGTAATAGCCACCGCCATAGCCCAGCCGGGTGCCCTGCTGATCGAAGCCGAGAAGCGGCATGAGGACGATATCGGGTTCGGCCAGCGGCGCATTCTCTTCGGGCGCCAATGTACCGAACCCGGAGGGATAGAGCGCCGCGCCCTGCTCCCAGAGCCGCAATTGCAGCGACTGGTCTTCTCCGAGGACGACAGGCAGGCAGACCGGCCGGCCCTCGTCCATGAGCCGGGTCAGCACCAGCCGGCAGTCGAGTTCGTCGCGGATCGGCCAGTAGGCAGCGATGACCTCGCCCGGACGCAATGCGACCCCCGAGAAGAAATGCTCGGCGGCAGCCTTGGCCGCGTCGGCGCGGTATCCGTGGAGGAAGGTAGCGCGCTGTTTGTGCGCCAGCGCCCGCAGCGCCGCCTTGGCCTCTTCGATCTTTTCGTCGTTCATGGCCATCCGGGGACGCGCAAATTCAGGTGCCGCCCTGGCCGTGGGATATGCGATCCCGGGAACCTACGAAAGTAGGTGGGCGCCGTGTGACCGAACCCACGGGTCCGGTCGGGGACAGCTCCCTTAAGGATCGATAAGGCCCCGGGAATATTGCTCCTGACGCACCCCGCAGCTTCGCGAGGCGTAATGTAGCTACGATCGGGCGGCAGCGCCACCGGCTAACGCGCCGGC
>Ga0214473_10002899_pt1 | contig 20985 bp, 18 predicted proteins | sample RVTome_7_FD_203509 | JGI IMG/M metagenome (GOLD analysis project Ga0214473, IMG submission 203509) | Soil microbial communities from uranium-contaminated site in the Upper Colorado River Basin, Wyoming, United States - RVT98D197 | ecosystem: Environmental > Terrestrial > Soil > Contaminated >... | reverse complement strand
GCGCCCTTGCGCATCCCCTCCGTCGGGCTCTCGCCGACGCCCAGGATCTCCAGGCCTTCGGGCCCTTTCTTCGCCACGACCGTGGCGACCTTGCTCGATCCGACGTCCAGTCCGACGATGACCGGTCCGGAACCTGTATCCATTTACTCCCCCGGCCGCACGAAGATGCGGCCCGCTGTTTTCAGATCCACGATCCCCCTCGCCTGGCCCACGCTCGAGAGCTTGGGCATCGCCTCCTCGATCCGCTGCATCGCCTCGCGGATATCCATCGTCCCGATCTTGAGCTGGATCCCCGAGTCCCGGGTCACCAGCGTGTACCCTTCCTGCGCGTCGAAGTGGACCTCGGAGACGTTCTGGCGGAGCACCCCCGACTCGGTGGCGCGCAGCAGCTCCAGCGTCCGCTGGAGGTTCCGCGCGGTGACCGCGTCGGACGCCTTGAGATCGCCCTGCGAGAAGCCGGTGAGGATGGGGAACCCCTTCGGGTCGTAGGAGGTGAGCCGCTTGAAGATCTTCCCCTGGTCGTCGACGTAGTACAGCGTGTCGAGGTTGATCATGGCGACGGGCTTCCGCTCCTCGATGCGCACCACGAGCCGGTCGGGGAACGCCTTCCGCACCGCCACGCTGCGCACCCAGGGATGGGACTGCAGCCGGCGGCCGATGTCCTGCGACGAGAGCGCCCAGATGTTCCCCTGCGGCACGCCGGAGAGCATCCCGGATACCTCCTCGCGGGTCACGTAGGCGCACCGGTTCAGGTCGATGTCCCGCACGGTGAAGAGCCGGGAGTGCCCCAGCCAGGAGTAGACCGCCGCCCCCGCCGCGGTGACCAGGACGACGGCGAGGAGCGCCGCCGCGACGGGAAGCGCCTGCCGGAAGTTGAACCGGTGGCCCTGGGGCTTCTTCTCCTTCCCCTTCTTCCGGGCGGCGTGCGACTTCTTCCCCCGCTTCCCGAGCGACTTCTTATGATAGGCCTTGTACTCGATCATCTACTTGGACAGCCCCGCGTCGTTGAGGATTTCCAGCACGAGGTCGTCGAACGGCATCCCGTCGAACTTCGCCGCCTTCGGCAGCAGGCTGGTCTCGGTCATCCCGGGGATCGTGTTCGCCTCCAGGAAGAACAGGTTGCCGGCCGGGTCCACCCGGTAGTCGAGGCGGGCCGCCCCCCGCAGCGACAGCGCCGCCGCGGCCTTGCGGGTGTACTCCGCCGCCCTTGCGAGGATGTCGCGGTCCATCGGTACGGGGATGACGTAGTCCGTCTGGCCCACCGTGTACTTCGACTTGTAGTCGTAGAACCCCGATCCGGACTTCGGGACGATCTCGATCGCCGGGAGGACCTTTCCGTTCAGGATCCCCACCGTGATCTCCCGCCCCGGGATGTACGCCTCCACGAGGATCCGGCCGTCGAACTTCCGCGCCTCCGCCATCGCCGGGCCCCACTCCTCCTTCAGACGGACGATGCTCACCCCCACCGTGGACCCTTCGCGGTCCGGCTTGACGACGAAGGGGTACCCCATGCCGGGAGGGGGCGGGCCGTCCAGCATCTCTCCTTCGTAGAGCACGTCCTGCGCGACGGGGACCCCCGCGGAGGCCGCCACGCGCTTGGAGAGGACCTTGCTCATCGAAAGGGCGGAGGCCAGCACCCCCGACCCGGTGTACGGTATCCGCCCCAGCTCCAGCGCCCCCTGGATGCAGCCGTCCTCGCCGAACCGGCCGTGCAGGGCGATGAACGCCACGTCCACGCCCGCGCCGTGCACCGACCCGAGCCAGTCGCCCCGGATGTCGATCTCCTTGACCTTGTATCCCAGCCGGCGGAGTGCCGCGGCCGCGGCCGCCCCCGTCCGGAGCGACACGTCGCGCTCCGAGGACTCCCCGCCGAGGAATACACCCACCGTCTTCCCCCGGTACCGGCCCTTCTCAGGCATCGAAGACACCCCACAGTTTGACTTCGAGCGCCAACTCCACGTCCGCCGTAACCCGCACGGCCTTCCGGCCCCGCTCGATGAGCCGCAGCGCGTCCGCGGCGGTGGCCTGCCCCGCGTTGATCAGGAAGTTGGCGTGCTTCTCCGAAAAGAGTGCGTCGCCCTCCCGCACCCCCTTCATCCCCGCCTGTTCCAGCAGCCGTGCGGCCTTCTCGCCGGTTCTCGGGTTGCGGAAGGTGGAGCCGAAGGTCCGCGCCCCCCACGGCTGGCTGGCCCGGCGCTTCTCGTTGTACGTCTTGATGCGGTCGAACGCCTGGTCCGTCGGGCCGAAGGCCAGGCGGAAACCCACGCGGGAGACGATCCCCCGCACGGGGAAGTCCGCCTCGCGGTAGGCGAACCGGATGTCGCGCGCTTCGAGCCGGGCGAGCCTGCCTTCCGCGTCCACGATCTCCACCCACTCGGCGAGCTCGCCGATGGACCGGCCGTAAGCCCCCGCGTTCATCGAGACCGCCCCGCCGACCGTCCCGGGAATCCCCGCCAGCTCCTCCGCGCCGGAAAGGCCCGACAGCGCGCAGAGCACCGCGAAGCGCGGGAGCATCGTCCCGCCTTCCGCGACCACCGACCCTCCCGGGGAGAAGATCATCTTCCCCATGTTCTTCTTGAGGCACATCACCGTCCCCCGGACGCCGCCGTCGTTGACCAGGACGTTGCTGCCCGCGCCCAGGAAACGCACTTCCCGCCCGATCTGCCGCTCCGACCGGAGGATTTCCTGGATCTCCTGGAGGGAGCGGGGGAACACCATCCGCTCGGCGGCCCCGCCGATCCCCACCGTGGTGAAGTCGCGGAGCTTGGCTCCGTAGACCTCCTCGACTCTCCCCGTCGTCACGCCCATCCGTTTTCCTCTTTCCCGGCCGTCAGCCGGAAAGAACGCTTTCTCCCAGTTTCCAGACATCGCCGGCTCCCATCGTCAGGAATATGTCCCCGGGGCGAAGCATGGGGACGATCGTGCCCGCCGCGTCCACCGCCCTGCCCCCGTAGATCGCTCCCTTGTGCCCGTGCTGGCCGATCGCCTCGCAGAGGCGATCCCCCGTCGCGCCGGGGATGGGCTCCTCCCCGGCGGAGTAAACGTCGAAGACGAACAGCAGGTCCGCGTTGTGGAACGCGGAGAGGAAATCCCGGAAGAGGCCGTGCGTCCGGGAATACCGGTGGGGCTGGAACCCCACGACGATCCTCCGATCCGGCCACACCTCCCGCGCCGCGGCCAGCGTGGCCCGGATCTCCTCGGGGTGGTGGCCGTAGTCGTCGACGACCGTGATCCCTTCCCGCTCCCCCTTCACTTGGAACCGGCGGACCACGCCGCCGTACTCGGCGAGTCCCGCGCGGACCCGGTCGAAGGGGATCCCCAGCTCCATCGCGACCGCCACCGCCGCCAGCGCGTTGCTCACGTTGTGCCTGCCGGGCGCCTTCAGGGATACCTCTCCGAGCGTCTCCCCGCGGCGGATCACCCGGAACCGGTTGCTCATCCCCTCCGGGACGACGCCGTCGGCGCGGTAGTCCGCGTGGGCCGAAAAGCCGTAGGTGACGACCGTCTTTTCCACGGACGGGATCAGCTCCTGCACGTTCGGGTGGTCGATGCACAGCACCGCGAAGCCGTAGAAGGGGACCTTGTTGATGAAGTGGAGGAAGTTCTCCTTGATCTGCCCGATCCCGGAATAGAAATCGAGGTGCTCGGGGTCGATGTTCGTCACAACCGCCACCGTCGGCGACAGCCGGAGGAACGACCCGTCGCTCTCGTCCGCCTCCGCGACCAGGAACTCCCCCTGGCCCAGCTTCGCGTTGGATCCCAGGCTGTTCAGCTTCCCGCCGACCACCGCGGTCGGGTCCCATCCCGCCGAGGCCAGGATCGTGGCCACCATCGACGTGGTGGTCGTCTTGCCGTGCGTCCCCGCGATGGCGATCCCGTATTTCATCCGCATCAGCTCGGAGAGCATCTCCGCCCGGGGGATGACGGGGATCTTCCGCCGGTGCGCCTCGGCCACTTCGGGGTTGTCCGCCTTGACGGCCGAGGAGAACACGACCACGTGCCCTTCCGCAGGGACGTTCTCCGGCGCGTGGCCCATCCGGATCTCAGCGCCCAGCCGCGCGAGCCGGTCGGTCGTGTCGGAGCGGCGCAGGTCGGAGCCGCTCACCCGGTACCCCAGGTTGAGGAGCAGCTCCGCGATGCCGCTCATCCCGATGCCGCCGATGCCGACGAAATGGATGCGAAGCCCCTTCCTATACACGGAGGGCCTCCCCCTTGCCGATCCGCCGGAGCGCCGAGCGGACGATTTGCGCCGCCGCGTCCGGGCGGGAAAACCCCGCCGCCGCGTTCGCCGCCGCGCCTCGACGGCGGGGATCGGAGGACCACAGCAGCAGCGCCTCCAGGACCTTTTCCTCCGTGGCCTCGTCCTGCCGCATCCACACGCCGGCGCCGGTCGCGCAGAACTCCTCGGCGTTCCTCTCCTGGTGCCGGTCCGCGGCGTGCGGGTACGGGATGAGGATGCAGGGCCTGCCGAAGAGGGCGGCCTCCGCGATGGAGAGCGCCCCCGCCCGCATGACGACCGCATGGCATTGCGCGAACACCTCCCCGATCCGCTCCGTGAAGGGGAACGGATCGATCGGGAGGCACTCCTCGCGCACCGTCGCCGCCACCGCCTCGTACTCGCCGGGTCCGGTCTGCAGCACGAACTTCATCGCATGCCCTTCCCTCTTCACGCGCCTTGCCATCTCCACCGCCAGCCGGCTGATCGCGCGGGCCCCCTGCGAGCCCCCCAGGGCGAAGACGATGAAGGTATCCCCCGCCTCCAACGGCGTCCCCTGCTGCCGCGCGGCGGCGACTTCCCGCCGGACGGGGTTCCCCGTGACCTCGACCCTGCCGGCCGGAAAATAGGGGGCGGCCCCCTCGAACCCCAGGTAGATGCGCCTTGCCATCCTCCCCAGCATCCGGTTCGCCCTGCCCGGCACGGCGTTCTGCTCCTGCAGGAAGAGGGGGACCCGGGCCGCGACCGCCGCGACGGCGACCGGCACGGAGGCGTAGCCGCCGACCCCGAAGACGAGGTGCGGCTTGCGCCGCCCGAGGACGGAGAACGCCGAGGAGATCCCCTTCGCCATCTGCGCCACTCCCAGCACTCCTCCCGCCCCCTTGCCCAGGACCTGGCCGGACGGCACGAAATCGATCTCGTAGCCGCGCACCGGTACGGTCCTCGCCTCGAGGCCGCTCTCCGTCCCGACGAACGAGACCGCGCCGCCGGGAACCAGATCGAGGAACGCCTCAGCCAGCGCGATCCCCGGAAAAACGTGCCCGCCGGTTCCCCCGCCCGCGATGGTCAGCGTCAGCGACAAACGTTTCCGCCCCCTTCATCGAAATGTTGATCAGCACTCCCATCGCCGCCATGTGGAGGATCAGCGAGCTCCCCCCGTAGCTTAAGAATGGAAGCACCATCCCCTTCGGCGGGAGCATCTTCAGCCCCACCATCATGTTCATCAGCGCCTGGATGCCGATCACCGACGACAGGCCGATCGCCAGGTACCTCCCGAACAGGTCGCGGGCGCGGCGCGCGATCCGGAACCCCACGCACACCATCGTGAGGAAGATCGCCCCGACCGCCACGACCCCCGCGAACCCCAGCTCCTCCCCGATGACGGAGAAGATGTAGTCCGTGTGCATCTCCGGCAGGTAGAAGAGCTTCTGCCTCCCCGCGCCGATCCCCGTCCCCAGGAACCCCCCGTTGGAGAAGGCGATCAGCGACTGCACCACCTGGTATCCGGCCGCCTGCGCCTGGGAGAAGGGATCGAGGAACGCGTGCAGCCGCGCCATCCGGTACGGCTTCGCGGCGATGAGGAACGCCACCCCGACGCCGCAGGCGCCGAGGAACCCCGCCAACAGCTTCCAGGGAAATCCCGCGACGAACAGGAGCGCGATGCAGGCGGCCCCGATGACCACGGCCATCCCGAAATCCGGCTCCTTGAGGATCACCGCCACGAAGGCCCCCGTCACGGCCAGCACCGGCAGATAGATTTTCCACCCTTCCTTGGGGTTCTCCCCCTTCCGGTCGATGGAGTACGCCGCGAAGGCGATGAGGACGAACTTGGCAAGCTCGGAGGGCTGGAAGGTGAACAGGCGGAGGTTGATCCACCGGGAGGCGCCGTTCGCCGTGTGCCGGATCCCGGGGATGAAGACCAGGAGAAGAAGGCCGAAGGCCGCCGCCAGGATGAACCAGATGCGACGGCGGTAGAAGTCGTAGTCGATCCGCGTCAGCAGGACCGCCAGCGACGCGCCGACGGCCAGGAAGAGGACCTGCCGCTTGAAGAAGTACGCGGTGTCGTTCCCGAACCGCGCGGAGGAGCCGGCGGTGACGGAGGTCGCGCTGAAGACCATCACCGCCCCCAGGACGGATAGGATCAGGGTGCAGAAGAACAGGACCAGGTTTTCGTGCCGCTTGCCCAGGTTCAGGTTCAGGTTCATTCCGGAATCTCCTTGACCGCCGTGCGGAACGCCTCGCCGCGCTCCTCGAAGTTCCCGAACTGGTCGAAGCTGGAGCAGGCCGGCGACAGGATCGCGACGTCGCCCGGCCGCGCGAGCTCCGCCGCCCGTAAAACGGCCTCGCCCAGGGTGTCCGCGGAAGCCAGCGGCACGGCGCCCGCAAGCTCCTTTTCCATCCTGCCGCGCGCCTGGCCGAACAGGACCGCCGCCCGGGCCTTGCGGCGCAGGGGTTCCCGCAGCGGGAGGAAATCCACCCCCTTGTCCTTCCCTCCCGCGATCAGCACGACCGGCTCCGAGAACCCTTCCAGGCACTTGAGCACCGCGCCGACGTTGGTCCCCTTGGAATCGTTGAACCAGGAGACGCCCCGGACCTTCCGGACGAATTCCACCCGGTGCGGCAGGCCGGGAAAGGCCGCCAGCGCCTCCCGCACCGCCTCCGGGGGCACTCCCATGCGCCGCGCCGCGGCGATCGCCGCCATCGCGTTCTCCACGTTCTGCGTCCCGCGGATTTTCAGGAGCGCGCGGGGATACCTCTCCTCCCGCACCCCGTTGCGGTAGACCATCTCGCCGCCGTCGAGGGAAACCCCCTCGGTCAGTGGCTTCGTCAGGGAGAAGGGGACCTTCTCCGCCCGGATCCGGCCCGCCCGCGCCGCGATTTCGGGGTCGTCGGCGTTGACGACGGCCGTGTCGGTCGCGCCCTGGTTCCGGAAAACGGCCATCTTCGCCTCGGCGTACGCATTGAAGTCCCGGTACCGGTCGCTGTGGTCTTCCGTGAGGTTCAGCAGGACCGCGACCTTCGGCCGGAACGCGTCGATCGCCTCCAGCTGGAAGCTCGACGCCTCCACCACGCCCCATTCGTACGGCTTCCCGGCGGCGGCGGAAAACGGCGTGCCCAGGTTTCCTCCCACGAACACATGGGGGAAGGCGCGCGACGCCATGTCTCCCAGGAGCGTCGTCACCGTCGACTTTCCGTTCGTCCCCGTGACGGCCGCCACGCTCCCCCGGAAATGCCGGAACGCCAGCTCCAGCTCCCCCCACACCCGCGCCCCCGCCCGGCGCAGCGCTTCCGCGGGGAGCTTCTCGCGGGGCACCCCCGGCGACAGCACGACGAGGTCGGCCCCGGCCGCCTCCTTCGCGCCCAGCCGCCCGTGGACGAATCCGATCCCGGGGGGGACGGCCCCGCGAAGCGACTTCTCCACGTCCGCCTTCGGGCGCTCGTCCACCATGCTCACGAAGGCCCCCTCCCGCCGCAGGAGCAGGGCGGCGGCCAGGCCCGACGCGCCCGCCCCGACCACGAAGACGCTCTTCTTCGCGAATGTTTCCATCTCATCGGATCTTCAGCGTGCTGATCGCCAGCAGCGCCAGGATGATCGAGATGATCCAGAACCGCACGATGATCTTCGGCTCCGCCCACCCTTTCAGCTCGAAGTGATGGTGGACGGGGGCCATTCGGAAGATCCGCTTCCGCGTCGTCTTGAAGAAGTACACCTGCAGGATCACCGAGACGGCCTCCATGACGAAGACCCCGCCGACCAGCGCCAGCACGATTTCCTGCTTCACCATCACCGCCACCGCCCCCAGCGCCGCGCCTAAGGAGAGCGATCCCGTGTCCCCCATGAACACCTGCGCCGGATAGGTGTTGTACCAGAGGAACCCGATCCCCGCGCCCGCCATCGCGCCGCAGAAGATCGTCAGCTCCCCCGCGCCCGGCACGTACTGTATCTGCAGGTAGTTGGCGATCTTGATGTGGCCGGCCAGGTACGCGAAGAGCATGTAGGTCCCCGCGGAGATGATCGAAGGCCCGATGGCCAGCCCGTCGAGCCCGTCCGTCAGGTTCACGGCGTTGGACGCCCCGACGATCACCAGGATGACGAAGGGAATGTAGAGGAACCCCAGGCTCGGGTTGAGCTTCTTGAAGAAGGGGATGCTCACCTTGTCCTGGAACCCGATGTCCAGGTAGATCAGCATCGCCGCCACGGCCGCCAGGAAGATCTGGCAGAGGAACTTCGTCCGGGGCGAGAGCCCCTTGGAGTCCTTCCGGACGACCTTCTTGTAGTCGTCCATGAACCCGATCGTCCCGAACCCCACCGTCACGAACACGGCGATCCAGATGTAAGGGTTGCCCAGGTTCGCCCACAGCAGGGTCGGGATCACGGTCGCCAGCACGATGAGCAGCCCCCCCATCGTGGGCGTCCCTTCCTTGGACAGGTGCCGTTCGGGTCCGTCCCGCCGGATCGTCTGCCCGATCTGGTGGGATTCCAGCTCCCGGATGAGCCAGGGGCCGATGACGAAGCACAAAAGGAGCGCCGTGATCGCCGCGTAGATCGTTCGGAACGTGATGTAGCGGAAGACGTTGAAAAAAGAGTAGTCCACGTGCAGCGGAAAGAGAAGGTGATACAGCATCGTCGCTTACGCCCATTCCTTTTCGATCTCGGCCGCGATCGTTTCGAGCCGCATCCCCCGCGACCCTTTCACCAGTATGACATCCCCCTCCCGGAGGGCGTCCAGGACCATCTCTTTCAGGCGCTCCCGGTCGCCGGTGTGCGCCACCGTTTCCGGGTCCATCCCTCCCTCGATGGCGCCCCGCGCGATCTGCGCCGCTTCCTCTCCGAACGCGAACAGCAGGTCCACGGAGGACGCGGCGGCAAGATGCCCGATCCGGAAATGGGAGGCGGGCGACACCTCGCCCAGCTCCAGCATGTCCCCCAGGACGGCCACGCAGCGCCGGGTCCCGTGCAGGAGCCGGAGGTTCCGGAGCGCCGCCTCCGTCGAGGCGGGGTTCGCGTTGTACGTGTCGTCCAGGAGGAGGCCTCCTCCCCGCAATGCGACGGAATGGAACCTCCCCCGCACGGGCGCGAAGGTGCGGAAGCCCTCCGCCAGCTCCTCCGGGCGCACTCCCAGGACGTAGGCGGCCGCCGTGGCCGCCAGCGCGTTCATCAGGTGGTGCTCCCCGGTCACCGGAAGCGCGGAGGAAAACTCGCCGGACGGCGTCCGCACGGCGATCCGCATTCCTCGGTCGTCCATGGAAAGGATGCGGCCCGAGAACTCGTTGAGCGCCACGCCGTAGAAGATTTTCCGCGCCTTGCAGCGGCCCGCCTCCCGCATCACCCGCAGGTCGGTCGCGTTCACCACCGCGGTGCCGGACTCGGGGAGGGCGCGGAAGAGGTCCCCCTTCTCCCTGGCCACCCCCTCGAGGCTGCGCAGCCCCTGCAGGTGCGCCGGGGCGATATTGGTGATGACGCCGACGTCGGGGGCGGCGATCGCCGAGAGGCGCGCGATCTCCCCCGGCTGGTTCGTCCCCATCTCCATCACCGCGGCGTCGTGCTCCTCGGACAATTCGAGGAGCGCCAGCGGCATCCCGATCAGGTTGTTGCGGTTCCCGGGGTTCCGCAGGACGTTTCTTCCCGGAGAGAGAAGCCCCGCGAGCATTTCCTTGGTGGAGGTCTTTCCCGAGCTCCCCGTGATCCCCACGAGGGGGATCCGCCGCAGCCGCAGCCGGTGCGCGTGGGCCAGGTCGCCCAGCGCCTCCACGGAGTTGCGGACGACGAACACGGGCTTCCCGGAGAGGACCTCGGCGGGCACTTTTCTCGCCCCCTCCTCCGACACGATGGCCGCCAGCGCCCCCTTCCGGAAGGCCTCCTCGACGAAGTCGGCGCCGTCGACGCGCTCCCCCGGCAGCGCGACGAAGAGCCCGCCCGGGGCGATCTCCCGGCTGTCGGCCGACACCGCGCCGATCGGCGTGCGGGCCGGGAACGAGCCGCCCCCCCGAAGGGGCTGGACCGCCCCGACGACCTCCTCTAAGGTCATCCTACCCGTCGGCGGAAAGAATTCCCCGGACGATTTCCCGGTCGTCGAACGGCAGGCTCCGGTCCCCGATGATCTGTACATTCTCATGTCCTTTCCCTGCGATCGCCACCGTGTCCCCCGGCCGTGCGAGGGACAGCGCCCGGGCGATCGCCGCTTTTCTGTCGGTAAGCGCCATGAAATACCCGTCTTCCCAGTCCACCTCTCCGTTCGTCTCCAGGAACCCCTCCGACCGCAGGCCCGGCAGGATGTCGGAAATTATCGCGCCGGGGTCTTCGTTGCGGGGGTTGTCGGAGGTCACCACGACCACGTCGGATCGGAGCGCCGCGATCCGCCCCATCTCCGGGCGCTTCCCCCGGTCCCGGTTTCCGCCGCATCCGAAGACCGTGATCAATCGGCCTTCGCCCAGGCCTTCCAGGGTGGAAAGGACCCGGTCCAGCCCTTCCGGCGTGTGGGCGTAGTCGACGAAGACGTGCAGCCCCCTCCGGTTGGGGATCTCCTCCATCCGGCCCGGGATGGCGGCCAGTCGCTCCACGCCCGCGCGGACCGCCGCCATGGGCACCCCCAGGAGGCCGGCGGCGCAGACCGCCGCCATGACGTTGGATGCGTTGTAGGCGCCGACGAGCCGCGAGTTGAGATCGAGATCTCCCCACGGCGTCCGCAGCGTCATGCGGGTCCCCGTCCATTCCGTCTCCACCTTCACGGGAGACACCTTGCAGCCCCGCTGGAATCCGTAGGTGAGGGCACCGGGGAACTCGCGCGCAAGCCGCGCTCCGTACGGGTCGTCCGCGTTGACCGCGATCCGGGGCCGCTTCCCGCCCGCGGGGAGATACTCCCGGAAGAACCTCGCCTTGGCGGCGAAGTAGGACTCCATGTCTCCGTGGAAATCCAGGTGGTCGCGGGACAGGTTGGTGAACACGCCGACGTCGAACCGCACCCCGGCGATCCTCCCCTGCGCGGCGCTGTGCGAGGACACTTCCATGATCGCGTGGGTGGCGCCGCGGGACAAGGCCTCCGCCATCACTTCCTGCAGCTCGTGGGGAAACGGCGTCGTGAGGCCCGTGCGGAGCGCCTCTCCGCCCACGCGGTAGTTGATGGTGCCGATCACCGCCGCCTTCTGCCCGGCGGCCGCGAAGATCGACTCCAGCAGGTAGGTGACCGTCGTCTTCCCGTTGGTCCCCGTCACTCCGGCCACTGCCAGCTTCGACGTCGGATCGTTGTGGAAGTTGGCGGCGGCGGCGGGAAGCGCTGCGGCGGTGGAAGGAACATGCACGGCGGGGAGCGGGAGGGAGGGTATCTCCCGCTCCACCAGCGCCGCCGCGGCCCCGGCGCGCGCCGCCTGCGCCAGGAACGCATGGCCGTCCGTCCGCTCTCCTCGCAGAGCGACGAACAGGTCGCCATTCCGTACCTTCCGGGAATCGACGGCGATGCCGCCGATCTCGAGAGAGCCGTGCGGCGTTTCCGCCGACGGCACGTTGGCAAGGACCTTCGACAGTCGCATCCCCTTTATCTATTTTCCTCCGAAGATCACGTTGCACTCCGTGCCCGGCGCGAGGGCCTGGCCCGCGGCGGGGCTTTGCTGGCGCGCCACCCCGGTCCCGGACAGGTTCAGCTTGACCGAGTAGCGTCCCATCACGTCGACCACCCTTCCCATGCTCAAGCCCCGGAGGTCCGGCATGACCATGGCGCTCTCGAAGGACGCCGTGGAGACCCGGGTGATCGGGACTCCCGCCTTGCTCTTCATTTCTTTGCCTGCCGTCGCCCGCGCGACGGGCTCCGTGGGGGAGATCCCCAGGTAGTAGGCGGTCTTCACCGCGATCTGGTTGAAGGCGGGGGCCGCGACCACTCCCCCGTATACCTGCCCCTTCGGCTCGTCGATCAACACCAGGATCAACAGCTCCGGGTCCTGGAGCGGCAGGAAGCCGATGAAGGAGGAGACTCTTTTATTCGGGGAATATTTCCCCGTCCCCACTTCCACCTTTTGGGCGGTGCCCGTCTTGCCGCCGACGAGGAACCCCTTGATGCGAGCCTGGGTCCCCGTCCCGTCCTCCTGGACCACCAGCCCCATCATTTCGCGCATCGTCTCCGATGTTTTCGGGGAGAGGACGCGGCGAAGCTCCTTCGGCTCCCCGCGGTAGACGATCTTCCCCTCCGGGTCGCGGATCTCCCGGACGATGTACGGCTTCATCACCTTCCCGCCGTTCACCACCGAGGACAGCGCGGTGGCCATCTGGATCGGCGTCACGGAGATCCCCTGCCCGAAGGAGACCGTGGCGCGGCGGATCCCCCCGAACCCGTTCCGCGGGGGCATGATCCCGCCGATCTCCCCGATCACCTCGACCCCGGTCTTCGTCCCGAACCCGAAGGAGCGGATCATGTCGTAGAAGCGCGCGGGGTCCATCCGCTCGCTGATCTTCGAGGCCCCTATGTTGCTCGAGTACTTGAGCACCTCTGGGACGGTCAGCCAGCCGTGCGGGTGCGCATCGTGGAGGACCCGTCCCGCGTACCGGTAGGCGCCGTTCTCGCAGAAGATCTTCTCCGAGGTCTTCACGCTCCCCATCTCCAGGGCGGCGGCCATCGTGAACACCTTGAAGGTGGAGCCGGGCTCGAAGGCGTCGGTGAGCGCGTGGTTCTTCCGGGCCTCCGGGATGGCCGTGGCGGGCGCGTTGGGGTTGTACGTGGGAAGGGTCGCCATCGCCAGGATCTCCCCCGTCTTCGGCCGCATCACCAGCGCGACCCCTCCCCGCGCGCTGTACTTGGCGACCGCCTCCTTGAGCTCGCTCTCGGCGGTGTGCTGGACGTTCCGGTCGATCGTCAGGGAAACCGAGCTCCCCTTGGAGTTCACCTCCATCGGCATCGACGACGGGACGAAGATTCGGCCGCGAGCGTCCCGCTCGCACATGAGAAACGCCCGCTCGCCGCGCAGGCAGTTGTCTAAGGAGAGCTCCACCCCCTCGATCCCCGCGCTGTCCAGGTCGGTGAAGCCCAGAAGCGACGAGGCGAGCTCCCGGTTGGGGTAGAACCGCTTCGGCTCCTCGACGAGCCCTATCCCCTCGTCCCCCCACCCGTGCCCCTTCCCTCTGCCCTGCGACTCGCGGATCTCCCGCACCGCCTCCTCGGCCGCCGAGGAAGGCATCTGCCGCTTCACCCAGAGGAAGCCCTTCTCCGAGGAGAACTGCTTGCGCAGCTCCGATACGGGGCGGGAGAGCCGGCGGGCCAGGATCGCGGCCGCCGCGTCCGGCGACTTCAGCTTCGCCGGCTGAACGAAGATCGATTTCGTGGAGATGCTTACCGCGAGCTCGTTTCCGGTCCGGTCCAGGATCGCGCCGCGCTGCGGCACGAGCGGGATCCTGGCGCAGTACTGCTTGTTCCCCCTCTCCCGGATGTTGCGGACGCCCAGGACCTGGATGTGGAACGCCCGGAGCGCGACGAGCGCATAGCAGATCGCCAGCCCGCCGAGAATGATCCGGGCGCGAGGGTTCATCTCACCTGTAGGATCCTCTCCGTCTTCGGAGCCACCATCCCCAACTGGTTCTTCGCGATCGCCTCGATCCGCGCGGGGCTGCGGAGCATGAGGATCTCGGTCTTCAGGAGATCCTTCTCCTTCTTCAGGTTCCGGTGCTCCTCCAGCGAGGAGGACACCGCATACCCCATCCGGTAGTACTGGCCGGACAGCCATACGTTGAACAGGGCGACGGCGAGGACGAAGGCGAACAGCGCCGCCAGGCGGCGGCGTTTCGGCACCGACGGGAACAACGGCGCCTCCTTGCGGATCTCCGTGATCATGCACACGCCGTTTCCGACCATGATTCTCTGCATCGTCTCTCCTCCTACTTGTCGCGGCGGGCGGCGCGAAGCTTCGCGCTCCTGGCCCGCGGGTTCGTCCCGATCTCCTCCGCTCCCGGAACGACCGGTTTGCGGGTCAACACCGAAAGGACCGCTTCCTCCCCCGACGACTGCTCCCGGAAGGCCGTCTTCACCAGCCGGTCCTCCAGGGAGTGAAAACTGATCACCGCCACCCTTCCTCCCTTCGCCAGGTGCCGCGCGAACCCGTCGAGAAAGGCCGCCAGCGACTCCAGCTCCCGGTTCACCGCGATCCGCAGCGCCTGGAACACCCGCGTGGCGGGGTGGATCTCCCTGGGCCAGGCCTTCCGCGGGATCGCGCGCTTCACCAGGTCGGCCAGCTGCAGGGTCCGCTCGACCGGGTCCCTTCTCCTTCGCTCCACGATCGCCCTCGCGATCCTCCGGGAAAACCGCTCCTCGCCGAAACGGTAAAAGATGTCGGCCAGCTCCTTCTCGGGCGTCCGTCGGAGGATTTCGCGAGCATCGGCTTTTCCCGGGCGAGCGTCCCTGCGCATGTCCAGCGGGCCGTCCTCCCGGAACGAAAAGCCGCGGGAAGGGTCGTCGAGCTGGAGAGAGGAGATCCCGAGATCGAGGAGCATCCCGTCGAAGGGCCTCCCGTCCGCCGCTTCCCGGAGCTTCTCCAGCTCGGAGAAATCCGCCGGCACGAACTGCGCGAACGGTACGGCGAGCAGGCGCTCCGAGGCGACGGCCAGCATCGAGGGGTCCAGGTCGGCGCAGACCAGGATCCCGTCCGGTCCGATCCTGCGGGCGATCTCTTCCGCGTGCCCGCCGGCGCCGGCCGTCCCGTCCAGGAAAACCTCGCCCGGGGCGGGGGATAGCAGTCTCAAAGTCTCTTGTAAAAGAACGGGGGTATGTCCCGCCGGCAACGATCAGATCCTGAGCGACTTGATCTCCCGCTCGAGCTCGGGATCCTCGAAGCCTTCCTTCTCGAACCGGCCGATCTCTTCCGTCCACCGCTCGCGCGACCAGATCTCGAACCGGTTGGGCATCCCGGTGATGACGACTTCCTTGTCGAGTCCCGCGTACGTGCGCAGCGACGGAGGGATCAGAATGCGGCCCTGCTTGTCGGGCGAGACCTCCACGGCCCCGCCGATGAAAAACCGGAGGAAGGTGTTGAGCTTCCGGTCGACGCTGGAGACGGTGGAAAGCTTCTCCTCGATCCGGGTCCAATCGTCGGTCGGATAGGCGTATATGCAGTTGGCGTAATTCGTTATGACGAACGATTCCTGGCCGGACTTCTGGAGCAGTTCGCGGAAGGGGGCGGGGATGTTCACCCGGCCTTTAAGATCGATGGTATATTCGAATCTTCCACGGAAGATCATAAAGGCCGTCTAACCCACCTTTCCCCACATTTACCCACTGACGGCCATTTTAAATGCTGGGGAAACTGTGTCAAGCCTTTTATATGGAAAACCGGAAGGAAAGGCGGATCTATAAAACTGTTTTGCCGCTCACCGGGCTAACCCCGGGAAAACATTACGCCGGTGGGGGCACTCCCCAGGTTGAGGAGTGTCCCCGCCGGCGTGCACATTTTCAGCCGAGCTGCTTGAAGAAGTCGTTCCCCTTGTCGTCCACCAGGATGAACGCCGGGAAGTCGACGACCTCGATCTTCCAGACGGCCTCCATGCCCAGCTCGGGGTATTCCAGCACCTCGACCTTCTTGATGTTCTCCTGCGCCAGCAGCGCGGCGGGGCCGCCGATGGAGCCCAGGTAGAAGCCGCCGTGCTTCTTGCAGGCGTCGGTGACCTGCTGGCTGCGGTTCCCCTTCGCGATCATGACGAGCGAGCCGCCGTGCGACTGGAACAGGTCCACGTAGGAATCCATCCGGCCCGCCGTGGTCGGCCCGAAGGAGCCGGAGGGCATCCCCTTGGGGGTTTTCGCGGGGCCCGCGTAGTAGATCGGGTGGTCCTTGAGATACTGCGGCATCCCCTTCCCGCCGTCGATCCGCTCCTTGATCTTGGCGTGCGCGATGTCGCGCCCGACGACGATCGTGCCCGTGAGCGAAAGCTGCGTGGTGACCGGGTACTTCTTCAGCTCCGCAAGGATCTCCTTCATCGGCCGGTTCAGGTCGATCTTCACCACGCCGTGCTCGTGCTTTCCGCGGTACTTGTCGGGGATGAACCGTCCCGGGTTCTTCTCCATCTCCTCCAGCCAGGTCCCGTCCTTGTTGATCTTCGCCTTGATGTTGCGGTCCGCGGAGCAGGAGACGCCCATCGCGAGCGGGCAGGAGGCGCCGTGGCGCGGCAGGCGGACGATGCGGACGTCCAGCGCGAAGTGCTTGCCGCCGAACTGCGCGCCGAAGCCGCACTTGTACGCCGCCTGGAGGATCTTCTCTTCCATCTCAACGTCGCGGAACGCCTGCCCCCCCTTGTTCCCGACGGTGGGAAGGGCGTCCAGGTACCCCGCGGAGGCCAGCTTCACCGTCTTCAGGCACGCTTCCGCGGAGGTCCCTCCCACCACGAACGCAAGGTGGTACGGCGGGCAGGCCGCCGTGCCCAGCGTCTTCATCTTGTCGACGAGGAATTTCTCCAGGCTCGCGGGGTTCAGGAGCGCCTTCGTCTCCTGGAACAGGTAGGTCTTGTTCGCGGAGCCGCCCCCCTTCGCGACGAACAGGAACTTGTACTCCATCCCGTCCGTGGCGTACAGATCGATCTGCGCGGGTAGGTTGCAGCCGGAATTGACCTCGTCGTACATGTTCAGGGGGATCGTCTGCGAGTAGCGGAGGCTCTCCTCGGTGTACGTCTTGAACACGCCCTTCGAGAGGAACTCCTCGTCCTTCCCGCCGGTCCACACCTTCTGCCCCTTCTTGCCGACGATCGTTGCGGTTCCCGTGTCCTGGCAGAAGGGAAGCACGAACTTCGCGGACACCTCGGCGTTCCGGAGCAGGGCCACGGCCACGCCGCGGTCGTTGGGAGAGCTCTTCGGGTCGGAGAGGATCGCCGCTACCTTCTCTAAGTGGGCGGGGCGCAGGAGGAAGGAGACCTCCCGCATCGCCTGGTGGGCGAGGAAGGCAAGCCCCTCCGGATCGACCTTCAGGACTTCGGTCCCGTCGAACTTGACCACGGAGGCGTGGTCCTTCGTCAACAGCCGGTACTTCGTCGCATCCTTCCCCAGGGGAAAGGGGTCCTGGTACTGGAACTCTGCCATCGGTCGGCTCCTTGTGTGTGGAATGCACTGCGGCAGTCGATAAAAAAAACTTTGAGGAGGCCGTAAGCCGGGTTCTGTCCCCCGCCTGTATTTCAGGGCAGGGGGGACGGCCATTTCTCTACGGCGCGCGTTGCCGCGCACCTTGAGCGACCTTGACCCGAGGGCCCCGGGCGGGCCGCCCTTCCCCCGCGAGACTGCCGCGGGGTTGCCCTCCTATTCGGTCTTGCTCCGGGTGGGGTTTGCCGTGCCGCGCCGGTCGCCCGGCGCGCGGTGAGCTCTTACCTCGCCGTTTCACCCTTACCCTCCGTAGCCTTGGCGAAGGAGGGCGGTATGTTTTCTGTGGCACTGTCCTCGGGGTCGCCCCCACCGGGAATTACCCGGCACCCTGCCCTGCGGAGCCCGGACTTTCCTCCCGTCCTCCTTCGCAACGGCTTTCGCCGTCGCTACGGCGGACCGACGGCCGCCTGGCCTCCTCAAACCTTTTTGAAATGAGCGTCGATCGCGCGGTTGGCGAGGAGATCCGCCTTCGCGTTCTCCTCCCGCCCAACGTGCAGTATACGCGCCTCCGGGAAGCGCCGCAACCGCCGGACCGCGTCGAGAAACAGCGGCTTCAGATGCGCCGATTTGACCTTGTACAGGCCGTTGAGCTGCCGGACCAGGAGCTCCGAATCGGACCGCACCGTGATGGACGCGGGAGAGAGCTTCTCCGCCTCCTCGAGGGCCAGCAGCAGCGCGCGGTACTCGGCGACGTTGTTCGTCGTCTCCCCGATGTAGGCGCAAAACTCCGCGGCAAGGCCCGTCCCGTCGGCCTCGATCACCGCCCCGATGCCGGCCGGCCCCGGGTTCCCCCGGCTGGCTCCGTCGGTCCGCAGCGTGAGCGCGCGGCCCTTCACTTTCCGGCGGCCTCCTCCACGGGGGCCTCGTAGAAGAGGATCCGGTTGCAGTTGGGGCAGGCGTAGATCCGGTCCTCGCGCTGCAGCAGGTTGAAGAGCTGCGGGGAGATGTGCATGTGGCACCCGGTGCACGACTGGTTCCTCGCCGGGACGACCGCGACGCCGTCGCGCCGGTCGAAGATCATCTCGAACCGCCTCGCAAGCCCCTTGTCGAGGCGCTTGACCACTTCGGCCTTCTTCTCTTCAAGCACGGAGATGTCCTTGTCGAAGCTCCCCATCCGGGCCTCGATGTCGACCATCCTCTCGCGGTACCGGCCTTCCACCTCGTCGACCTCCGCGTGGAACTCGGCCTCCCGCTTCTCCGTCTCCTCGTAGCGGGCGAGGATCGCCAGCAGCTCGTCCTCGCGCTGCGTGTTGGCCCGCTTCGTCTGCTCGATCTCCTTGAGCATCGCGTAATATTCCTTGTTCGTCTTGATCGACATTAGCTTCGCCTTGGCGCGCTCGACCTTGTCGCGCTCCTCCTCGATCTCGCGTTCCTTCTCCCGCCGGTCCTTCTTCAGCTGCTCGAACTCCTGCTGGGCGGTAAGGAACTTCGCCTCCCTCTCCTCGAAGAGGGCCTTCAGGTCCGCCACTTCCAGCGGCACCTTGCGCTTTTCCGCCGCGAGCGCACGCACCCGGCTCATGATCTCCTGCAGATCGATCAGGATCTTCACCTGTTCCATCAAAGCCGCGTCCCTCCCTTTGTGCTGCATTTCATTATTACGCCTGAATTCGAGCGCCGCCGCACACGCTCCGGCTGCGTTGTGCTCCTTATGCCGGCCCCGGGCGGAACATCCGCAGGGGCTCCTTTTCCATGAACACCCGGACCGCCAGTGCCTTCCCGAACCGTTCCGAGAGCACCCTGCGGAACTCCGGCAGGATCCACCGCTCCGCCGAGCCGTGCCCCACGTCGGCCACGGCCATCGTCCCCGCGGCCGCCTCGAGCGCCTGGTGGTACTTCACGTCGCCGGTCACGTAGAGGTCGGCCCCCGCTTCCCGGGCGGCTTTCGCGAACTCCGCGCCGCTTCCCGCGACCACCGCGATCCGGCGGACCGTTCTACGGTGCGGGCCGGCGACGCGGATCCATTCCGGGCGGATCCTCCGGAAGACTTCTCCCAGCGCGGCGTCGAGCGGCGCCGGGGCTCGCAAGTCGCCGACCGCTCCGACCCCGCCCCCAAGCGCCCCTCCGACGAGCGGGTACACGTCGATCGCCGGCTCCTCGTAAGGGTGCGCGCGCCGGACGGCCGCAAGGGCCCGCGGCAGCAGGCCTCGGGCCACGACCGATTCCAGGCGGACCTCTTCGACCTTCTCCTCCCTGCCGGCGCGGCCCGCAAATGGATTTGCGGCCTTCGAGGGAAGAAAGGTCCCCGTGCCCGCGACCCGGAACGAGCAGCGGGCGTACTCCCCGATCCTGCCGCCCCCCGCATCCGACAGGGCCGTCATCACGGCGTCGGCGCGGGCCGCCGGGACGAAGACCGCCACCTTGCAGGCGTCCGAGGGCTCGCCGGGGATCAGCGGCCGGATCCCCCGCAAGCCCAGCCTGCGCGCGACCGCCCAGGAAACCCCGCGGGGCGCGACGTCGGCGTTGGTGTGCGCGGAAATCACCGCCGTCCCCATCCGCAGCAGGGAATAGGCCGCGGAGGAATCTCCCTGGCCGGGCAGTACGGACTTCAAGGGGGTGAAGATCACCGGGTGGTGGGTGAGCAGCAGGCCGGGGCGCATCCGTCCGCACAGGGCGAGCGCCGCCGGGGTGGCGTCCAGCGCGACGAGGACGGACCGCACGGGCGCCGCCGGGTCCCCCGCCAGGATCCCCACGTTGTCCCAGTCGGCGCGATGGGCGAAAGGATAATGGTCGTCGAGCGCGCGATAGACGTCCCTTACCGTGACGCGGGCGCGGGGACTCACTCCCCTGGCCCGCATTTCTCACCGGAAACGAAAAATGCACCGGGGCTCGGTGCATTTCGCGGGATCCTGCGCTTCAAGTCGCAACCTTCCTCTGGCATGGCATGAACTTGGTTGGTGGGCCCACCTGGCCTCGAACCAGGGACCGACCGGTTATGAGCCGGTGGCTCTGACCAACTGAGCTATGGGCCCCCGAAAACCGCTTCCCAACCGCTCCTTTCTTTATCTTTCCGTCCGTGGACCGTCTTGTCAATCCCGGCGCTCCGCGTCGCCGCGGCGCCGGACGCGGCCCCCTGCCGGGAGCCCTACTCCAGGAACGTCCGCAGCCGCTTGCTGCGGCTGGGATGGCGCAGCTTCCGCAGCGCCTTCGCCTCGATCTGCCGGATCCTCTCCCGGGTCACCTCGAAATCCTGCCCCACTTCCTCGAGCGTGTGGTCCGACTTCTCGCCGATCCCGAACCGCATGCGAAGGACCCGCTCCTCCCTCGGAGTGAGCGAACCGAGCACCTTGTTCACCTGCTCCGCCAGGTCGATGTTGATGACGGACTCCACCGGGGAGGCCGTGTTCTTGTCCTCGATGAAATCGCCTAAGTGGCTGTCCTCCTCCTCGCCGATCGGAGTTTCCAGGGAGATCGGCTCCTTGGCGATCTTGAGCACCTTGCGGACCTTCTCCAGCGGGATGTCCATCCGCTCCGCGATCTCCTCCGGGGTCGGCTCGCGCCCCAGTTCCTGGACAAGGTAGCGGGAGGTCCGGATCAGCTTGTTGATCGTCTCGATCATGTGCACCGGGATCCGGATCGTGCGGGCCTGGTCGGCGATCGCCCGCGTGATCGCCTGGCGGATCCACCACGTGGCGTAGGTGGAAAACTTGTACCCCCGGCGGTACTCGAACTTGTCCA
>Ga0214473_10002898_pt1 | contig 20997 bp, 18 predicted proteins | sample RVTome_7_FD_203509 | JGI IMG/M metagenome (GOLD analysis project Ga0214473, IMG submission 203509) | Soil microbial communities from uranium-contaminated site in the Upper Colorado River Basin, Wyoming, United States - RVT98D197 | ecosystem: Environmental > Terrestrial > Soil > Contaminated >... | reverse complement strand
CGACGGACCCGGCGCGCATCGTCGCCGCCCTGCGCGAGACCACCCGCGCCGTCTTTGTGGAGGCGCTCTCCAACCCGCTCCTGCGGCTGGTGGACATCCCCGCCGTGGCGAGCGAGCTCCGGCGGCGCCGGATCGATCTCATCGTCGATGCCTCCATGGCCTCGCCCGCCGTGCTCCGGCCGATCGGGCAGGGGGCGACGGTCGTGCTCCACAGCCTGACCAAGTTCATCTCGGGGCACGGCGACGTCACGGGCGGGCTCGTCCTCGGCGGCGCCGAGGCGATGGCGGGGATCCGCAACGCCATGATCCGCGCCGGGACCAACCTGGGCCCCTTCGACGCGTGGCTGGCGGCGCGAGGGGCGCGGACGCTCGCCGTGCGGCTCGAGCGCCAGTGCGCGAGCGCGCTCGCCCTCGCCGCGTTTCTCGAGGGCCACCCGGCGGTGGCCCGCGTCCACTACCCGGGGCTGGCCTCGCATCCCCAGCACGCGCTCGCGGTGCGGCTGATGCCGCGGCTCCAGGGCGCGGTGCTGTCGTTCGACCTCCGCGGCGGCGCCGCCGCGGTGGAGCGCCTCATGGCGCGCACGCGCCTGCTCGAGTTCGCGCCGAGCTTCGGCGACGTCGCCACGACCTGGACCTATCCCGCGCGAACCTCCCACCGGGGGGTCTCCGAGGACGAGCAGGCGGCGATGGGGATCGGGCCGGGGCTGGTGCGCCTCTCGGTCGGGCTCGAGGACGTGAACGACCTGATCGCCGACCTCGACCAGGCGCTGCGGTAGAAGACGATGTGCGCGGTGGGGACCTCCGGGATCGCGCGCGTGGCGCCGGTGAGGCTCGAGGGCGAGCACGTCCGGCTCGATCCACTCTCGCTCGAACACACCGCGCCGCTGCTCGCGGCGGCGAGCGGCTCGCGCGAGAGCTACGGCTACACGCTGGTGCCCGGGAACGAGCACGAGGTCGCCCGATACATCGAGGAGGCGCTCGCGGCGCGAGACGCCGGCCGCGCCTTGCCCTTCGCGACGGTGGACCGGGCGTCGGGCCGAGTCGTCGGCTCCACCCGGTTCGGCAATATCGAGTTCTGGGCGTGGGCGCCGGGCAGTCCGCACCAGCGGGGCGAGGAGGTGCCCGACGTGGTGGAGATCGGCTGGACGTGGCTCGCCAGCGAGGCGCAGCGGACGGCGGTCAATACCGAGGCCAAGCTCCTGATGCTCCGTCACGCCTTCGAGCGCTGGCGGGTCCATCGCGTGAGCCTGATGACGGACGCGCGCAACGCGCGCTCGCGCGCGGCCATCCTGAGGCTCGGCGCCCGGTTCGATGGTGTGCTCCGGGCGCAGCGCCCGGCGGCCGACGGCGATATCCGAGACACCGCGGCATACTCGGTCCTGGACCGCGAGTGGCCGGATGTCCGGGCGCGGCTCGAATCACGCCTGCGGGGCCGCGAGCGGGGAACGGTGGCCGCGTCACCCCGATGAGCCCGCAGGGCGAAGAGGCCCGGCCGCGAGGCGGCATCATTCACATTCAACCAAGCTGAGAAGGAAAAGGAAAAGGAGAAGGCACATGGAAGTCGGAACGCTGAGGCTCAAGGTAGGGCTGGCGGAGATGCTCAAGGGCGGGGTCATCATGGACGTCACCAATGCCGAGCAGGCGAAGATCGCCGAGGACGCGGGGGCCGTGGCGGTGATGGCGCTCGAGCGCGTGCCGTCCGACATCCGCAAGGAGGGCGGCGTCGCGCGGATGTCCCCCGTCAAGAAGATCGTGGAGATCCAGAAGACCGTCTCCATCCCGGTGATGGCCAAGTGCCGGATCGGTCATTTCGTCGAGGCGCAGATCCTGGAATCGCTCGGCGTCGACTTCATCGACGAGTCCGAGGTGCTGACCCCGGCCGACGAGCACTTCCATGTCGACAAGTTCGCCTTCAAGGTGCCCTTCGTGTGCGGGGCGCGGGATCTCGGTGAGGCGCTGCGGCGCATCGGCGAGGGCGCGGCCATGATGCGCACCAAGGGCGAGGCCGGCTCGGGCAATATCGTCGAGGCGGTCCGACACATGCGGGCGGTGGTGTCGGGGATCAGGCGGCTGACCACCCTCGGCGACGAGGAGCTCATGGCCGAGGCCAAGAACCTCGGGGCCCCCTACGAGATCGTGCGCTGGGTCGCGAAGAGCGGCCATCTGCCCGTGCCGAACTTCTCCGCCGGCGGCATCGCGACGCCCGCGGACGCCGCCCTCATGATGCAGCTCGGCGCCCAGGCCGTGTTCGTCGGCTCCGGCATCTTCAAGTCGTCGGATCCCGCCGTGCGCGCGCGCGCCATCGTCCAGGCGACGACGCACTACAAGGACGCCGACGTGCTCGCCAAGGTGTCCGAGGACCTGGGTGATGCCATGCCCGGCATCGAGACGTCGAAGCTCAAGGAGTCCGACCTCCTGCAGACTCGCGGCTGGTAGGGGAGAGCCGGATGTGAAGATCGGCGTGCTGGCGCTCCAGGGGGACTTCGCGCTCCACCGGAAGGCGCTCGAGCGGATCGGTATGCCCTCCGTCGAGATCCGGATGCCCGCCCAGCTCGACGAGGTCGCCGGACTCATCATGCCGGGAGGCGAGAGCACGACCTTGCTCAAGCTCCTGGACACCTGGGAGTTCGTGCCGGCGCTCGAGAAGTTCCACGCGGCCGGCCGGCCCATCTTCGGCACCTGCGCGGGCCTGATCCTGCTCGCGCGCGACGTGGAGAGCCCGGCGCAGCGCTCGCTCGGGTTCATCGACATCACGGCCGAGCGCAACGCCTATGGCCGCCAGAAGGAGTCCTTCGAGGCCGTGGGGTCGGGCGATCTGGGGGCGGGGCGGCGTCCGCTCAAGATGGTCTTCATCCGCGCGCCTCGCATCCGCCGGATGGGGCGGGCGGTCACGCCGCTCGCCCACCATGGCGACGAGTGCGTGATGGCCCGCGAGGGCTCGGTGCTCGTGGCGTCCTTTCATCCCGAGCTGACCGACGAGTCGGCCGTGCACGAGTACTTCGCCGCCATGGTCCGCGGGAGCCGCGGCTAGCCCCGAAGCCAGGACGGTCAGGCGTTCGCCTCGCGGTCCTCGCGCAGCTCGACCGGGGGTTCGCGGCGGATTCGGCCGGGGTCATCCGCTCGCCACCCCCGTGGAAAGAATGGCAGAATTCCTGTCTTGACAGCGTGGTCGCCGTCGAGGCATCTTATGGTCGGACCAACTGACCAGCGGAGATGGCCGAGTACAGCGCGCTCGAGGCCCGAGCACTTGGACAGTCCCAGAGACGCCACAGGGAGGCAGGAATGGCGCATTTCACGTGTGAGGTGGTTTATCGCGGGATCTTCCAGAAGAACCTCGCGGCGCGGATCTGCCGCGGCATCGTGCTCTCGGCGCGCAAGGCTGGCCGGTGGGGCATTGCCTTCGGCCGCTACGGCGACAGCCCGCAGCGCAATGGCATCCCCGCCAAGGACTTCGCCATCGTGGCCGATACCCAGGAGGAGCTCGAGCAGAACATGGCGCGCTACGAGCCCAAGGAGGTGGACGTCACGATCTGCGTGGACGACACCCTGTCCAAGGGCGTCGAGTCGTGGGCATGGTACGGGCTTCAGCCCATCAACCGGCTCACGCTGCCCAACGGCACCGTGCTGATGACCTCGGTGCAGACGGCCGAGGCGCTCCTCAAGGACATCCACAAGAAGGAGGCTCCGTACAATCTGGCGCTGATCCCGGCCAAGGCGTCCTTCTCCGGGCTCTGGGTCTTCAAGGAAGACCACACGGAGGCGCGCATCCTGGGGGCCCTCGCCAAGATCCAGCCGGAGTTCCTCTCCCTCGACGCCGTTTGCCAGGCCATCCGTGAAGCCGAGTGGGGCTCCGACCTCAAGGCGCAGTCGGCGCGCAAGGCCCACGAGCGCCTCCAGATGCGCCCCGTGAAGATGACCGAGGGCAACGACGAGACGCCGTTCTCGTTCGAGAAGCCCAAGTGGTGGGAGATGCGGGAGGGCGTCAGCATCCCCGCCATTCCCGTGGGCAAGCCCATGGAAGGCGGCAAGGGGTACGTGCCCGAGCGCAACCCGTACTTCAAGAAGTTCACGACGCGGACCATGCGGCCCGTGATCAACTTCGACACGTGCGTCAAGTGCACGCTCTGCTGGATCCAGTGCCCCGACTCCTGCTTCGACGTCACGCCCGACGGTCTCTACGACGCCAACATGGACTCCTGCTGCGGCTGCGGCGTGTGCGAGGCGGTCTGTCCGGTCAAGGACTGCATCACCATGGTGAACGAGGCCTCCTTCGAGGACAACGCGAGCCAGTGGGAGATGTGGCGGACGAACAAGGACACGTACAAGACCTGGATGACCGCCAAGATCGAGGACAAGCAGCACGTGGTCCGCTCGCACGGCTTCCGCTTCCGCGGCCAGTACGAGCAGGAAATCAAGCAGGACCTGGACGCGGGCGGCATCGAGATCACCGCGGGGATCCCCGGCGAGAACGCCGAGTCCAAAAAACGCTAGGAGGGGACAACGACAATGGCAGTGGAGACGAAAGCCGTGCCGGTGGCAAGCGACGACAAGGAGATGCTCATCTCCGGCAGCGAGGCCTGTGCCGAGGCGCTCGCGCTGGCCGACATCGACGTCGTGACCGCGTATCCCATCCGGCCCTACGACACCGTGATGCAGGCCATCGCCAAGAAGATCGCCAACGGCAACCTCGTCGCCGAGTACATCGTGGCCGAGGGCGAGCACAGCCAGTTCGAGATCGTCAAGCACGCCTCCACCGTGGGCGCCCGGGTCTTCTGCGGCTCCTCGGGGGTGGGCTGGATGTACGCCATGGAGTGCCTGACCGTCACGCCGCCCTTGCGCGTGCCGATGGTGTGCATGGTCGGCAACCGCGCCCTCGACGATCCCGGCGCCTTCGGCGTCGAGCACAACGACGCCCTCGTCGTGCGCGACCTCGGCTGGCTGCTGATCTGGGTGGACACCGCCCAGGAGATGCTGGACACGACGCTTCTGGCCTACCGCATCGCCGAGGACCGCCGGGTGTTCCTGCCCATCGCGATCTCCGCCGACGGCGCCTTCCTGACGCACTCGCAGGCCATCGTCCAGGTGCCGACCCGGGCGAAGGTGGACAGGTTCCTGCCGCCCTACAACCGCGGCGACCTCCAGCTCCACCCCGACAACCCGATCACGGTCGCCCCCCAGGCCAACGAGGACTGGGTCATCGAGATCCGGCGGCAGAACGACGAGGCCATGAAGCGCGCCTCGACGGTGATCGAGGAGGCCTACGCGGACTACGGCAAGATTTTCGGCCGGGCTCCCGAGAACCCGTGGTTCGAGGAGTACATGACGGAGGACGCCGACGTCATCCTCGTCGGCATGGGCACGATCTCGCTGCCGTTCAAGGTCGGCATCCGCAACATGCGGGCGCAAGGGAAGAAGGTCGGGCTCGTGCGGCTGCGCTGGTTCCGGCCGTTCCCGACCGAGCGCCTCGTCCAGGCCCTGTCGCGCGCGGGCGCCGTCGGCGTCGTCGACCGCGACTATTCCTTCGGCTCGCCCTTCAACTCCGGCGTGGTCGCCAACGAGATCCGCGCCGCCATGTACAACGCCGACAAGCGTCCGCCTCTCCTCTCCTTCATCTGCGGCCTCGGCGGCCGAGAGGTGACGCTCGAGGACGTCTACAAGGCGACGGACATGTGCTACGCTGCCGCGAAGTCCGGGAAGTCCGACACCAAGACCCACTGGCTGGGCGTTCGCGAGTAACCGCGAGGAGACTCATCATGGCCGATACGTTCACGAATGCGACCCAGATCCTCGAGCCCTTCAAGGGCGTCAAGAAGGTCACCATCGAGGAATACTTCACCTCGGGCCACCGCACCTGCCAGGGCTGCGAGTCGGCCCTGGTCATGAAGCTCATGGTCAAGGCCGCGGGCCCGCGCACCATCGTCCTCGGGTCCACCGGCTGCATGTACGTCGCCAACACCACCTACTACACGACGCCCTGGGTGGTGCCGTGGATGCACACGCAGCTCGGCTCCTCGGGCTCGGCCGCGCTCGGCACGGCGGCGGGGCTCAAGGCGCTCATGAGGAAGGGGAAGATGAAGGCGGAGCCCATCAACGTCATCGCCTTCTGCGGCGACGGCGGCGGGGCGGACATGGGGCTCGGCGCCATCTCGGCGACGCTCACCCACAAGGAGTACAACTCGCTGATCCTGCTCTACGACAACGAATCCTACGCCAATACCGACATCCAGGCCTCCGGGTCGACGCCGTACGGCGCCAACACGACCTTCAGCCCGCCGGGCTCGGTCAAGCGGCTGATCCACACCCGCTGGAAGAAGAACACGGCGCCCATGCTCGCGGCCGGGCATCCGGAGTGCCGCTACGTGGCCACGGTCTGCGCGTCCTACGCCGTCGAGATGATGAACAAGGTCCGCAAGGCCCTGACCATCGGCGGCCCCACGTTCATCCACTCCCTCGACCCTTGCCCGAAGGGCTGGGACTATGACCCGATGCTCTCCCACGAGCTGGGCGAGCTTGCCATCGAGACGGGCATCTTCCCGCTCTACGAGGTCGAGGACGGCGTGGTGCGCCACTACGGCAAGACCAAGGCCATCGTGGAGGGCCGCCCGCGCAAGCCCGTGCGGGAGTACCTGCTCAAGCAGGGCCGCTTCGCCCACTTCCTCGAGGAGGATATCGACTACTTCCAGGCCAAGGTCGACGAGATGTGGAACAAGTGGGAGATCCCGGGCGTGATCCCGTTCTGGAAGGAGAAGGCCGGGAAGTAGCCGCTTGCGCGCGGGGGACCGGGCCTCGACGTTCGGGCCTGGCCCTCGCGTGTCTTCGCTCGGGGAACCTCGTGGGCGGCCCGCCGTTTGTGGTATAAACGCCACCGTCTCTTATCGTCACAGCGCCGGCCCTGACAGGGAGGACGACAGCATGAAGCGTCAATGGCGACGGCTCACGGGGTTGCTGATCAGTGCTGCGCTCATCACTTCGGTGCCCGGCGCGGCGCTCGGCTGGGAGCCGACCAAGCCCATCGAGTTCGTGATCCCGGCCGGCACGGGTGGCGGCGCGGACCAGATGGCCCGGCTCATCGGGGGCATCGCCGAGAAGCACAAGCTCTCCCCGCGCCCGATCATCGTGGTCAACAAGTCGGGCGGGGCGGGCGCGGAGGGGTTCCTCCACGTCAAGGGCAAGAAGGGCGATGCCCACACGATCATCATCACCCTGTCCAACCTGTTCACGACCCCGCTCCACACCGGCGTTCCCTTCAACTGGAAGGACCTGACGCCGATCACGCGCCTGGCGCTCGACGAGTTCATCCTCTGGGTCAATACCGAGACGCCCTACAAGACGGCCAAGGAGTACCTGGCGGCGGTCAAGGAGCGCTCCGGGGGCGACAACCGGATGAAGATGGGCGGCACGGGATCGGCCCAGGAGGACCAGATCATCACCATCCTCCTCGAGCAGTCCCAGGGCGTGAAGTTCACCTACGTGCCGTTCAAGGGCGGCGGCGAGGTGTGCGTCAACCTCGTCGGCAAGCACGTGGACTCGACGGTGAACAACCCCATCGAGTGCGCGAGCCACTGGAAGGCCGGCCGCGTCCGGCCGCTCGCCGTCTTCGACGGGGCCCGGATCGCCGCCCCCGAGTGGAAGGACATCCCCACCGTCAAGGAGGCCGTCGGCGCGGACATCCAGTACCTGATGCTGCGCGGCATCTTCGGGACGCCCGACATGCCCAAGGAGGCGGTGGACTGGTATCAGGGCTTCCTCAAGAAGGTCTACGAGACGCCCGAGTTCAAGGACTATCTCGACAAGGGAGCGCTCAAGCCCTCGTGGCTCACGGGACCGGAGTTCGTCAAGTGGCTCGAGGGCGCCGAGCAGCAGCACAAGGACCTCATGACCAAGGGAGGACTGCTGAAGCAGTAGCCCGCGCCGCATGCGCACAGCGGACCTCATCACCGCGGCGCTGCTGATCGCGCTCGGTGTCATCGTCCTCGCGGACGCGCTGCGCCTCGGCATCGGGTGGGGGACCGACGGGCCGAAGAGCGGGTTCTTCCCGTTCTGGCTGGCGGTGGCCATGATCGCGGCGTGCGCCGGCATCGTCGTCCAGGCCCTGCGTCGCGGCAAGACGCGGCCCTTCATCGCGCGGGACGCGCTGGGGCCGGTGCTCAAGGTGCTGGGGCCGGCCGCCGGCGCCGTGCTCGCCATGCAGTTCGTCGGGCTCTACGTCGCCTGCGCCGTCTACATGGGCTTCTACATGCGCTGGATCGGCCGGAACTCCTGGCCCGCCGTCCTCGTCGTGAGCGTGGGCTTCTCCGTCACGACCTTCGTCGTCTTCGAGAAGTGGTTCCTCGTGCCCATGCCGAAGGGACCGCTCGAAGCCTGGCTCGGCTACTAGCCGCCTGTCGGAGACACGCCCATGCGATCTGTCCGCTGTTCGAGCGCCGGCGAAGCCGGCGCCATCCTGTTCCTTGGGGGAGGTATCGGAGGGGGCAGTCGAGGCCCCCTCCGATGACCTAGCCCGCCATGGGCTTGGAGAACCTGCTCCTCGGCTTCGGAGTCGCGCTGCAGCCGCACAACCTGTTCGTGGCCGTGGTCGGCGTCGCCCTCGGCACCATCATCGGCGTCCTTCCCGGGCTGGGCGGCGCCAACGGCGTGGCGATCCTGCTCCCCCTGACCTTCTCGATGCCGCCGACCTCGGCCATCATCCTGCTCACGAGCCTGTACTGGGGCGCCCTGTTCGGCGGAGCCATCACCTCGGTGCTGTTCAATATCCCCGGGGAGCCCTGGTCGGTGGCCACGACGTTCGACGGCTTCCCGATGGCCCGGCGGGGCGAGGGTGGGCAGGCGCTGACCGCGGCCTTCACCTCGTCCTTCGTCGGCGCCCTCTTCTCGGTCATCCTGATCACGTTGTTCGCGCCCCTCCTCGCCGAGGTCGCGCTCAAGTTCGGCCCGCCGGAGTTCTTCGCCATCCAGCTCCTCACCTTCTCGTCCTTCGTCGGCCTCGGCGGGGGCAGCCCGCTGAAGTCCCTGGTGTCCATCCTCATCGGCTTCATCCTCGCCTCGGTCGGCCTCGACATCGTCACGGGCGCCCTGCGCCTGACCTTCGGCTTCACCGATCTGATGAAGGGCTTCGACTTCATCGTCGCCGTCATCGGGCTCTTCGGGATCGGGGAAATCTTGTTGACCATGGAACAGGGCCTGTCGTTCAAGGGCACCGCCGCCACGATCAACCCGCGGGTCGTCTGGGAGACCTGGAAGACCCTGCCCCGGTACTACCGCACGTTCATCCGCGGGGCGATCATCGGCTTCTGGATGGGGTTCAAGCCCGGCGGGGCCACGCCCGCCTCGTTCATGAGCTACGCCTTCGCCAAGCGCTTCTCCAAGCACCCGGAGCGCTTCGGCAAGGGCGAGATCGAGGGGGTGATCGCGCCGGAGACGGCGGCCCACGCCGCCGGCGGCGCCTCCCTCCTGCCCATGATCACCCTCGGCATCCCCGGCTCGCCGACGGCGGCCGTCATGCTCGGCGGGCTCATCATCTGGGGGCTCCAGCCCGGCCCCATGCTGTTCAAGGAGAACCCCGAGTTCGTCTGGGGCCTCATCGCGAGCATGTACACGGGCAACGTCATCGGCGTCTTGATGGTGCTCGCCTTCGTGCCCGCGTTCGCCGCCATCCTCCGGATCCCCTTCGCGATCCTGACGCCGCTGATCATCTCCATCTGTGCCGTCGGGGCCTACTCCGTGCACAGCAGCATGATCGACGTATGGTATATGCTGGCCTTCGGAGTGATCGGCTATGTCTTCAAGAAGCTCGACTACCCGCTGGCCCCGCTCGTGCTCGCCCTCGTCCTCGGCGACCTCGCGGAGAACGCCCTCCGGCAGAGCCTGATCATGTCCCAGGGCTCGCTCCTCATCTTCCTCACGCGCCCGATCTCGGGAGCCATCACCGCCGTCGCGGTGTTCTTCTTCGCCCTGCCGGTGATCACGCCGTACTGGCGCCGGCTCCGAGGCCGGCCCGCCGCCGCTCCCGCGAGCGCGGGGCACTGAGGCCGTCGCATGCCGGAGGCGCTGAACTTCGTCGTCGGCGTGGTCAAGATCGTGGTCATCGACCTCGCCCTGGCCGGCGACAACGCGCTCGTCATCGCGCTCGCGGTGCGGACCTTGCCCAGGCGCCAGCAGTTCCTCGGGCGCGCCTGGGGCGCGGCGGGCGCCGTCGCGCTTCGCATCGCCTTCATCGCGATCGTGAGCTACCTGCTCGTCGTCCCCTTGCTGCAGGTGGTGGGCGGGCTGCTGCTGGTCTGGATCGCCCTCAAGCTGGTCCGCCAATCGGACGCGACCGGGAAGGACGGACATGTCCGCCAGGGGACGACGCTGTTGGAGGCCATCTGGATCATCATCGTCGCCGACGTGGTGATGAGCCTGGACAACGTGATCGGCGTGGCGGGCGCGGCGGAGGGCGACATGCGCCTCGTCGTGTTCGGCATCGCGCTGTCCATTCCCATCGTGGTGTGGGGCAGCGGTGTCCTCGCGACCCTCATGAACCGGTACCCGTGGATCATCCTGATCGCGGGCGGGATCCTGGGCGAGGTCGCCGGCAAGATGATCGTCCACGACGAGTTCCTCCTGAAGCGATTCGGAGAGGTCTCCGACCTCTTCGAGTGGGCGCTTCGCCTCGGGCTCGCCGGTGGGGTGATGCTGATCGGGTGGATCACGGCCCGGCGGCGGGCCGTGGCCGACCGCGAGGCGACGGCGGCCTGAGCCCGCCCGGAGGACGCGCCTCGTGGAGTGGCCGAACGTCGAGCCCATCAAGAGCACCCGCATCTACGAGGAGATCGTCCGCCAGGTCAAGCAGCTCATCGCCGACGGCCGGCTCAAGTCCGGAGATCAGCTTCCCCCCGAGCGGGATCTGGCCGAGAAGTTCATGGTGAGCCGCACCTCGGTGCGGGAGGCGTTGCGGTCGCTGCAGAGCCGCGGCCTCATCGAGATCCGGGCGGGGGAGGGCGCCTTCGTCCGCGACATCTCGGTGGAGACCCTGATCGAGCCTCTCGCCCTCGTGATCCTGCCGCATCGCGAAGCCGTGGGGGAGCTCTTCGAGGCGCGCCGGCTCCTCGAGCCGGCGATCGCGGCGCTCGCCGCGCGGCGGGCGACCCGCGACGAGCTCGTCGAGATGGAGCGGATTCTCGAGGACCAGGCCAAGGAGGTCGCCCAGGGGCGGACCGGCGTGGTGCAGGACACGGCGCTGCATGCCGCCATCGCCAATAGCGCGCACAACCGGGCGATCACCCGCATCGTCAACGCCCTCATGGACCTCCTGACGCAGAGCCGCGAGGAGTCGCTTCACACCCCGGGGCGGCCGACGCGCTCCCACGAGGACCACAAGCGCATCCTCGCGGCCATCAGGCGCCGTGACGAGGTCGCCGCCCATCGCGCCATGCTCGACCACCTCATCGCCGTCGAGACCCTGGTCACCGGCGCCCGCGGCGACGACTCCCACGATCGAGGGGCCGCCGGCGCCAGGAAGAAGGCGCCGAAGCACTAGCGCCGTCTCGTCGCCGGCGGGGCCGGCTCGTGCGCACATGATCGCGGCAGCCATCGTAAGTGTGCGTTGCGGAAGATTAATCGTTGACACGGCGGTCCCTCGCGCATACGATGGCTAAATCGTTCCGGCCCGGCCGGGCCTGTAGTTTTCTCTGCGAACCGCTGGGTTCTTGCGGGGGTCGTGATGGCGCAAACGGCAGCACGGACACCGTCGCGCACGAAGTCTGCCAAGCGCTCCGCCCGCGGGCCCAAGTACGTGTACTTCTTCGCCAATGGCAAGGCCGAGGGCTCGAGCGCGCTCAGACATCTCCTCGGCGGCAAGGGCTGCGAGCTCGCCGAGATGACCAATCTCGGGGTGCCCGTCCCCCCCGGCTTCACCATCACCACCCGGGCGTGGGCGGCCTACAATGCGGCCGGCCGGAAGCATCCGCCGGGGCTCTGGTCCGAGGTCGAGCGCAATCTGTCGCGGCTCGAGGGGGTCGCGGGCAGTCGCCTGGGCGATGCCGAGCGGCCACTCCTCGTCTCCGTCCGCTCGGGTGCCCGCGCCTCCATGCCGGGCATGATGGACACCGTTCTGAACCTCGGCCTCAATGACCGGAGCGTGGAGGGGCTGGCGCGCTGGACCCGGAACGAGCGCTTCGCCTGGGACTGCTACCGCCGGTTCATCACGATCTTCGGCGCCGTCGTGCTCGGGATCGAGCGCCGGGCGTTCGACGAGCTGCTCGAGCGGGTCAAGGCGAAGGCCGGGGCCAAGACCGACGCCGACGTGCCCGCGCCCGCCTTGCGCGAGCTGGTGGCGGAGTCCAAGCGCCTCGTGCAGGCCCGGACGGGCCAGCCCTTCCCGCAGGAGCCGAAGGAGCAGCTTCGCCTGGCCATCAATGCCGTCTTCGACTCGTGGTTCGCCAAGAAGGCGGTCGACTACCGGCGCATCCACCGGCTCTCCGACGACTGGGGCACGGCGGTGAGCGTGATGGCGATGGTCTTCGGCAACCTCGGCGACAGCTCCGGCACCGGTGTCTGCTTCTCGCGCGATCCCTCCTCGGGCGAGAAGCGCTTCTTCGGGGAGTTCCTCGTCAATGCCCAGGGCGAGGACGTCGTGGCCGGCATCCGCACGCCCGAGCCGCTCGAGAGCCTCGAGCACCGCATGCCCAAGGTCTACCGGCAGCTCACCGCCATCAAGGACAAGCTCGAGCGCCACTACCGGGACATGCAGGACATCGAGTTCACGGTCCAGGAAGGCCGCCTCTGTATCTTGCAGACGCGCTCGGGCAAGCGGACGGGGGCGGCGGCGGTGCGCATCGCGGTGGAGATGGTGAAGGAGGGGCTCTTCGACGAGAAGCCGCTCAAGCCGGCTGCCCGTCGCGAGAAGGCCCGGCAGACGGCGCTGCTCCGTGTCGAGCCGGCCTCGCTCCACCAGCTCCTGGTGAAGACCGTCGATCCCGAGGCCAAGTACACGGCCATCGCGCGGGGGCTGCCCGCCACGCCCGCCGCCGCCGTCGGCAAGGTGGTCTTCGATCCCGAGAAGGCGGTGGAGATGGCGCTCAGGGAGGAGCCCGTCATCCTCGTGCGCGCGGAGACCTCGCCCGAGGACGTGGCCGGCATGCACGCGGCGCAGGGGGTGTTGACGTCGCGGGGAGGGCTCACGTCGCATGCCGCCGTGGTGGCGCGCGGCTGGGGCAAGTGCTGCGTGGTGGGCGCGGGCGACGTGGTCGTCGATGAGGAGAACCACCTCTTCCGCGCCGGCCGGTCGGTGGTGCGCGAGGGCCAGGTCATCACCCTCAACGGCGCCACCGGCGAGGTGATCCTCGGCACCCTGCCCCTGGTGCCCCCGACGCTCTCCGCCGAGTTCAAGGAGCTCCTGGGATGGGCGCAGGCCCTCGCCACCACCAAGGTGCGCGCCAACGCCGACACGCCCGCCGACGCCGCGAAGGCCCGGGAGTTCGAGGCGGTGGGGATCGGGCTCGTCCGCACCGAGCACATGTTTTTCGGCGACCAGCGCATCCCCATCGTCCGCGACATGATCATGGCCAAGGAGGAGCAGGACCGGCGGAAGGCCGTGGACCGGCTCCTGCCGTTCCAGCGCGAGGACTTCATCGGGATCTTCACGGCCATGGCTCCGTATCCCGTCACCATCCGGCTCCTCGATCCGCCCCTCCACGAGTTCCTGCCCAAGTACAAGGAGGTACTCGAGGAGTACACCCGGCTCGACGCGCTCGGCATCAACCCCGCGCGCCATCAGGAGCTGGGCGCCATCAAGGCCCGCCTCGAGGCCTTGATCGAGGCCAACCCCATGCTGGGCCACCGCGGGTGCCGGCTCGGCATCACCTTCCCCGAGGTCTACGAGATGCAGGTCCGCGCCATCATGGAGGCGGCGTGCGAGGTCGCCCGGCGCGGCATCACGGTGGAGCCGGAGATCATGATCCCGCTCACCGGGACCGTGGCGGAGATGAAGCTCACTCGCGACATGACCATGCGCGCCGCCCAGCAGGTCCTCACCGAGACGGGCGTGAAGGTCCACTACTCGGTGGGCACGATGATCGAGGTGCCCCGCGCGGCGCTCGTGGCCGACAAGATCGCCGAACACGCGGAGTTCTTCTCCTTCGGCACCAACGACCTGACCCAGATGACGTTCGGGTACAGCCGTGACGACATCGGGAAGTTCCTGCCCTTCTACCTCGAGAAGAAGCTCTTGCCCGCCGACCCCTTTGCGGTGCTGGATCAGGAGGGCGTGGGCGAGCTGATCCGGATCGGCATCGAGCGCGGCCGGAAGACACAGCGCCACCTCAAGGTGGGGATCTGCGGCGAGCACGGGGGCGACCCGTCGTCGGTCGAATTCTGCCACCGCGTGGGCATGGACTACGTCTCGTGCTCTCCGTTCATGGTCCCCATCGCGTGGCTCGCGGCGGCCCAGGCCGAGATCAAGGAGCCGCGGCGCGCGGCGGGAGGGAAACGGCATGCGTGAGGTCAGCGGAGTCTTCATTCCCGTCCCGACGCCCTACCGGGGCGACGCGGTCGCGACGGACCGGCTCAAGGACAATCTCGGCCGGTGGAACGAGACGGGGCTCGCCGGCTACGTCATGCTGGGCTCGACCGGCGAGTTCCCGCTCCTCTCCGAGGCCGAGCGCGACGCCGTGCTGGTGGCGGCGCGCGAGGCCATCCCGCGCGACAAGCTGATGATCGCGGGGACGGGGAGCAACTCGACGCTCCTGACCATCCGCCAGACGAACCGCGCGGCGGAGATCGGGGCCGACGCCGCCATCGTCATCACACCGCACTACTTCACGAAGGGGTTCGCGCCGGCGGCCGCCCAGATCCGGCACTACCTCGCGGTGGCGGAGGCCTCGCCGATCCCGATCCTGCTCTACAACTTCCCCCTCAATACGGGGATCAACCTCGAGCCCGACACGGTGGCCCGCATCGCCGAGCACCCGAACGTGTGCGGCATCAAGGACTCGTCCGGGAACATTCCGCAGGACGCGCAGATCATTCATCTCACGCCCAAGAGCTTCCACGTGCTCGTGGGCTCGGCCTCGGCGCTCCTGCCCGCGCTCGCCATCGGGTCCTCGGGCGGGATCCTGGCCCTCGCGGCCATTGCGGCGCGGGAGTACGTCGCGGTCCATGCGCTCGCAACCGAGGGGCGCTGGGGGGAGGCCAGGGAGATCGCGGCGCGCATGATCCTTGCCGACCGCGGCGTCGGGGGCAAGTACGGGATCGGCGGGCTCAAGGCGGCGCTCGACCTGCAGGGCTTCTACGGCGGCCCGTGCCGCGCCCCGCTCGGGACGCCCGACGGCGATGCCATCGAAGACATCAAGGAGAGCCTCGCCTCGGCGGGGCTCCTGTAGGATAGGCGGGCCCGACCAAGCGGCAGCGGTGATGGAACGGCCCCGCCGGGGGTAGGAGACACGGCACAAGGAGGAGCGAGCGGTGAAGCTTTCAGGTGCGCGGATCGTTCTGGAATGCTTGAAGCGGGAGGGCGTGGACGTCATCTTCGGCTTGCCCGGCGGAGCGGTGCTGCCGATCTATGACGCCTTGTACGACTTCCAGGGCCTCCGTCACATCCTCGTCCGGCAGGAGGCCGCCGCGGGTCACGCGGCCGAGGGCTACGCGCGCACGACGGGCAGGGTGGGCGTCTGCCTGGTCACCTCGGGGCCGGCCGCCACGAACCTGGTGACGGCGCTCCAGGACGCCCTCATGGACTCGATCCCGATCGTCGCCTTCACGGGCCAGGTGCCCACCCACCTGATCGGCAACGACGCGTTCCAGGAGGCCGACAATGTCGGCATCACCCGGTCCGCGACCAAGCACAATTTCCTGGTCAAGGACGGCAAGGACCTCGCGCCGATCATCAAGGAGGCGTTCTTCATCGCCTCCACCGGCCGTCCGGGCCCCGTGCACGTGGACCTGCCCAAGGACATCCTCGTCAAGGAGTGGGCCTTCGACTATCCGGGGGAGGTGCACCTGCGCTCCTACAACCCGACCTACGAAGGGCATCCCGGGCAGATCAAGAAGGCCGCCCGCGCGATGGCACGGGCGAAGCGGCCCGTGCTCTACGTCGGCGGCGGGGCCATCTCCTCGGACGCCTCGCCGGAGCTCTCGGAGCTGGCGGAGCTGACGCAGATCCCGGTGACGCAGACGCTGATGGGCCTGGGCGCGCTGCCGATGGCCCATCCGCTCTCCCTCGACATGCTGGGCATGCACGGCACCTACTACGCCAACATGGCCGTGCACCACTCGGACTGCCTCGTGGCCATCGGCGCGCGCTTCGACGACCGCGTGACGGGGAAGGTGGACGCCTTCGCGCCCAACGCGGAGGTCATCCACATCGACATCGATCCGTCGTCGATCTCGAAGAACATCAAGGTGCACATCCCCATCGTCGGGGACTGCAAGCGCGTGCTCAAGAAGCTGCTCCAGGCCGTCCGCGAGGAGTTGAAGGAGGGCGTGCCCGCCGCCGTCATCGAGGGCCGCAAGCAGTGGGCGGCCCAGATCGCGGACTGGAAGCGCGATTTCCCGCTTCGCTACGACTGGGACGACGAGGTCATCAAGCCGCAGTACGTCATCCAGGAGATCTCGGACCTCACGCACGGCGAGGCCCTCATCGTCACCGGGGTGGGTCAGCACCAGATGTGGGCGGCGCAGTACTACCGCTTCAAGCACCCGCGCTCGTGGTGCACGTCGGGCGGGCTCGGCACCATGGGCTATGGCCTCCCCACCGCCATGGGCGTGCAGGCCGGGAACCCGGGCAAGCTGGTCATCAATATCGACGGGGACGGCTCGTTCGCGATGAACAGCCAGGAGCTGGCGACGTGCTTCACGGAGGGGCTCCCCGTGAAGACCGTGATCATCAACAATAGCGGGCACGGGATGGTGCGCCAGTGGCAGCGCATCATCTACAAGGAGCGCTACAGCGCCGTCGACCTGCCCGGCATCCCCGATTGGGTCAAGCTGGCGGAGGCGTACGGCTGCATGGGGATCCGGGTCATGAAGCCGAGCGAGGTGGCCCCCGCCATCGAGAAGATGATCAGCACGCCCGGCCCCGTCGTGCTCGACGTGTGTGTCGACAAGGACGAGTGCGTGTTCCCCATGGTGCCCGCGGGGGGCGCCAACACCGAGATGATCCTCGCCCTGCCGAGCCGCGAGGTGAAGGAAAAGGCCGCCAAGTCGCAGACGGGCTTCTAGGAGACGATACGTGACAGACCCGACAGGCCCGGAAAAGCACACCGTCGCGGTGCTGGTGGAGAACAAGTTCGGTGTGCTCTCGCGCGTGGCCGGGCTGTTCTCGGCGCGGGGCTACAATATCGAGAGTCTGTCCGTCGGAGAGACGCTCGATCCGACGGTGTCGCGGATGACCCTGGTCGTCAGGGGCGACGCGTTCGTCATCGAGCAGGTGATCAAGCAGCTGCACAAGCTGATCGACGTCATCAAGGTCACCGACCTCTCCGAGGAGAACCACGTCGAGCGCGAGATGCTCCTCATCAAGGTCAACGCGGAGCCGGCGGCGCGCGCCGAGATCTTGAGGATCGGGGACATCTTCCGCGCCAAGGTGGTGGACGTCACGCCCAACACATACACCCTGGAGGCGACGGGCGAGGAGTCGAAGATCGAGGCGATCATCGAGCTGCTGCGGCCCTTCGGGATCCAGGAGCTCGTGCGCACGGGCAAGGTCGCGATCGCCCGCGGGCCCAAGACGCGCCTGCGCAAGGTCGAGGAAAAGCTGGGCAAGCCGCGCGCGACCGCGCGGCCGCCCGCCGACGATCCCAAGGTCGTCGGATTCGCCGACTAACACGACAACGAGGAGAGCACACGCCATGCCGGCCAGGATTTTCTACGATCAGGACGCGGATCTCGGCCTCTTGCGCGGCAAGAAGATCGCGATCATCGGCTATGGAAGCCAGGGCCATGCCCACGCGCTGAACCTGAAGGACTCGGGGCAGGACGTCGTCGTCGGGCTGTACAAGGGCTCGAAGAGCTGGGCGAAAGCGGAAGGGGACGGGCTCAAGGTGATGACCGTCAACGAGGCCGCCCTCGCCGGCAACGTCATCATGATCCTCCTGCCCGATCAGAGCCAGCGGCAGGTGTACGAGGAGTCGATCCGGGGGGCGCTCGGCAAGGGCAAGACCCTGATGTTCGCCCACGGCTTCAACATCCATTTCAACCAGGTGGTGCCGTCGCCGGACGTGGACGTGTCCATGATCGCTCCCAAGGCGCCGGGGCACGTCATGCGCGACCTCTTCACCCAGGGTCCCGGCGTCCCCGCGCTCGTCGCGGTCTCCCAGGACGTGTCGGGCAAGGCCCGCGACATGGCGCTGGCGTACGGCAAGGGCGTGGGCTGCACGCGGGCGGGCGTCATCGAGACCACGTTCAAGGAGGAGACGGAGACCGACCTCTTCGGCGAGCAGACCACGCTCTGCGGCGGTGTCTCGCATCTCATCAAGGCGGCGTTCGAGACGCTCTGCGAGGCCGGCTACCAGCCCGAGATCGCGTACTTCGAGTGCATGCATGAGATGAAGCTCATCGTCGACCTCTTCTACCAGGGAGGGCTCGCCTACATGCGCTACTCGGTGTCCGACACCGCCGAGTACGGCGACTACACGCGCGGCCCGCGCATCATCAACGAGCAGACCAAGGCCGAGATGAAGAAGATCCTCGGCGAGATTCAGCGGGGCCAGTTTGCCCGGGAATGGGTGCTGGAGAACCAGGCCAATCGCGCGGAGTTCCTGGCCGTCCGCAGGCGCGAGGCCGACCACCCGATCGAAGAGGTCGGCGGGCGGCTGCGCAAGATGATGTCCTGGATCAAGCCGCCCCGCATGTGATGGCGGCGCGCGCGGCGGCACGGCGGCGGGGCGGGGCGTGCGCGTCCCGATAGCGCCCGAAGGGTGGCCCTTTATCTTCCCCCCCGCCGCGGGCGCGTGTATCCTGGCGGTGATGGGCTGGTGGGTGGCCGCCCTGGTCCTCGCGGTGCCGGCGGTGGCGTTCGTGGGCTTCTTCCGCGATCCGGAGCGCGAGCCTCCGCGGGTGCCGGGGGCGCTGCTGGCCCCCGCCGACGGCAAGGTGATGGCGATCGCCGAGGTGGACGACGGCTGGGTCGGGTCGGCGATCAGGCTGTCCATCTTCCTGTCGCCGCTCGACGTGCACGTCAACCGCGCGCCCATCGCGGCGCTGGTGCGCGAGGTCGAGTACGCGCACGGACGCTTCCTGGCCGCCTATCGGCCGGAGGCCTCGGAGGTGAACGAGCGCTGCACGCTGGCGCTCGAGGCGGACTCCGCCCACGTGGTGGTGAGGCAGATCGCCGGGGTGCTCGCGCGGCGGATCGTGTGCCGGGTGGGGCGGGGGGACAAGCTCGAGGCGGGCGAGCGGTTCGGGCTCATCCGCTTCGGCTCGCGGACGGACTTGATCGTCCCGCGCGGCGTGGACGTGCGGGTGCGGGTGGGCGACCGTGTGAAAGGCGGGGAGTCGATCATGGCGGTGCTGCGATGAACGGGGCTCCATGAGGCGACGGCACACGGGGGGCGACGGGGGCCGCGGCGCGCGCCGGCGGCGGTGGCAGGAGCTGCGCGAGCAGCCGCGGCGCGGGATCTTCCTCTTGCCGAGCCTGCTCACGACGGGGAACCTGTTCTGCGGCTTCCTGGCCATCATCCTGGCCGCGGACGCCCGCTTCGCGGAGGCGGCGGTGTCGATCTTCGTCGCCATGGTGATGGACATGCTCGACGGCAAGGTCGCCCGCCTCACCAAGACCACGACCCAGTTCGGCGTGGAGTTCGATTCGCTCGCGGACGTGGTCTCGTTCGGGGTGGCGCCCGCCTTCATGCTCTACAGCTTCGCCCTCGGCCGGCTCGGCCGGACGGCCTGGCTGGGGGCCTTCCTGTTCGTCATCTGCGGGGCCCTGCGCCTCGCCCGCTTCAACGTGCACTCGGGCGTGAGCGACCGGCGCTACTTCGTGGGGCTGCCCATTCCCGCCGCCGCCGGCATCGTCGCTTCCGTCATGCTGCTGCTCGGCAACGACGAGCTCGAGCGGTGGCAGGGGGCGGCCATCGCCGTCGGCACCTACATCGTGGCCCTCCTGATGGTCACCACGTTCCGGTACTACAGCTTCAAGGAGATCGACTTCGCGCGGCGGCGCCCGACGGGGGTGCTCCTGCTCGTCGTGCTCGCGGTGCTGATCGTCGCCACCCATCCGCAATGGTTCCTCTTCCTGCTGTTCTCGGCCTATGTCCTGAGCGGCCCGACGCGCCCCGTGTGGGCGCGACGGCGGGAGGGGGCGCTCATGGCCGACAAGGGAACGAGGGAGGCACATTAGGCTTGGGGAGGATCCGACCATGGACCGAGTGATCATCTTCGACACCACGCTGCGAGACGGCGAGCAGGCCCCCGGCTTCTCCATGAACACCCAGGAGAAGCTCGAGATGGCGCGCCAGCTCGCACGGCTGAACGTCGACGTCATCGAGGCGGGCTTTCCCATCTCGTCTGACGAGGACTTCGAGGCCGTGCGCGAGGTCGCGAAGCAGGTGGGAGCGCTGGACGGCGCGCCCATCATCTGCGGGCTGTCCCGCGTGGGGCTCATGGACATCGACCGCGCGTGGGAGGCCGTCAAGTACGCGCGGCGGCCGCGCATCCACACCTTCGTCGCCACGTCGGATATCCACCTCAAGTACAAGCTCAGGAAGAGCCGCGCCGAGGTGCTCCAGGCCTCGGTGGAGGCCGTCAGGCACGCCCGCGGCTACTGCGAGGACGTCGAGTTCTCGCCCGAGGATGCCTCGCGCTCGGACTTCGACTACATGTGCGACGTGCTGGAGGCGGTGATCGACGCCGGCGCCCGCACCATCAATATCCCGGACACGGTCGGCTACGCCATTCCGGAGGAGTGGTTCGGGCGCATCCTGAAGATCCGGGAGCGGGTGAAGAACAGCGCGCAGGCCGTCATCTCCGTCCACTGCCACAACGACCTCGGCCAGGCGGTGGCGAACTCGCTGGCGGCGATCC
>Ga0214473_10002897_pt1 | contig 20998 bp, 39 predicted proteins | sample RVTome_7_FD_203509 | JGI IMG/M metagenome (GOLD analysis project Ga0214473, IMG submission 203509) | Soil microbial communities from uranium-contaminated site in the Upper Colorado River Basin, Wyoming, United States - RVT98D197 | ecosystem: Environmental > Terrestrial > Soil > Contaminated >... | reverse complement strand
GCATAGAAGGTGGTGCCACTTATCGACTTGTCGATAGAGCTCTTCGTTGACGTATATCGCTTCTCCGGAACGGCCGGTCTCGAAGAGGTTGTCAGTCGATGTATGGCCGCATCGAGGACACCGAGCTATCGGTACGAAGAGGGAGATATGATGGACTCGGACGACGGCCTCGCCGTAGTTGCACTGAAGACCCTCCAGCTCTACAGCTTGCACCGTTTTATAGAATGGCCACGAATGGATTCTTCGCTTGATCTCTGGATGAGCTTCCCCTTTCGTCCTTTCTTCGAATTTCTCCCTAGCGCCAGTCATGTCCTCCACCAGAACGTCCGAAATGCCCTGGCCGCGACACCATCGGATGTATTCTGACGCGAATTGACGGATGAAGGTGTCTACATAGTTCGTCTCCCAGCCTGCACGCTTCGTCATCGGAAGTTCCCGACGCTTTTTCCCATGCCCACGCGAACCGTTTCCGAAGAGGCGCATGCTCTCCTGAATTCGGCGTCTGGACGACCGGAACGCTAGGCGCTTCGCCAATATCTGACTTCCTCGCTCTTCCCAGAAAACTCCGTCCTCAGTCAATGCCTGCGCGAAGACATTAACGCCGAAGTGGAGAGACGCCTTTTTGCCGACCTTGTAGTTGTCCGGACGATACTGAACGAAGGAGATGGAGACGAACCACTTCTTGCGGTTTTCGTTGTAGTTCACGCCGACCCGGCCGACTTTCGTCACGCCGTTCACGCTGGCCTCGAGTGGAGCGCTTTCCTTCGACTGGCGTCCGCGTACGGTCTTGACGAACGTCTCGATCTCCAGGCCTATGGCCCTTTTCTCTTCGAGGCTGGTCGATGCCTTCTTCTTTGCTTTGAGTTTCTCTAGCGTCGACCTCTCCGACTCTTGCCAGCGGCCAATCTCCTTGAGTTGTTTTTCTACCTGGATGACGTCGTCGCGTCTTCCGAAGTCGGAGACGATCTTCCTCCACTGCGCCCTGGCCGATCCTCCTCCAATCTTCAGGATGAATTCCGTTGAACGTTTTCCACTCCCGTAGATCGGAAGGGTGACCCTAGCATCGTCGGGGTCTCCCGAGAACACGGAGTAACCACCCTTGATGTAGAAGGAACACGGTCTGGTGAAGGAGGGAAAGCTGGCTTTGAGCCCGACCAAATCGCTCAGGTGCTGCCCAGCAAATCGGTTCAGTATGTTGTCAGCCGTCTCGCATGTGAGAGGGTCCGTTACCGGCATGCATATAAGCCGATTCGCTTCGACGTCTTTTCCCCGGTACTCGAGTTCCCGCTGGAGCATCGTCTTCCAGTTCGCTAAAAGTCTCTTGGCGACTTGGCTTCTCCACGAATCGGTCGACTTTTCACCCTCCCACTTAGCGCGAATTTCCGCAAACGCTTCGGCGTGAAAGTCCTGCATCGTCATAGCGAGCGCCCGCGAAACCGTTTTTCGAAGTATGCGCAATCTCGGGCCGACGTCATTCCAATCTGCGCCGGACGGTTTCGAGATCTCCAGCTTCAAAGTGCCAGGAAACTTCAAGCGGCTGCTCCTTTGCTCAATGACAGCACGAAGAGACTCAGGAACCAGCGAGGATAAACCTCGCTTTCAGGTAGCCGAATCTACCGGATGACTCCCGAGTCCCAGAAGGGAGACGGAAGCAGAATGGAGTTGTTCCGCTGCAAGCAGCGGAAGGTGCTCCTGAGTCTCTTCGTGATGTCGTTGTTGCTGTTTTCTTAGCAGGTCCAATGGTTGACTGTCAAACAAAAAGAAACCCGCGTCTGACAGTCATGCGACTTCAGAAAACCCCCTTTGGAATGTCCATCTTCATTGCCTTCACGGCCGGAGGCAGCCTCTTCGGCATCATCGGCATCGCCCGCTGCCTCGCCATGAAGGCCTCCCGATTCTCGAGCACCCGCTCTCGAGCGGTTCCGAGGTGTTCGGCAATGTCTGAGATTTTGTTCGACTTCCGGATCGGCCCTAGCGACCGGACCATGTTCTTCCCGTACTCCTTGCTCGCGATGCGGCGGTCGAGGATGACGATGACGCCGACGTCGTCCTGCCGGCGGATGAGCCTCCCCGCCGCCTGGCGGAGAACCAGGAGCGCCCGGTTGTTGTACCAGCTCCAGAACCTGTCCCCCTCACCGAGCGGGTGGTCCTCCTGGGCCATGTAGTCCTTCATGGCCTCGATGAGCGGCTCGTCCTGATGGTCGAACGGCAATCGATCGATGACGACGGCGGTGAGAGCTTGCCCAGGGATGTCGATGCCCGTCCAGAACGACGCCGTTCCGAGGAGAGACGAGTGAACGTCCTCCTTGAACCTCCGGATGAGCTCGGTCCGGTTGGCGCTCCGACCACGTTCCTGGACTAGGATGGGGTGTTCGCTACGGATGCGGTCCTTCACGCCCTCGAGCACCCTGAATGATGTGAATAAGCCGAGCGTGCTTCCGTCGCAAGCTTCCATGACCTCCTGCACTACGGCCGCGGCTTTCGGAATGAATTCCTCGTCGTTCGGGTTGTCCGGAAGAACGTCCCGCTTGGGGACGATGACAAGGACCTGGTTTCCCGTGTCGAACGGTGACGGGACGGCGAGTTCGGGGGCTTCTCGAGGAATTCCGGTCTCCCGGCGCATGAAGCTGAAGTTCTCAGGCGTCGTCGTGAGCGTCGCCGAAACGAGGATGACTGAATCGGTCTTGGCGAAGAGCTCGCCGTTCAGGATGCCGCCGACTTCGAGAGGCCGAGCCTCGATCTTCGGGTACATCCGCCGAACGTCGCTCTGCGAGAACTCGACCCAGTAGACCTTGTCCGAGGCTTCTTCCTGGCCGAGGCACTCGACGACGTACTCGGTCATACGCTCGGAGCGCTCGTTGATTTTCTTGTAGGTGACGCCCATCTTCGAGAGGTGCCGCTCTCCATCGGGGGTCTCGTCGTACTCCTCCTCCATGAGCTTCCCCGAGAGCTCCTGAATCTTCCCGAGCACTGTGAAGAGCGGCTTCGGATCGACCTTCGACTCGAGGAAGGCGTTCTCGAGCCGGAGCCGGGTCCCGCGCTTAGCGGTGTATTCGCCGACGTCGCGAAAGAAATCGTGAGAAGCCCGACGAAGGCGGTCGGCGAGAGTTTTTCCGATCTCCCGCCGTGACCGGTCCGGGTCGTACTGCGACGCGAAGCTCACGGGGTTGATGCGGCGAGCGAACCGCTCGATCGAGCTTTCGCTGAGAGAAAACCCGAAGAACTCTCTCATGACCTCCGGGAGCTCGTGAGCTTCGTCCACGACGAGGATGTCGAACGGAGGTAGGATGAGATCCATCTCGGTCTGCTGACGAAGCGAAAGGTGAGCTCCGAGGACGTGCATGTTCGAGACGACGATGTCCGTCATCCGGCCGATGTGTTTCGCTCGCTCGTAGTGACACCGAATCTGGTAAGCGCACTGCTCACCGAGGCACTCGTCGCTGTTCGTCGACAGAAGGTTCCACTCCTGGTTCTCGACGATGACGGGGAGCTCGCGTCGGTCTCCCGTGACGGTCTCTTCTCCCCAAGCCCCGGCAGCGATGAGCTCCTTCGAGCCGGACCGGATCTTCCCCTGCTCGACGCTCTCGGCGTGTTTGTTGGCGCAGAAGTAGTTCGAGCGACCCTTCAGTGCCGAGAACGTGAACTTCCACGGAAGAGCCTTCTGGAGTTCTGGAAGGTCCTTCAGGATGAGCTGGTCCTGGAGCGCCAGGTTCGCCGTCACGATGACGGTTTGCTTGCCGTGGTGGTGAGCGTGGAAGATCGCCGGAACCGCGTAGGCAATGCCCTTGCCCGTACCGCACGGCCCCTCGGCGAGGGCATGGTGCTCTCCTCGGATTGCCGCATCGACGTGGCGGGCGAGAGCGACCTGCCCAGGGCGCTCCTCGTAGAAGGGATTGCCAGCAGACAAGAACCCCTCCCTGCCGAAAACGCTCTCGATGTAGTCACCCGAGGGCTCCGGAGGACGGACCTTCGGCTTTCGAGGAATGTCCGGAAGAGGAAGAGGCTTCGGGCCTTCTTCCTTCTTCTTTTTGGCGGCGGGTACTGGGGCAGTAGCTGGCATCTTCGGGACCGAAGTTTATAACACATGCTGCGAAGCGGGAGCGAGGTTCTAGACCTTTCGCAGCCCGACGTCGAAAGCCTCGGCAAAAACCCGCTCGGTGAGCCCCTTCACGAACCGGGGCACGGGCTCATCCTGAAACCAGTAGAGCCCGGACTGCTTGCACTTGGGGCAAACCACGACGGAGGTGCTGCGCGTCACCTGGTCCGGCCTGACCTCGATCAGGAACCCGAACTTGCAGTGCTGGCAGGTCGCGTTCCAGACCGGGCCCTCGTGCTTCGGTGGTTTGGGCTCCGCTTTCTTCGGCCTGTAGAGAAGCTCGCCGTCTTCCCATTCTTTTTTGTAGCCCTTGTGCTTTCCCGCGTGCCCGATGGTGAGGGAACAGAAGAGAACGACGTCGTCGTTGATGGGCGTCTCGGAAGGACAACGCTGCTGCGCAGGGCGATGTTTTTGGTCCATCTGAATTACCTTTGCCTGAAACTGCGGAGCCGTTGCCCTCCGCAGGAGCGCTGCTGCGCAGGGCGATGTTTTTGGTCCATCTGAATTACCTTTGCCTGAAACTGCGGAGCCATTGCCCTCCGCAGGAGCGGAGCTTCATGTGTCCTCGGCGAACCGTGGTGGGTAGGCCGGAGCCCCGTCGACGATGCGCCCTCCTTTCGGAAGGAGCACCCGGTTGAGCTCGTACTGCCAGACGAGCTCGGCCCCGCAGGCGCAGCGGTAAGAGCTCCCTTCCTCGAAGTCGTTGTACTCGACGCTTCGACGTCGGTCGCAGGAACGGCACTCAACGTTGACGAGAGCCATCAGACCTTCTTTTCACCGGTTCGGTAGTGGTCGGCACGCTCGTCGAGACATCGAGCAAACTTCTTCGGGTCCAGATCTCCGAAGATCATTCCAACCGAGTTTTCGCGCAATTCCTTGAGAAGAACACGGACGGCTTGGGCCGCTCCCCTCAAACGAGCGGCGTGGCTGGCAAGGGCGCCTGGGGTGATCCGGCTGTCGAGGAGAGTGGCCTCGTACCTGATCGCGCGTTGCTCGAGGAGTCTTTCGAAATCAAAGCTGTCGATCGTAGTGAAGCAACCCGTCGACTGCCTGACTTCGGTCGAGAGACGCTCGAGGGCTGCGGCGGCACCATCGGCCATGGCCGACGCCGTGACCTGGTCACGCACGGCATCCACGTAATCGAGGAGCGCCGCCATCGCGGGATAGCGAGCCTGCCTGGCTTCGAGAGCGAGTTCTTCGAGGGTCTTCGTCACTGACCAGGCTCCTGCTTCTTGCACTCGACCATGGCGGAGATGGGCGTGTCCCAAAGGAAGTCGTATCCACCAGGACAGTTCGCCGAGATGAACTTGTAGCAGTCAGGCAGGGAGCACGCCTTGTAGCAAAGTACACCTCGGCGAGCGTTGGGCGTCTTTACTATCGAGTGGCAGTAGTTGTCTTCGAGGGCATCGTCCCAGCAAGCTACGAGGAAGAGGGAGAGGAAAAATGTCGTAGGTTTCATTTGTAGAGGATGCTCCCGGAGATGGCGGGACCGGCGGCTTTGGCGAGAGAGTTCAGGTCCTTGGTCAGGGTTCCGACGGCCGTCTCTAGCTCGTGCACTCGAGAATGGAGGGCCTTGATTTCACCGCACCAGGTCGGGTGAGCGGTCTTTTCCATGTGGTCTGGGATCTTGCAGACGACGCAGACCTTCGGCAGTTCTCGGTTCATGTCAGTGCGTCCAGCGGAAGAAGCTCGGGCTCCATGGGGGCGACCACACGGGGTCACGACGAGGACGGCGTGCGGCGATAGGCTCTCCACAGTAGAAGCCGTGCACATGGAAAATCGTCACGGCGCCACAGGCTGGGCACTCGTGCTCGTAGGTCCCAGGCGGAAACACTCTCATGGAGGGCGGGTTGTGCTGCGCGTGCCGGCAGGGCGGCGGAGGAGGGTCAGCAATCTTTCTGGTCGGCATGTTTCTTCTTCCATTCGTTCAGGCGGCGGTCGGTTTTCGCAAGGTAGACGGCTCGGCTAAGGGCCTTCGGATTGAGGCGCGGATCGTCGCCGAGGAACCCAATCTCATCCTCGTGCACCCGGAGGTTTCGGCAAACCAACTGGACGGGGTCGGACAGTGGGTTCACGATCTCCAGGGAGCGCCCGCAGAGTGGGCACTGTACCATCATCAGCGCCTTCTTCTTGGTTTGACCATTGCGATGGTCATGAAGGGGTAAAGGTCCCTGTAGCAGCTCACGCAGAGGTGAAGCTTCTGAGTCTTGCCCCGCTTCGGTGGGGAAAAGACGAGAGCCCCGGGAGTCGCGAGCTTCTTCCCGCAGCACGAGCAGATCGGAGGCCAGGGGTCTTTCGAACTAGCGCGTCTTCGAGCCATGCTTCCTTGGTCTCCTTACTCGGTAGCGGAGCGGTCGGTCGTCACGACCGAACCATGCAAGATGCCCCTCTCGCACGAGCTCGTAGAGAGCATCCTCGGTCGGTGAGTGGGTTTCTTTCCCGCCGAAACGCTTGCAGAGGCTAACCTCGCCTCGCCAGCGGGCCTTCCTGACGAGAGCCAAGAGCCCGCGCTTGAGCTTCTCCATGTAGAGCGAATGGCAGTCGGCACACCGGTTGGTCTCCCCCGTAGCTTTGTCGGGGTCGTCCGACCCGCCGAGGCACGCCCCCACGTAGCGTCCGCAAGCCACTGGATAGGGAAGACTCCTGCTCGCTCGACAACGAAAGACATTGCAAGAAAGGTGGTAGCCCCACGGTTTCACCGGACCTCCGGGCTCGTGATAGTTGTGACGGGCCTGGATGAGCCGGAGCTTTCCACGGCGCACAGCCCACTCGTCTGCGGTGAACTCATCCACGAGGGACCTCCTTGTTCAACCTGAAGGAGTCTTGCATGCCCGGAGCGATACCGATGACCTTGGCCTCCGGGTCCTCGGTGAGAACATGCGACTGAAACAGACGGGCCTCGCTGTCGAAGTTGAAGACGGCAACAGGCTCCGAGAAAGGCTCGCCGAGCTTGGGGATGGTTTCTTTCGCGAGGCACCAAGCATCGGTCCCTCCGCTCCACGGGTGCTTGATGAACCGTACCTTGTAGGTGATCTTCGCGTTCATCCAGTTTTCCCTTCGTTGCTCTCTTCAAGGAGCTTCTGTAGGCGCCTCACGAGGTACGGCTTCGCCTCTGAGTGCTTTCCGCCGACCGGAACCACCATCGCCTTACCGTTCGGGAACCGGTAGACGTGGTGATCACCGTCCTTCTTCGCGAGAACGCCGCCGGCCGGCAGCACGTGGTCTCGGATGAATTCCCGCGACTTCATGACAGCCCGTCGACTCCGAAGCTCGCGAGCTGACTCTCGTTCACGCGCAGCGCTCCCTTCAGCGACTCCCTTTCCTTCAGGAGCCCCTTCACCGTCATGTCACGATGCTCAGAGCAAAGGCCATTCTTCACTATGGGCTGACCGCAATGATCTGGCCACGCGAGCCTCTGCCGACAGCCGCTCATCTTCCAGTGGCCGCGCTCGTGCTCCCGCGACTTCATGACGGCCCGTAGTTCCCCATCCGCTTCGCTCCTCCAAGAACGAGGGGACACCCCGACGGGTAAAAGTCGTGGAAAGCTCCACACTCGAAGCATTGCCCAGGCTTCAAGGTCCAGCCGAGACGCCGCTCTACCTCGCGAGCAACCTCGTCTCCATGCTGAAACCTTTCGATGTTGAGGAGAGCGTTCCTGTAGCGGCAGACGGCAGTCTCAACCTCCCCCTGCCCGAGCTCGAGGTCCGGGTAAGAGACGAAGAGACTGGCAGCGACGAGGACGTCCTCCTTGGCATTCTCGAGCTCGAGCATCATCTTCTCGAGGATGCCCTTGTGCATCCAAAATACCCAACGCTCCCTGAACCACGGAACCTGAGCCGCAAGGAAACGCCCGACGGGGTTGTCCCAGAAAAAGCTCTTCGGAACGACTCTTTCAGACATCGGTCTTCTCCTTTCGCCGCCTTTGGAGTTCAGAGTGGATCCCCTCTAGTGCATCGGCAATGCGAGTGAGGGTCGATCTGTCGATCGCCCACAAGAGCATCGTGAACAAAGTGATAGAAAGGCGAGAATCACAGCTTCTTCTCCGCATTACGCATCGAAGCCGAGACGGAGGCTGAGACCTTCACGTCTCGAGCGAGGCAGTCGGAGCACAGGACGGCGGAGATGTGGTGGACGGTCCCTCGGTACGCCGCAGTCCAGTACGGCATGGAATGGACGCCCGCTTCACGCTGAAGCTCGAGGCGGCGAACGGTGAGCTCCATCTCGTGAGTGGCGGGCTTACCGCAAGAGCAGTTCGGAGGAGGAACGTCAATCAGGTTTTGAATCTTGCCGCGTTTCGTTGCCATCGTCGGGCTTTTCCTTTCCGGACCGGTAAAGACGAGCTCGCATGTCGGCCTCCTCGTCGGCGAGATCGAGAAGCTTGTCGTCGATGAGCTTCAGGTTCTTGGTTCCGCTGATGCGGTTTTGGCGAGAGTCGGAGCTCAAAGCTCCCTGCCACTCCTTCCGGTCTCTTTCGAGGATGCGGCGCTTTTCCTGAATGGCAAGGAGCCTGGCTCTGGCAGTCGAATCGAAAGTGCTTGCACGGTAGACGAAGAAGAAAGAGCCAGAGATGGCGAGGACCGCGAGCACGAAAGTCACAGTGATGGCGATCATGCCGAGCCGCCCTTTCCGACGAAGGGCGTCTTCAGCGTCACCCGGGTTTGCTCGTGACTGAGAGTTACCATCTCCACGATGTCATCCCGCTCGAAGCCGTGCGCCTTGAGAATGCCGACGAGCAAGATGGTCATCATCTCGAGAGCCTTTGGAACCGGCTGATTGAGTTCGCCGGAGGTGAGGGTGGCGAGCGTATCGAGACGGGCGACCACACGAAGGGCGATGAGCCTAAACTCGTCGGAATCCGCCTCCTCGAGCTCGGTCATCGCCTCTTCCCCCGATGCTCGCTAGCCTCGGCCTCGAGCCCCTTCTTCACGAGAAACCGCACAGCGTCCGACCGAGTGACGCGGAGGTCCGAAAGAGCTTCGAGGCGTTTCGCCGTTTCGTCGACCTTCTGGACGAGCGAAGACGGGATGCGCACGGCGAGCTGAACGCTGGCAGCGGGCTTCTTCATGTCAGTTGGGCTTTTTCTTCTCTTCGTCACTCTTGGTGGCAGGAGGAAGCATCTTCTCGAGGTACCGGGGGTCGCCGATCTGCTTGATGATCCCCTTCACGTCGCGAGAGTACCATTCCTTGAGGGGTTTGTTCTCCGGCGTGTTTGGGATCTTCGACGTGTCGATGAGTCCGTCCAGCCGAACGACCGCCGTGATCGACCGCTCCACCTTCTTCACCCGGTCGACCTGCTTGTTCCGGATCATGTCCACGTCGTCGACAGTGGCTCGGACCCCGAGCCCACGATGGCGAACGAGGCTCCGCTTGTACTTCTCGTTCATGATCCGTTCGACCGAGTGGATGCGAGTGCGGAGAGCCGCGACCTCCTCGCTGTCGATTCGAGGCATGTGGCGGTAGCCCTCGATCGCCTTCAGGACCTCGTTGTAGGCGGCAAAATCGTGAGGATGGCGAACGGCCCACCACTCGAGGAAAGCCGCGATGCGATAGGGCTTGCTCATACCCGTATCGAGAGGAAAATCCGCAACGTTACGGATTCCGCTCTTCGTTCTTTTCTTGCTTGCCATGCTCTTTGCTCTTTCTGTTGCTGAGGGTCATTTCCGCGTAGTTCTCGACGATGCGCCAGGCTTCCATGACGGCGTCGAATTGATCTCGAGTGGCTTCCGTCCCGCTCACGTCCGTGTGGTACTGCCTGGCGAGCTCTTTGAAGAGATGCTTTGCCTTCTTCAAGAACGAGGGGCCGATGTCGTTGTCTCTCGGTGGAGCCACGCGAAGAACCTGGCAGGCCGCCGAAAACCTCTTCCTCGAGAAGATCCGAGCTGCCGACTCCTCCCGCCCTAGGTCATACATCCGAGCCGTAAGCTGTTCGAGGAGCACCCGCAGATCGGTCTCGAACCGCTGCACCTCATTTTGAACGGCGAGCTCACTGACGTTCAGGGGGAGCTTTTCCTGAATGTACTTCCTGATGGCAGCTCTTATTGCCGAGCGAAAGCTCTGTTCGGAGTCCCCGTCGGAAGCCGTCTTCTTTTTCTTCTCGGACTTCTTCTCGGGTTTCTTTTCTACCTTCTTCGGAACGTCGCCAATGAGCTTGTGGTAGTTGGCCTTCCTGATGAACCGCCCATTGCCTACCGACTTCACCTGAGGCAGAGCGTCGTACTGCGAGAGCACTTGCCGAATCGCTTCTTTGAAGCTCTCACCGCTTCCGGCGTTGAGGGCTCGAGATCTGGCCTTTCGAGCGAGGTCGACTGCCGTCTTGACGGGCATGACGTCGTCGATGCGAGCCCAGAGCTCGTCCGTCCAGTCACCCATCCCGAGGAGCTGAAGACGCATCTCGACGTCGTATTTAACGGCGCCGAACGTCTCCTGGATGAATACGGATCGAATGACTTTCTCCGCGCGAGCTTCCCGGCCGAGTTCGTTCCACGCACGGAGCTCGATCTCCGCCTTGGCTCTCTCTGTCTTGGCGGTCGCGTACTCCGCCTCGAACGAAAGCAGCTTTTCCTCGTTCACTGCCAGTACCTCCGGAGTTCGGTCATTTCCTTCTCGATGGCCGCAACCCTCTCGCGGATGAAAACTACATTTTCGAGGAGCGCAGAAGAGATCTGAAGCAGAGCGGCTACGGTCTCTTCGAGCGTGGGGTCCCCGGAGGGCAACGGCTCTGCACCTTTGGGTTGACGATTTTCCGAAGGGTCGGAGACATCGCCAGGCGCAAGAGCCGGCCTCTCTTCTGCTCGAGAAGTCTCGGGCGGTTCTGAATCTCTCGACTCGTTACCCGCCTCTTCGGCTTCGTCGCCCTGAGCTTCGTCTGAAAACGGAGAAAGCGAATGGCTTCTCGGCCAGATGATTGCCGCCAGACGAGCATCGCTTTGCAAAACGTCCGAGAGCGCCGACTCGGCGAAGTATCGAATGGGGCTTCCAGGGTGGTACGGCCCATCGCTTTTGGCCAGGTTTGTCGCGATGAGCCGATTCATGAGCCGGCGGCACCAAGTGAGCTGGAGGGATGCGTCGAAAATCTCGGACAGAGAAGCGCCGGCTTCTCCCAGCGCGATGAGCCTGGACAAAGATTTCTTGGCCCCGACGAAGTTTTTCTGATCCCTACTAACGTCTGACACCGTAACGGTTGTCATACGCGACCGTTCCTCGTCATGCAAGGAAGATCGAACGCTCTTCCTGAGCCGGCTCTTGGCCTCTTCCTCTTTTTTCGAGTCCCCTACCTGAACGGCCCCCTCCAGGGTCTTCATGGAGACCAAGGGGGTCCCGCAAAAGAAGACGGTCCAACGAGCATTCCGCTCGTCTCCATCACTGTCCGGGCCCTGGGCGAACCACAAGATCCGGTGATCACTCCCGAGAGAATGTAGAGCCCGAGGGGTCTCTCGCCCCTCCTTTTCCATCAGGAGGAGCTCGGAGTCAGGAACGTACCATCCTTTATAGAGTTCGTTCATCTCCACGAGCTTCAGGAAGAAGGGCCCTCAAGCGACTTCCTCACGAAAAAAAGAACGAGGCTGACCATGGAGAGGTAGCCGCAGAAGCACCATGCGAGGCCGTGCCATCGGCCGACTCCGAGCCAGGCGGAAAAGAGTCCTCCGAAAGCGAAAGCGATTGAGAAAACCAGGTCACCGGAATACTTCACGGTTCGCTGCAACGCGGCGGCCTTGTGCTCTCCCGAAACCCTGACACCGGTATTCTTGACCATAGGCGGTTCCTCTCACCGATTTCACGGCTGCCTTTTGGGTTTGCGAGGTGGTGTGCCAGCTAGAACCGAAGCCTCTTCGCGCACGGCGCGAATCTTGGCGCCGAGTTCGTTCCTCTCTTCACGTAGCCGATCGTTCTCGCGTTGCATGCACGCCAAGAGTTCGGCGTTAACCTTCGCGATATCCGCCACTAGGTGGTCCGGTTCGGGTGGAGGCTCAGGCGGCGACGCGGCTTGGCAGCCGGGAATCCAGCAAGCTAGGACAGCCGATATCCACTGTTTCACGGGGCTCGATTGGTCTTTCATGGGAGCTCTCACCTACGTCTCACGGTGCAAAATCTCACGTCGCTCGCCGCACCGCTCCCGCGTACTTTCGAAGCCAACCGCCGCCAGTGTCCCGTTGAAATAGTACGGAAAGCCGCGGAAGGTTCCGAGCGGTTGCTTGAGCGGAATGAGCTTTGCGTCTCGTGCCCATTCCGCCACGGCCCAACGCGCGTCGTAGATCGCCTGCAAAATGGCATATTCCCCTTCCTGTTCCGTGTGCCAGCGACGCTCCGGCAGCGTCGCACGGATCCATACGACGCCGTGATCTGGCTCCATGAGCACTTGCACCCGATCGGGAACGCTCACTTCGATCGACACGATGACTCGGGTGCTCAACGAATCGCCTCTTTCTCGGCCCCTCTGCTGAAGTACCGCTCGGCGTCATCGACGATGACCGTCGCTGACACCGATAGTCTTAGAGAAATCTTGCGAAGATGAACGACCGTCGCCTTCGTGACGCCGCCCTCAATACGAGAGACGGCTGAGGCTGTGAGGTCGAGGGCTTCGGCGAGCTCTGGCTGCGATACGCCGCGAATCCGACGGTTCGTGTAAATCGCAAGCCCGACCGCCTCGTCGTAGGTCAACGAATCGCCTCTCTCTGGCTCCACTCCACGCGGATAGTAGGACCTTGCGGCTTCACGCTTGCACCCGAAGTCTCTCGACGAGCGCGCCACCTAGCACAGCACGCGCCTCGGCCCACGCCTTGGTCATCGTCGGATGCTCCGTTGGGTGCGGATGTGCACTCCGCATCACCACGCCGAGCACGCGCAGTAACTCGTCGTACGTCGGCCCTTCGTCGAACTCCCACCTCGTTGGCGTCGCGTCGTCCCATGGGCAGTGAAGCCCCGGCTGCGAGAGCACCACGTCGTGCGCCATGATGTAGCCGTCCCAGTGTTCAGAGGGTTCCTTCCCGCAGTGCCGACAAGTCGGGCGCGGCGCGTCTCCCAGGTCCACTCGTGGGTGAGACAAACGAACTGGGCATTCCCGGTCGTGAGCGGGACGCGCCGGGCCTGTGCACGTGCAAATAGGCGGGGGGACGGACTCCGCCGGGACTGCGGGGGTACGGTCGCTTTCTTCTGGGTCGGCGCTACCAGATTCCTTCAATAGTTTTTCCGCTCGCTCGTACCAGCCGTTCCTCTGGAGAGGCTCCGTGGGCTCACCCGCACCCTGGACGTGCTCTGCGCAGTAGAGTTCCGTGCTCCCCGGATACTCGCTCACGTTCGAGTACAGAGCTGGCTTCACGCAGCGGCCGATTCCGGCGGCGCCTTCAGTTTGCTGCCAGGCGACGCGCTGCTCATATGTCAGGGCATCCCAGTTGTCCGGAAGGTCCCGGTGATCGCACTTCGGGCGCGTGGCGACTGCTATTCGCAAAAGATCTGTCATTTGTTCCACGGCGTTCTGGGTCAAACGAGTCACCTCTTTCGTATCCAGGTCTATATAGACAGGGAGTCTCTGTTGCTTCACGGTTGCACCCTCGTCTTTTCGTGGTACTCGCGAACCAGTCCTAGCAGTTCGTCGACAGCCTCCGAGAGCGGCTGCTTGAGCTTCAACATGTCGCGCAGCGAGCGGCCGTGGATGACGGCCAACATCTCGCGCGGGTCGAGTCCGCCACGTGAAGCCAGCCTCCAAAGCGACTGATCGCGGTTCCACTTCGCTCGCTTCTCGTGCGGAGCAAGGAGGCCCCACGGCACGGAGCGCGGCGCCAGTGGAAGCTCGTGGCGCTCCGTGTAATCCATCAACACCGGGAAGCGCGTAGGTGGAGGAACCGGCTCCTCGGTGACGGGCTCTGCCGGGTCTGGGCTTTCGTGTTGCTTCATTCGCGCGCCTTCTTCTCTTGAGCTGGGCCTAGAACCTCAGGGTTCACGATGTGCATCTTCACGTCGCAGTGGGTCGCGCCACAGGCGCATCGCGTCGGCTTCGTTTTAAGCCACTCCGAGCACGCCGCTGCCCCGACGAGCGGCACGTCCGGCCAGATTGTCCGCTCAGCACGGCACCCAAGACAGATCAGAATCAGGCGGTCGACGATGATCATATTAGACTGAGCGCCGTGATTCATCTGCGCGCCTTCTTCTCTTGAGCTATCCGCTCGTCGTCATCCGCCACGAGTTTGGCGATTCGACGAAGGGCCTCGTCCTTCGTAAGAGCCCCGAGACGACACACTTTTTCAATCCGACCCATTTCCTGAATCGCCGTGCGCTCCGCATCAGAAAGAGGTGGCGCGGAGCCAGAAGAGACGGACTGAGTCTCGTGCTTCATCTGAGAGCCCACTTCTCGGAGTCGCTGATTTCTGACTATTAGCTTTTGAGGATACGCGCTTACCGTGCGTGGAAGGGGACGTGCACCTTGCACCGGGTCATACCTTCCGCCGAAGAATTTCGCCTTCAGTTTCACTCGGTCCTCCAGTTCACCTCGAACCCGATCGAATGCTTCCCTGACACGTGCCACCAAGCGACGCGAAAACAAGCGAACTGGATCTTGTTTTCCGAAACGCGCCGGAAGCCGAAGCGGTTCAACGTCAGCTCCCAATCGACGCTCATTCGGAGCACCGCGCCCCTTTGCCCACAGCGACGACTCCGGAGCCGCCGCAGACTGGACACGGCTGCCACCCGTGACCCCAGCCGACGTAGATCATTCCCGTCGGATGGTTCACCTCACCGTCGAGCTTCTTGCAAGTCTCGCACGGCACCGAAGGAGCCGACGGCCCAGGGACACACGACGAGCTCTCGAGTCTCATCATGCGCTCCGTGTCCGCGGAGCCAACATTTTTCGCTCTCTCTCTTCTTCTTTCGAGATGAGTTCCAGGAGCATCGAGAGCACTCCATGACGCTCCGCTTCTAGCGCCGGAAACTTCTTCAGCAGATGAAGCGGCAGCTCCCTAAGCCCTTTGATGCCTTTTGCTTTTAGCAGACAGCCAGGATGAGCATATCGCCGCGTGCTGTAATGAAACAGCCGGTACACACCGTCGCGGTACGTGATCTCCGTCTGCTTGCAGAATGCACAGATACGAAAATCGATCGGGTCGTGTTTTAGGACTCCCATTCACTTCCGAACCTTTCGCTTCTTCATGGGGGATCCGATACCGGAGCAAGAATCAAGATGTGTGAACAGACGTTGCAGTGCACGTGTCCGGTGAGCTCGTCCTTCGAAGAGCCCTTCTCGTGGTAGCAGCGTTCGTCGTTCTTCCAGGTGAGGACGCACGTCCCGGCACGGAACTCTTCGCGGTGATGGCCCTCGTGCCCCTTCGCGAGCTTGCAGCGCATCGTTCGCCGTTCCGTCTCCGTAGTTGTCGCCGATGTAGCAGTGGGCGTTGCACTCACCCGCGACGTCCCCAGGGTCTCCCCACTCGGTCATGGGGCGATCTCCTAAGAAGGTTCGGCTCTGATGAAAGCTTCGACGTGCGACGGCAGAAGCGAGCCGTCCGACGTGGGTTTCCATTGCCCCCGTTCGAAGGAGTCTTCGGAAATCCCCATGAGAGCCGGTGCTCGTAGGTAGCGCTTCTTGCCGTCTTCGGAACGAAGAACGACTCCGCCGCCTCGCCCCACCCGGTAGTGGTACGTGGCCGTGCCAACGACCAAGCGCCTCCAGCCCTTGCCTTGCGGAGGCGTCGTCTTTTCGTTCCACCTCATGGCCTAGAACATTCCTCCGATGTAGATGTTCTGGCAGCGGCGGCAGACGTACTCCTTGTGAGCTTCCTTCACGCCGACGATGCGATGAACCTTCGCCTGAGGAAGACCGCAGAGCGTCTTGTCGCTCCCTTCTCGGTCCATGTGGAGCACGTGCTCTTTCTTCGATGGGCTGGTCTGGCGCGCCTTGGAAGCCATCTCGAGCTCCTGTCATACGCCGTCATGGGGCGTCATGCAAGCCCTAAATTTCAGCCAAATTGATGCACTAAACGAAGGTCGACGACCGATCGGTACGCCGAATCCGACTCGGCACGGGAGACCCCGTGCTCTTCCAGAATCGGCCTCAATCCGTCGTAGAGAGCCTCCGCCGACTCGATGAAGGCGGGGAAAAACAGAAAGTGGATGGGAACCCCGTGGCGAACCAGAGCTTCGATCAGTTTGTAGAACTGAAGGACCAGCACGGCTTCCTGGTCGTCCGGGTTGTTGGTCATCCAGAGTGTTCCGAGCTGGTTTTCGGGGACCTCTCGATAGATACGCCTCCGACTCTCTGCCGCATCGAAGAGCCGCCGCACCGGGATGATGCAGCACTTGATCGCGAGGGAACGCTTGTCGAGACACGAGCCGATGAACTTGGTGTAGAGCGGAGACTTGATGACGTAGGGAAGCGGCTCTTCTTCGGAAACACGTTCGAGCCCGACGTCCGTGTGAGCGATCTCATCCGCGGAGAAACCAGTGTCGAAGCCGAGTACCGTGAAGAGCTTGACTAGCAGGGTCGTTCCGGCGCGCCCCGTGCCGGAGATCAAAATGTGGCCCGCTCCGGAGGACCTTCGGTCGGTAGGGGTCGTCACCTTTTCGATGTAGCAGAAGTTTATCGGGAGGTCTCCCTTCGTAGCCCGCTAGCGTTCGCGTAGACGATCGCGCGAGCTTCTGGCGTCGCGCCGCCGCATACCCAACTAGCACCTACCCGCGAACTTCTGGCAGTCGCGCCGCCGCTCCGACCTTCCGTATCGTGCTCACGGACTTCTAGGGCGCCGCGAAGCCGTTCGTCACGGCCGGCCGGTTTGCGAGCTTTATGGACGTCGCAGTGTCGTACTGTGCAGAGGTGCGTGCTCGCGGACATGAATGGCGCCGCGGTGCCGCTCGGTCGCTTCGATCCATTCGCGATTCTTTCAGGCGTCGCGAAGCCGCTTCATCGGATCCGGGCCTTCGTGGTTTTGTCTGGCACCACGATGCCGTGTAACCGTCCGACCAGATTCTCGCGAGCTTCGAGGCGTCACGCCGCCGTTCTGGTCAATACCCGAGACAAGTTCTCGCGAGCTTCGAGGTGTCGCGCCACCGTCCTTACGCGGAACCAATCAAGGCCCGTCGTCGCTGGTTTTCCTCGCGGTCTAATTCAGCGCCGCGACGCTGTCGTGGTCGCCTTTCACCTCGGCGACTCTTCGGGGCGCCGCTCCCGCCTCCGCCTGCATGGCCTCCTCGTGGCTTTTTAGGCACCACGATGTCGTTTACACAACGTCGAACCGTACCCCTCGCGGCCTCTTCGGCGCCGCGGTGCCGTTTCACCGCGCTGCACGCTAGCGCGATGCAGCACGGCGACATCTCGTGACCTCTTCGGCGCCACGGTGCCGTTCCACCCTTGCTGGGTAGCAGCGCTTGGCGCTCCTCGACCTGTACTCGCGACCTCTTCGGCGCCGCGGTGCCGTTTCAGCTCCTGGAGGCGGCGGGCCTCCTGCATGCCACGAAAATACTCGCGGCCTCTTCGGCGCCGCGGTGCCGTTTTCACCCTACCGCCTCGAAGAAGTGGAAGCGCTCGAGGACGACTCGCGGCCTCTTCGGCGCCGCGGTGCCGTTTTACCATCCACCTCGACAAGAGCCGCCTTAACATGCGGGGAGCCTAGGAGCTGCTCGGTGCGTGCTCCTCGCGACCTTCTTCGGCGTCGCGGGGCCGTTTTCACCATCCAATTCACGGACTGAGCGTCGTAGTGGGCCGTCCTCGCGGCCTTTTCGGCGCCGCGGTGCCGCTTCGTTGGGTCGCCACCCTCGTCGTGGTGCTCTCGCGGTCTCTCCGGCGCCGCGGCGCCGTTTCGCTCAGCGTAGAGAATCTGCTGGGAGCCGGAGACATGCTCCTCTCGCGATCTCTTCGGCGCCGCGGTGCCGTCTCACTCAAGGAATGCGACCTGAGCCTAAGGTAGACTCATCGAACTCGCCGCGCGGCCTCTTCGGCGCCGCGGTACCGTTTCATCAGACAGCGATCTCGCGCATGGGCCTCGCGGTCTCTTCGGCGCCGCGTAGCCGTTTCATCAAAAGGCAGCGAGTAAGAGGACTCGACTGCGGACGGTCTTCGCGGTCTTTTCGGCGCCGCGGTACCGTTTTACCGTCGCTCCTCGATGCGTTTCGCATCACGGCAAGCTGGCTCACGGTCTCTCCGGCGCCGCGGTGCCGTTTCACCGTTTACGTACTAGCTGGGGACCAGCACTGACGCCATCTCGCGGCCTCTTCGGCGCCGCGATGTCGTTTCACCCCACTCCTCTTCCTCGTGAGCAAAGACGTTGACCATGAAGCTCGCGGCCTCTCCGGCGCCGCGGTGCCGTTTTCACCCAGCGCGTCAACCCGCCGATGCAGTACGCGCAGTTGTCCTCGCGGCCTCTTCGGCGCCGCGGTGCCGTTTCAACCTCAGCCGCATCGGAATAGATCCGTGACTGCACTGGCTCGCGGCCTCTTCGGCGCCGCGGTGCCGTTTCCACTGACTAACGCCATCAACGGAGCCCTCTCGCGGTCTCTCCGGCGCCGCGGTGCCGTTTCACCGAAGGAGGCAGTGATGCTCAAGATTTACTTCACCTACTCGCGGCCTCTCCGGCGCCGCGGTGCCGTTTCACCCAAGCGTGACAGAGTTCGATTTTGCTCCCTCGCGGCCTCTTCGGCGCCGCGACTCTTAGTGTCCAGTCCCGCGACATTTTAGGCGCCGCGGCGCCGTTTTTCTCCTTAGGACGCCGACGACGTCGCCGCATACCTCTCGCGGCCTCTTCGGCGCCGCGGTGCCGTTTCACCCATCGGCAGGTGACCATCGTGGCGGCGTACGTGATCTCGCGGTCTCTTCGGCGTCGCGGTGCCGTTTCCACTGAACAGGTCGGCGGACATCGGGAAAGCTACTTGTCTGCCGCGGTGCCGTTTTACCACTAGACATCCTCGGTTCCTCCGGCTCGCGGCCTCTCCGGCGCCGCGGTACCGTTTCACTTTTCAGTCGCAGAGCGAGCGGCCTGGAAGGCACCTCGCGGCCTTCTTCGGCGCCGCGGTGCCGCTTTTTACCCTGGAGGTGACTCTCCGTGGTTGGACAGCCCATTACTCGCGGCCTCTTCGGCGCCGCGGTGCCGTTTCACCTCACCATCCGGTAGGCGGCGCAAGGCCTGAGGTCGCCTCGCGGCCTCTTCGGCGCCGCGGTGCCGTTTCACCTTGCCGGCAGAGAACGACCGACCACTCGATAGTAGCCTCGCGGCCTATCCGGCGCCGCGGTGCCGTTTCACCCGTGAGCAACAGCGACGTTCCCACCACGGAAGAGGTCTCGCGACCTCTTCGGCGCCGCGGTGCCGTTTCACCCAGGGCAACATCATCGACAGCAAGCGGCCCGACGAAAGAGGAGCTCGCGGCCTTTCCGGCGCCGCGGTACCGTTTCACCCAAGGACGCCCGCCGGCACTACGCGCTCGTCCAGATCTCGCGGCCTCTTCGGCGCCGCGGTGCCGTTTCACCGATGGTTACAGGGCTCATGAAAAATCTCGCCCGACTACTCGCGGCCTCTTCGGCGCCGCGGTACCGTTTCACCTAGTCGAGCTGTCGAATTTGATGATCTTGCACAAGAGCTCGCGACCTCTCCGGCGCCGCGGTGCCGTTTTACCATCGAGGCGAGGGGCGCCACCATCGGTGAGGTCGCATTCTCGCGGCCTCTCCGGCGCCGCGGTGCCGTTTCACCGCGGCGGGTGTCACCACGACCGTCCCTGCGGCGACCTCGCGGCCTTTCCGGCGCCGCGGTGCCGTTTCACCAGAGAAATCGGACTTCGCGGCCGCGTCGGACTCCATTCTCGCGGCCTCTCCGGCGCCGCGGTGCCGTTTCACCACGGCGCATCCGCGGACTCTCCGCCCGAGATCGACCCCTCGCGGCCTCTCCGGCGCCGCGGTGCCGTTTCACCACCACGACCGGGACGCTGCGGCGTGAGGCCCATTCCTCGCGGCCTCTCCGGCGCCGCGGTGCCGTTTCACCAGCGCCTCGCGAACCAAGAACCAGGTTCCGACGAGCTCGCGGCCTCTCCGGCGCCGCGGTGCCGTTTCACCCACCCAGAATCCGGCACGAAGAGGACCAGCGGCGTGCCTCTCGCGGCCTCTCCGGCGCCGCGGTGCCGTTTCACCTCATGCAGCCATCGCCCTGGCTCGCCGCGAAAAGATCTCGCGGCCTCTCCGGCGCCGCGGTGCCGTTTCACCCTGACTGCTCCTGGCCTCGGCGAACCCGCTCAGCGTCCTCGCGGCCTCTCCGGCGCCGCGGTGCCGTTTCACCAACTGGATCCTCCAACAGGCGATGCTGAATCAGCAGCAACTCGCGGCCTCTCCGGCGCCGCGGTGCCGTTTCACCCCCGCGAAATGGCTCGGAAAATGGGCCTCTCGCCCCTCGCGGCCTCTTCGGCGCCGCGGTGCCGTTTCACCTCCAGTGCGCCGGCCACAGAAACTGTGAGCCTGCCAACTCGCGGCCTCTTCGGCGCCGCGGTGCCGTTTCACCATCGCGGCGGCGAGGAGCGCGCGCCGTTCAGCGCCCTCGCGGCCTCTTCGGCGCCGCGGTGCCGTTTCACCAACGCTTTTCCGACTACGTGTGTCTTGCTGGCGCTCGCTCGCGGCCTCTTCGGCGCCGCGGTGCCGTTTCACCTGATTGTCAACGAACGAGTGCAAGTCCTAAGACTTGCGGCACGCTTTGCGAGCGGTCCAGAAAATGAGTCTACGCCGAGGCTCCCTCGAAGTGTTCACCGTGGTCTGGAGGAGCTGAAAAGCCGCCTCCTCGACCGGTCCCTGGAGAACCGTCGGTGCCGGACCTCTCGAAGTAGGCGGCGAGGATGTTCCGCGCATTGTTGTCGTCCTGGTCGAACTCTTTCCCGCACCCGGCGCACGTCTGGATGAGGACCTCGGGCTTCTCCCACTGATTCACGAAGAGGCAATCGTGACAGGTG
>Ga0214473_10002895_pt1 | contig 21000 bp, 20 predicted proteins | sample RVTome_7_FD_203509 | JGI IMG/M metagenome (GOLD analysis project Ga0214473, IMG submission 203509) | Soil microbial communities from uranium-contaminated site in the Upper Colorado River Basin, Wyoming, United States - RVT98D197 | ecosystem: Environmental > Terrestrial > Soil > Contaminated >... | reverse complement strand
CGGGACTGGTAAACCCTGCCCCGGTCCGTTAGGGTCAGCGGTGGGGAAAAAAGGCCTACCTTACACAATTGCAAATATTTACGGGGCTTGACAGCCCCGGACAAGACGCTTATTATATTAATCGCCAAGGAGGAAGCCCATGAGGCGAAATGCCAAGGTCGTTCTCTCATGGGGGTCGGCGCTAGCGCTGATTCTCGTCCTGTTCCCTTCGATCCTGCGTCCTCAGGAGGCAGGAAAGGGAAATCTGATCGGGTTCATCTATGCGCAGGACGGCTCGACGCCCATCGAGGGGGCGGTTGTCGTGGTCAAAAACCTGACGACGGGGACCGTCACCGAGAGCCCGAAGTCCGATGCGCTGGGCGTGTTCAAGGTCCCGGGTCTTGGGGCGGGGATCTACGCGTTGGGAGTGAGATCCGACAAGGGGAGCTACAACTCCCAGGATTTCTTCGGCGTCATGGCCGACAAGACGTCCAAGATCTCCATCGCCCTGAACGTCTATGACCCCGCCGCCGCTTCAGCCGCCGCGGCCGTCATCAAGGAACAGCGGGAAAAGGGCGAGGCCTACGTCGGGAAGGTCGTGAAGTACACGCCCGAGACGAAGGAAGCCGAGATCCTCGTCGAGATCGGTCTCCTCCAAGCCGAGGACCGCATCCACGTCAAGGGCCAGGCCACGGACTTCTACATGGATTCCCGGGCGTTGAAGGCCTATGGGACCAAGGTCAAGCGCGTCCTCTCCGGCTACAACGCCAATCTCCGGACGTCGAAGGCTTGCGAGCCCGGGGATTTCGTCTACGTCGTCTGCAAGCGCGGCGTCCCGCCCTTTTTCCTGGCCCCCCTCGGCATCGCCGCGATCGTGGCCGGGGCGACGCCCCTCATCGCCATCTACGAAGAGGAACCGGTTTCCCCTTTCAAGATCAAGAAATAACCGCGGTCCGCGCTTTTTGACGATCGACCGTCCTTCTTGGGACGTCCACCTTGAGCGAACATCACCTCGCCCGACTTTTCGTTCTCTGCTCCCGCCCGGCCACGGGCACCGGAGCAAGGGAGGAAGTCCTCCGTCTTGCCGGCTCCGTCCGGGATTGGGACAGGGCTCTCGGCAAGGCTGAGGAAGAGGGCATCCTGCCTCTCTTTTACTGGAACCTCCGGGACAATCCCGGCGCCGTGCCGGCCGCCGTCCTGGAAATCCTCCGGCGCTCCTTTTTGCGGAATCTGGCCCGGAACACGCAGGTCTACAGGGAGATGGAGCTTTTTCTAGAATCCGTCCGCCGGGCGGGCCTCCGGGTCGCGCTGACCAAGGGCGGGCGGTTGGCCCTCGACATCTACCCCGACATCGCCCTGCGTCCCTTTTGGGACGTGGACTTCATCGTCCATCCCTCCGACTGGCCGGCCCTGAAAAAAATCCTGGCCGCCCTCGGCTTTGCGGCGTCGGCGAACGGGGGCGGGGAACCGCCGCTCGACTGGGCCTACTCTCCCTATTACCGCAAGGACTCTCTTTTTCTGGAATTCCATTTCACCCCGCTCGGGCTCCACATCCGGAACCGTGAGGAAGATGGTCTCTGGTCCTCGGCCGCCCGGCTGAGCGTGCGTGGGACCGAGGCCATGGTCCTGCCGGCCGAGCACGAGCTGTGCTATCTCTGCATCCACGCCCAGCAGCACTCCTACCAGCGGCTCGTCTGGCTCTCGGACATCGCCGAACTGGCTTCGCGTCCGGGGCTCGACTGGGATCGGGTCTTGAAAATCTCCCGGGCTGAACGGGTCAGGGGGCCCGTGTTTTACGGCCTCCATCTGGCCAATACGCTCTGGCCGGGGGCGGTCCCTCCGGGTCCCCTGGCCGAGTTGCTGCCAGGGCCTCTCGAGAGAGCCGGGCTGCGTATCCTCTGGCCCGAGGCCGCGACGGCCGCCCGGCGCGCTATGCCGGCCTGGCCTTATTACATGCCCTCGCTTTTCTCGCTCTGGGAGCGGAAGAGTCCGGGCCTCGCCGCGCGGACCCTGCGGGGCATCTTTTTCCCCCCCCGGGCCTGGCTGGCCGCGAACTGCGGCCTGCCCCCGAATTCGCCGCGGCTCTACGGCCGTTACGTTGACCGGATCCTGCGGCCGATCCTCACGGCCGCCAAGCGTTTCACCGTAGCCCCATGAACTCGACCCCGGCCATCCTCGCCGAAAACCTGGTCAAGAGGTATCCCGTTTTCCGGGGTTTCCGGGACCTCGTCCGCAGGCCCTTCGAAAGGCGGACGACGACCGCCCTGGACGGTCTCGACCTCCGGGTCGAGCGGGGCCGCGCCTTCTGCCTGCTCGGCCCGAACGGCGCGGGCAAGACGACCCTGATCAAGATCTTGGCCACCCTCGTCCTGCCGGACGGCGGGCGGGCGAGCGTCGACGGGAACGACGTCGAACGGCACCCGGGCCCGGTGAAGAACGCCGTCGGCTACGCCATCAACGACGAACGCAGCTTCTACTGGCGGCTGACCGGCCGGCAGAATCTCGAATTCTTCGGCGCGCTTTACGGACTCCGCGGTCCGGCCCGCGACCGCAGGATCGACGCGGTCCTGCGCTTGACCCGGCTCGAGGCCGCGGCCGACCTGCGCTTCAACGCCTATTCGACGGGGATGCGCCAGATGCTGGCCTTCGCCCGGGCCCTGCTCGCGGACGCGTCCATACTCCTCGTCGACGAGCCGACGCGGTCCCTCGACCCGCAGGCCGCCGACAGGATCGGGTCGTTCCTCCGCGGCGAGCTCGTCGAGGGCAAGGGGAAAACCGTTTTCTGGGCCACGCACGACCTCGTTGAGGCCGCCGAATTCGCCCACGAGATCGCCGTCATCGACCGCGGCCGGATCCGGCTGCAGGGCACGGTCGCGTCCCTCACCGGCGAAGGCCGGACGTCCTTGCGCCAGGTCTACGAGAAGGCCGTCGGCGATCCTCCGGTGAGCCGATGAGCGGCGGGTCGAGGACGATGACGCTACTGCCGGGCCGGCTTTCCGCCTTCCTCCGCCGGGATTTTCGGGAAGCCCTGACCTACAAGTTCTCGTTCGTCTCGTCTTTCGTCGGCATCCTCCTGTCCTCGGCGACGTTCTATTTCGTGGCCAAGCTCGTCCCGCCGGGGACGCCGTCGTTGGGGCCTTTCGGCGGAGACTATTTTTCCTTTGCCATCGTCGGCGTCGCCTTCTCGAGCCTCCTCGGGATGTTCCAGTCAGGCCTGTCGGCCGTCGTCCGCAGCGCCCAGGTCTCGGGGACGCTCGAGGCTCTTCTCGTCACCCCGGCCTCGATCCCGACCGTCCTCTTCGGCTCGTCGCTCTACTCTCTCCTTCTCCAGGTTTTTCGGACGCTCCTCCACTTCGGCGTGGCCCTGGCCTTTTTTGGCATGACCCTGGGCCGGGTCAACGGGCCGGGCGTGCTCTTTGTCGGCGTCCTGACGATCCTCTGCTTCCTCGGCGTCGGCATACTCTCCGCGAGCTTCATCCTGGTTTACAAGACCGGCAGCCCCTTCGGCTGGATCCTCGGGACCGTTTCCGGACTGCTCGGGGGGGTCGTCTTCCCCGTCGCGCTTCTCCCGCCCTGGATCCGCTGGGTCTCGAGCCTCCTGCCCGTGACCTACGCGCTCGACGGCATGAGAAAAAGCCTCCTCGCCTCGGCCGGCTTCGCCGAGGTCCTGCCGGACATCGCCGCCCTGGCGGTGTTCAACATCATCCTCCTGCCGGCCAGCCTTCTCGCTTTCCGGCTGGCCGTCCGCAAGGCCAAGCGGGACGGCACTCTCTCCCACTTCTAATCCCCTTTTTTTTCTTGGTTCTTCTCACAATTTTGGGGAAGTCCGTCGTAAGGCGGCGATGGATATTGCCCTGACGACCGGCGGGAAGCGGAGTCCTCGGAGCGACCAACAGAATGGCGGCGGAGTAACTCGGAGCCGCCATTCTGGGAAATATCTGGAAAAATTAGTAACTGCGCCGGGGGGCTAAGGGCAATATCCTTCGCCAAGCTGAATCGAGGACTTCCCCCCACCTGTTTTCTCGGCTCCCCTAATCTGCTAACATGGGAGCGGACGCCTGACCGCCATGAGAAAAACAGCCGTTCTGACGCTAGCGACGCTTCTATTCGCCCTGCCGGGCGTTACGGCCGAAGTGCGGCCGGAGGTCCGGGCCAAAGCGGCCGGGATCCTGGACGCCCTGAAAAGGATCGAGGCGGAACGGGGCCGGCCCGCGCCCGCCCTCCGGAACCTGACGTTCACCGAGGCCGAGTTCAACGCCTACGTCGTCTGCCGCCTCGACGCCGAGAACGATCCCTTCGTCAAGGCCGCGGAGTTCAAGCTGCAGGCGGCCGATCGTATCGAAGGACGGATCACGATCGACCTCGGTGACCGGCAGACATCAGGCCTGCTCCCGAAGCGCCAGGACCTGTTGTTCTCGGCAGGCATCGAGTCCCGCGACGGCAAGATCAAGATCTCCATGGACAAGCTGTTCCTTGGGTCCCAGCCGATCGCACCAGCCGTCGTCGACATCATCATCGGCATCCTCTCCCGCCTGCAGGGCGTCGAGCCGACGAGCCTCGAGGACTGGTACGACCTGCCGCCTGGAGTCCGGAGGCTCGAGAGCCGGCCGGGCCAAGTCGTCGTGTATTATTAGGGAAGAACGGCAAGGGGAGCGCCATGATCCGCATCATCACCGGCAGCTACAAGGGCCGGCGGCTGAAGATGGTCCCCAGCCCTTCGGTCCGGCCCATGCAGGACAAGGTCAAGGGGGCCCTGTTCAGCATCCTCCGGGACCGGCTCAAGGGGAGCATCTGCCTGGACGGGTTCTCCGGCACGGGCTCGGTCGGCCTCGAGGCCCTGAGCCGTGGCGCCGACCGGGTCGTCTTCGTCGACGAGTTCTATCCTTCGGTGAAAGCCATCCGGCTGAATGTCGCCAAGTGCGGGGCGGAAGAGAAGGCTGTCGTCCTCCACCGGGAGTTCAACCGGGCCGTCATCGACCTGGCCAAGAAGGACGTCCGCTTCGACCTCATTTTCCTCGACCCCCCCTACCGGCTCCTCGAAGAGAGAAACCCGCTCAGGGTCATTCGCAAGCGCGGCATTCTCAAGCCGGGCGGCCTCATCGTCCTCCGCCACCACTTCAAGGTCAAGCCCAAGCTCGGGGATTTCAAGCTCGAGCGGCGGGTGGCCCTCGGGGACGACATCCTCTGCCTGTTCGTCCCGGCGGCGGGGGAGTCCGGGGGAGAAGCCGGTCCCGGCGAACCGGTGGAAACGGGCCTGCCTGCCGCGCCGCGTTCCCTTAAAATGGGGAGACCCCGGCAAAAGGACACGGAGACCCGATCATGAAAAGATCGGAGAGCAAGGCAGCCCCTTTCTGGAAGAAAACCCCGCTCGTCGACGACCGCGAGATCTTCACCGAGCTCGCCTCGAAGAAGGGCAGCTCCCTTTTCCTCGGCCGCTATTCCCTCAGCGAGGTCCTGGCCGTCCTCAACAAGAAGGGCTTTCTCAAGGAGGCGCGTAAGCGCTTCCTCTGGCCGCTTGCCTACGAGATCGACTCGTCCGAATACCCGCTCCAGAGGCTCCAGATCTATCTGCGCGAGCCCGGGCCCGAGACCCTCATCGTCGACGTCAAGGTCAAGGAAACCGAGTTCGTCCCCAAGGAGCTGCCCGACGGGCCCGTCCCCCTGCCGCCTCAGAAGGCCATGGCCTTCGAGTGGCTGACACTCCAGAACCCGCTCGTGAAGTTCGGCGGGCAGTTCACGCCCCTGCCCGGCCAGACCCGTCCCGGGCTGGGCATGAGGACGAGGATCATGGACCTGTTCCTCTACGTCGCCCGCCTGACCCGCAAGGACTGCCTCCTGGCCTTCCCGGCCTATTTCCACAACGCCGTCCTTTTTTCACGCTATTTCCACTTCTGGAATCCTCGCAAGGAGGCGGAGGTCCTGGCCATCCGCCGGTGCTTCAGCCACATGCCCTTCAAGCAGCTGGCCTGGGTCGTCCACCTGAACTGTCTGAGGCGCGAGGACGGCACGGTCTACGAATGGGCGGCCGAAGAACAGCTCTACCCCATGACCCGGCCCCTCAAGGAGTACTTCGATTCCCGGCGATACAAGGACATCGTCAAAAGCGGCCGGAAATCCCCCGCTTTTTCCGTCGATTGGGCCGAATTCGAGAGGAAATCCAGGGACCTGCCGACGTTTTGCGGCGGCGCTTAGAATCTGCTATAATACCGCGCTCAAGGAGATCGTCCCATGAAGAAAGCCGTCCATCCCGAATACCAGGAATGCGCCGTGACCTGCGCGTGCGGCAGCACGTTCATGACGAGGTCCACGAAAAAGGAGATCCGGGTGGAGATCTGCTCCCAGTGCCATCCCTTCTTCACCGGCACGCAGAAGTTCATCGACAGTGCCGGCCGCATCGAGAAGTTCAAGAAAAAATACGGCGACACCAAGAACATCAAGAGCTTCGCGAAGCCCAAAAAATCCTCTCGATGATCCAGGAACTCCAGACGATCGAGGACAAGTACCGCCAGCTGACAGCCGCCCTCTCCGACCCCGCGATCGCCTCCAATCCCCAGAAAATCCGTGACCTGGCCAAGGAACGGGCGGAGCTCGAGCCCGCTTTCCGGAAGTACGAGGAATACAAGCGTGTCCGCAAGGACCGTGAGGAGGCCCGCCACCTCCTGGACGACCCCAAGACCGAGCCGGAGCTCCAGCGCATGGCCGAGGGCGAGGTCGAGGAGCTCGAAAAGCGGGCGCGGGCCCTCGCCGAGGAGCTCCGGACCATGCTCCTGCCCAAGGATCCCAACGACGAGAAGAACGTCATCCTCGAGATCCGGGCCGGGGCGGGAGGAGACGAAGCGTCCCTGTTCGCCCAGGACCTTTTCCGGATGTACTCCCGGTTCGCCGAAAAGAAGGGCTGGAAGCTCGAGGTCCTGGACACGAGCTTCTCGCCGATCGGCGGTCTCAAAGAGGCCATCGGCAACATCCGCGGCAAGGGTGCCTACTCGATCCTCAAGTACGAGAGCGGCGTCCACCGCGTCCAGCGCGTGCCCAAGACCGAGGCCTCCGGCCGCATCCACACCTCGACGGCGACCGTGGCCGTTCTGCCGGAGGCCGAGGAGATCGACCTCAAGCTCGACCCCAAGGACCTCAAGATCGAGGCCTTCGGCTCCTCGGGCCCGGGCGGCCAGAACGTCAACCGGAATTACACCGCGATCCGCGTCACCCACAAGCCGTCGGGCCTCGTCGTCTCCTGCCAGGATGAAAAGTCCCAGCACCGGAACAAGGACAGGGCCCTGCGGGTCCTGCGCTCACGGCTCATGGACATCGCCCAGCGGGAGCAGCAGGCGAAGATCGCCCAGAGCCGGCGCTCCCAGGTCGGGACGGGGGATCGGAGCGAGAAGATCCGGACCTACAACTTCCCCCAGTCTCGGATCACCGACCACCGGCTGAACGAGAACTTCCACAACATGGAGGGCATCCTGGACGGGGATTTGGACGACATGCTGGGAAAACTCGTCCTTCGATCCCAAGCCCAGGCCCTGGGCGAGATACCCGAGGACTCGGACCAGGCCAAGGACGTTGGAATCTAACAAGACGCTCGCCGACCTCTATAGGAGCGGAGTCGCCCTCCTTCAAGACCGGCCTCAGGCCTTCCTCGAGGCCAAAGTCCTTCTTCTTCGGGCCGCCGCCCTGACCGAAGAACGATACCTCGCCGCCCCAAACAATCCATGCTCGCCGAAGGCGGAAGCTTATTTCCGGAGGCTCGTCGATAAGCGGCTCGGCGGGGTGCCGCTGTCCTATCTCACCGGGGTGAAGGAATTCTGGTCCATCCCCTTCGAGGTGACGCCGTCCGTATTGGTGCCGCGGCCCGAGACCGAGGCTCTGGTCGAGAAGGTCCTCGAACTCTCGACGCGCGAGAGCGAGTCGATCGTCGACGTCGGGACGGGCAGCGGCTGTATCGCCGTCGCCCTGGCCAAGGAACTGCCCCGGGCCCATATTCAGGCCGTGGACATCTCCGAGAGGGCGTTGCGCGTCGCCCGGCGGAACGCCTCGCTTCACAAGACGAGGCACGTCCAGTTCCACAAGAGCAATCTCTTCTCGGTCTTCCGAGGGACGGGCGTACGCTTCGACTTCATCGTCTCCAATCCCCCTTATATTTCGAGTGCGGAGTGGGACGGGCTGTCGCCCGAGGTCCGCGACTTCGAACCCCGGCGGGCGCTCCTTTCGGGGGAGTCCGGGCTGGAGATGATCGAGCGCCTCGTCCGCCGGGCCGGGACTTTTCTAAGGCCCGGCGGCTACCTCATTTTCGAGATCGGGAACGGCCAGCGCGACAGGGTCCTGTCCCTTTTCGGCAAACGCTGGACCGAGATCGAGACGGCCTGGGACATGGCCGGCGAGCCCCGCGTCATCACGGCCAGAAGGGCTTAAGCTGCCGGCCGAAGAAGGCGACGACCGGCTGGCGGATTGAGGCAAGCCTTGCGGCGATCGACCGGGCAACCTCCATGGCGGGTTTCGGCTCGATGCGGTAGACGTTGTAATAGGGCTTGGAACGGATGATGTCGTCTTTCCGGAATCCCAAGAATTGGTCTAGGGCGTAGGGGATGCCGAATCCGCCGATCTTATCCAGGACATCATGGCAGCAGAAATATCCAGAATTATACGCTAAGAACCTAATCTACGAAACCCATCTGTCCCGGTTTCATGACGCTCCAGCGGCCTACTTCTTCGCGACGAGGGGCCGGCAGTCTTCGATGGGGGGGAGGAGGCGCGTCGTCTCGAACCTGATCTTTTCCCAGACGGCCAGGTCCATGCCGCAGAAGACGTCGACGACCCTCGGGTCGAATTGCCGCCCCGCGTTCCCGACGAGCTCGCGCCGGGCGGCGCGGAAGTCCCGCGGCGCGCGGTAGGGGCGATGCGAAGTCACGGCGTCGAGCGTGTCGGCCACGGCGAAGACCCGCGCCTCGAGCGGGATGGCGTCGCCTTTCAGGCCTTTCGGATAACCCGTTCCATCGTATTTTTCGTGGTGGCAGAGGATGATGTTACCGACCTCGCGGACGAGCTTGAGGTTGCGGACGAGACCGAAGCCGAGAGCGGGATGCCTGCGGATGACCTCCCATTCCTTGGCCGTCAGCGGCCCGGGCTTCTTCAAGATGGAATCGGGGATGGCCATTTTGCCCGAGTCATGGAGGAGCGCCCCCTTGCGGATGCTGTCGAGCGCGCGCGGGTCGCGAACGCCGATGGCCTCGGCCAGGACGTGGCTGTAGCGGGCGACCGTCTTGGAGTGGCCGTAGGTTTCGACGTCCCGCAGGTCCAGGGCGGCCATGAAATTCTCGAGGGTCGTGTCGTAGGCCTCCTCGAGCTCCCGGGACTTGCGGAGGTGGAGACTGAACTCTTTTTTGAGGCGGCGCAGATTTTCCTTGGCGGCTTCCTCTCCGCGGCGGGCCTCGCCCTTCAGGCGCTCGCTCCGGATGGTTGAATAGAGAGTGGCGGGATTGGCCGGGTCGGCCAGGCAGTCGACGGTCCCGTCTTCGAGGGCCGGGATGAGTCCGGCGGCCAGGTCGGGGGGAGAGAGGGCGATGATGGGCAGAGCGGGATGGGCCTTTTTCCATTCTTTGAGGACGGCCGGGACGCGGCCCCTCCCGCCGTCGTTCAAGGCGACGACTAGGGCGAAGAGGCCGTCCGATGATCCTGGAATGACCGATGGGGCGGGCAAAGACGTCAGGGCGTCCACCCCGACGCCGAGTCCGGACAAAAATGCGGCGATACTCGTCCGTTTTTTGTCATTTTCGACGACTAGGACGACCCGTTCTTCGCTCATCCTGTTTTTTATACCTTTTTCTTCATTTCGATTCAAGTTTTCCTTTCTTCCTTCTTGACATGGAAGCGTCCGAATCATCATAATATGGAGGCTAAGGTTTAAGGAGCGGCCATGGAACACGACCCGAACATATTCAGGGATTCCTCGCAGGTTATCCAGGAAGTCGAAGACCAGCTCGAACGCATCCTCCAGAAAAAATTTGGCGACGTCGACTCCGAACTCGTCGAGCGCATCAACCGGGAAAAAGAAGTGGCCCGCCAGCGCAAGGAGGAGATCGAGCGGGAGTTCGACAAGGAAAAAACAGCCCTGACCGACTACCGGGTCATGGTCCGCGATTTCGAGGAGCAGAGGGCCGGCCTCCTCAACGAGGCTCGCGACCGCTTCCAGAAAGTCCTCAAATTCCAAACGGAGATCGAGAACCTGGCCAAGTCCACAATCGACGAGATCAAGCGGGTCAACGAGATCCAGGAGCGACTCGAAGACCTGCGGACGAAGACGTCGGAACGGGCGGCCTTCCTCAAGAACGACCTGAAGGAACGTTTCGGCATTGTCGCCGAGGTCATGGAGGAGGACCCCAAGCCCCTCGGCCTCGACCTCGACGAAGAGCTGGAGAAGCTCCGCAAGATCAAGGACCTCCTGGCCATCGAATCGGCGACCGCGAACCTGGGCCGCATGGGCGGCGAGGCGGCCCGCCGGGAAGACCTGGCCGCTATGGACGCCTCTGCGAGTTCGGCCGACATGGAGATCCCCGAGCTCCGGGACCTCATCGCCGGGCCGGCTGCCCCGGACAACCCCGAAACCCCGGCCGAAGGGGCGCCGCCCGTCGAAACGGCCCTCGAACCGGTGCACGAGCCCGTCCCGGACGCCTGCGAAATGGATTCCGAGGAGGACCTGGTCGCCTTCCTCGAAAACTGCCGCCGGACGGAACCCGCCAACGGGAGCGGTGAGATCCACTACTTCCAGAAAAACAAGGTCATCATCGCCGACCCGGAAAAGATCCTGGCCGCCGTGGACAGGACCCTGGAAGAAGCCCAGCGGCTGTCCTTGAAGCTCGGCCAGACTGAATCGCCCAAAGACCAGTTCTTCATCAAGCAGGAGCTCATCAACTGGCAGGAAGGCCTGCGGGCACTTTTCCTACGGGTCGTCAAGATGTGCGAGAAGAGCTCCTGGTCCCTGCCGCGCTACACGCAGGAGATCCTCAATTCTCAGATCCTGCGGCGGCTGCTCGAACGGCTGAGCATGGAGAATTGGAGCAACCTCGATGAGTTCGCTTCCTTCACTGCGGCGATGTCGGAGATCAAGAAGGCTTTCCAAGCCAAGGTCGAGCCGCGCCTTGCCTATCTCCTGTCGCTCAAGCGGGAGATCGAGACCGAATAAGGTCCGGCCGGGAAGTCCGGAGCGGGGGGTCAGAGGAGGACGTCCCTTCTCCTGAAATGGAATAGATAGCTCTCGAGCCCCTTGATCTCCTTGAAGGTCAGGTCCTTGAACTTCAAGCCCGAATAATAGAAGCCCGAATCGCCCCCGCCTTTCTCCGAATAGACGATGTCGCTCTGGATGAGGGTGGCCTTGTCTTCGATGACGAGGATCGTTTCGAGCGTCTTAGCCAGGGGGAGGGCCGTGTCGGAGACGATCCGCGCCCCTTCGAGGCTGATGTTGACGGTCTTGGCGACCTTGAAGCCGCCGTTCTCCCGGAAGAGGAAGGGCGTCGAGACGTTGTAACGTTCGTATTTCCTCTTCTCCCGGACGAGGCGGCTCGCCGCGGCCGAATCCTCCGTTTTCTTTTTTTCGGCGACCTCTTCCCAGAAGAAACTGCAGACGCGGTTCTTGTCGATGGGGACATCCGCCGGCCCGCGGGGTTTCAGGTCCGGCCGGCGCTTTCCCTTCGCTTCGGCCATGGCCAGGTCCGCCTCGCCGGCCAGGCGCTTGAGGTCCGCCTTGGTCAGCGGGGCGTGCTGGTTGCCGTCGTCCTTGGGGGAGACCGTTACGCCGAACGACATGGTCAGGTTGCCGCGCGGCTGGAACTCCTGGAGCTCGAAATAGTGGTCTTCGACGTTCTTGCGGATCCGCTCGGTGAGCAGGGCCGCCTCGTCGACGCTATTGACGCCCTTCAGGAAAAAGAGAAATTCCTCCCCGCCGTAGCGGCAGATCAGGTCCTCCTCGCGGATGGAAAGCCTGAGGACGTGGGCGAGCTCACGGAGGAGCTTGTTCCCCGCTTCGTGGCCGTTGCGGTCGTTGTAGTCCTTGAACCAGTCCACGTCGCCCATAACCAGGGCCATGGAGCTCTCTTCGCGGCGCCGCTTGCTCAGGGCGTTGACCTTCTGGAGGACTTTTTCGAAGAACGGCTCGGGCCTGAGGAGCCCGGTCAGAGGGTCGAACTGGATGAGGTTGAGCTTGGCCATGGCGATGGCCATGTGCTCGGAGAGGCCGTGGAGGATCTGCTGGTCTTCCCGGGTGAAACCTTCGGGGCACGCCTTCCCCTCGGCCGTCTTGTTGTAGACCTCGAGGACGCCGATGACCTTGCGGCCGTGCATGATGGGCACGCCGAGCAGGTTCTTCAACGGGGTCTTGAGGAAGGCCGTGTAGCGCTTGCTCAGGCGCCTGTCGAAGGCAAGGCCGGCGACTCCGATGCCATGACCGAACCGGGCGACCGAGGCGGCGAAATCCTGGGCCTCGAGCGGGGCGATGTATTTGGAGAAGTCGGAGTGGGCCAGGAAGGCGTTGTCCCAGACGAGGGGCTTCAAGTAGGGACCGATGACCTCGTTCTCCTCCAGGATGTAGACCGTGACGCTCTCCGCCTGGACGATGTCCCGGATCTCGGGTACGATGTCGAGGAGGCTGCTGACGTCGTCCGCCCCGTAGATCTTCCGCAGGATGCTCTCGACCCGTTGGCGCTCCTTCTGGGACCCGACGTAGCGGGCCTCGATGGCGATGCGCTTTTCGACTTCGCGGAGGAAACCCGTATTGAGCAGGCCCTTGATCTCGTGGATCTCGGTGAGGACGTCCTTGACCTTGGACTCCTGGAGGCCGAGGGACCGGCGGAGGGCGACCGCCTCCGTCTTCAGCCGGGCGAGCTCGACGGCCTGGCCGAGGGCGCGGAGGAAGGCCAGCTCGCGCGGGTTTCCGGGAGATGTCAGGCACATGTCGATGTCGACGCCCGGCGGCCATTCGTCGGCCGCCCGGGAGACGAGGTCCTCGTCGGCGCCTGTCAGGAGGACTCCGACCGGGGGATGGATCATGACTTTGAGGGCCGTCGCCCCCGCGAAGGCGACATCGAAGACCACCACGGCAAAATCCCCTTCGGCGAACACAGCCATGGCGGCCTCGGGGTCGGTCTCAGACAGGGCCGAGCCGTACTTTTGGGCCAGCCGGGCCAGGCGGTCGGCTTCCGCAGACGACGGGTTGACAACGAGGATGCGCTTTTGGATCATAGCCCACGCCGCTTCAGGAGTTCGCTGACGACATCAGTCCTTTCCTCTTCGAACGAAACCTTGGCCCGGACGTAACACAAAGAGCAAAAAGCTCTTCACTTCCTGAAATTAATTTATACCAGTTGTCTGGCCTTCGTCAATCATTATTTTTCCCCCAAATGGGCCTTGCCGGGGGGCGGTTCCCGGTTTTTGAAAAGCGGCCCGGGGGTATGGTATATTCCAGGGGCGGAACACATTCAAGGAGACGAGAGATGGCGCGGACAACGAACCAACCCGTCAGCAACATCCGGGCCCCCAGGGGCTCCCGCCTGACGACCAAGGGCTGGTCCCAGGAGGGGGCTCTGCGGATGCTCATGAATAACCTCGACCCCGAGGTGGCCGAAAAGCCGGGCGAGCTCATCGTCTACGGGGGCACCGGCAAGGCCGCCCGGAACTGGGAGGCCTACCGGGCCATCGTGGCCAGCCTCAAGAAGCTGGAGAACGACGAGACGCTCATCGTCCAGTCGGGGAAACCGGTGGCCGTCTTCAGGACGCACGCCGAGGCACCGCGGGTCCTCATCGTCAACGCGCTGATCGTTCCCCAATGGGCGAACTGGGACGAGTTCCGGCGTCTCGAAGCGCTGGGCCTGACCATGTACGGTCAGATGACGGCCGGGAGCTGGATCTACATCGGAACGCAGGGCATCCTCCAGGGAACCTACGAAACCTTGGCCGCGGTGGCTCGAAAGCATTTCGGCGGCTCGCTCAAGGGTAGGCTCGCCCTGACCGCAGGCCTGGGCGGGATGGGCGGGGCCCAGCCCCTGGCCATGACCATGAACGACGGCGTGGCCATCGTCGTCGAGGTCGATCCCCGCCGCATCGAGAGGCGCCTCGACACGAAGTACGTCGACGTCATGACCGACAGCCTGGACGAGGCCTTGCGCCTAGCCCGGGCGGCCATGAAGAAGGAGGAGCCGCTTTCGATCGCACTCCTCGCGAACGCCGCCGACGTCCTGCCGGAGTTCGTCCGCAGGGGCATCACTCCGGACATCCTGACCGACCAGACCTCGGCCCACGACGAGCTCAACGGATACGTGCCCCACGGCCTCTCCCATGAGGACGCGCTGGCCCTGCGCGGCAAGGACCCGGCCGGATACATCCGTCGGTCCTACGCCTCGATGGCTGACCACGTCGAGGCCATGCTCGAGCTGCAGAGAAGAGGGGCGAAGACCTTCGATTATGGCAACAACATTCGCGGCCAGGCCCGCAAGGCGGGGGTCGAAAAGGCCTTCGATATCCCCGGCTTCGTCCCGGAATACATCCGGCCCCTTTTCTGCCTCGGCAAGGGACCCTTCCGCTGGGCGGCGCTTTCCGGAAAACCCCAGGACATTTATGCCACAGACGAGGCCGTCCTCAGGGAATTCCCGGAGGACGAGGCCCTGGCCCGCTGGATCAGCAAGGCCCGCAGCCAGGTCAAGTTCCAGGGCCTGCCGTCCCGCATTTGCTGGCTGGGCTACGGTGAGCGGGCCCGCTTCGGCGCCGTCATCAACCACCTGGTGAAGAAGGGAAAGATAGCCGCGCCCATCGTCATCGGCCGCGACCATCTGGACACGGGGTCGGTCGCCTCGCCGAACCGCGAAACCGAGAGCATGCGGGACGGCTCGGACGCCATCGCTGACTGGCCGGTCCTCAACGCCCTCCTCAACGCGGTCAGCGGCGCCTCCTGGGTGTCCGTCCACCACGGTGGCGGCGTGGGCATCGGTCTGTCTCTCCACGCCGGCATGGTCATCGTCGCCGACGGCACGGCCATGATGGGCCGCCGGCTGGAGCGCGTCCTGACGGTCGATCCGGGCTTGGGCGTCGCCCGCCACGCCGACGCCGGATACCCGGACGCCATCGCCTGCGCGAAAAAGAACGGCATCAAGATCCCTATGATGAAATGAGCCCGCCGCGGCCCGCGGGGCCGCCCCGGGTTTTTGCCGATCGTCAAAAGCGAGCGACGCGCCGCGGCGCGCGCGCCCGTCCGATGTCAACCCGCCTTTCCTGGCGACTTCCGGAGTCCGATCCCATCCTGAATTTTATCAACGGCTTGGACTGCGCTCCGAGTCCCTCACCGCTGGCACGTCGTTTGCTTTGGAGAGGGCGAAAGGAGATACCGATGAAAAAGCTGGCAGTTTTAGCCCTGGCCGGACTCGTCCTCGTCTCAGCCGCCCTTTTTTTTCCCGCGTCCCTCGCCGCCCACGATGTCAATGAGTGCTACAAGAACCACCAGGATTGTCGGGAGAACGCCCTCAACCTGGACGCTCCCTGGTACAAGGTCATGCTCATCCTGACGGTTTGCGACATCGCGCTCGGCAAGTGCGTCCTGGCCCTGTGATGGAGACGAAGAGGGCTCTCGCCTTCGAGGGCCCTCGACCCTTTTTCCCGGGGAGGCACGAACATGAAACGAACTCGAAACGCGGCATGGACGATCTTCATCGTCGTCTCGCTGACCGTCTTCACGGCGGCCCGGGCGGCGGACAGACCCGGCGTCGGAAAATGGAAGGCGGTCGAGGTCGCCGTCCCGGCCAACGACGCGGACGAGGCCTATCTCGGGCGGCCCATCGCCCTGGCCCTTGACGCCGACCATCTCTACATCGTCGACGCCCAGGACTGCGCGGTAAAGATTTTTTCGAAGGATGGGGAATTCCTCAGGGCGGTCGGCCGGAAAGGCCGCGGCCCCGGCGAGCTCTCTTTCCCGTCCGGCGTGTCCGTTATCGGCGGGCGGCTCTATGTCGCGGATAAATTCAACTACAGGGTCCAGGCCTTCGACCGGGCGGGGAAACCCTGCGGGGGATTTTCGGTGCCTTTCGCGCCGGACAAAGCCTGGGCCCTCACCGGCGGAACCATCCTGGTCACGAGCAACCCGACCGGCCGGTTGGCGGCCGAAAAAATGCTCCACATCTACGACGTCGGCGGCCGCCTCCGCTGGGAAGGGCTCGAGGCCCAGTCGTCTTCCGACCCCGTGTTCGACGCCTTCCGCAACATGATCCTGGTCTGCCCTGGTGAAGGCGGGGATTTTTTCGTCGTCTTCCGGAGCGGCGAGAGGAGCATCCTCCACTTCGCGGGCTCCGGGGCCCTCGTCGGGAAAATCCCCGTCGACGAGCGTCACGCCTTCCAGCCGATGGACCTGCCTTTCCAGGGACCGAAGAAGCGTCTCCTCGGTTTTTGCTGGGCCGCGGCCTGGGACCGGGGATTCTTCTATATATCGGCGCCCGCGCCCGTAGAGGGGAAGGACCTCGGGCCGGGCCGGCTCCTGTCCGTCGTCGATCGGGAGGGCCGTCTGACCGCTTCCATCGAACTACCGTGCCCCGTCCACCGTTTCGTCGTCGAAGGAGGGCGGATCTATGCCGTTGACGAGGACGGCGCGCTGAGGATCTTCGAGGTCGTGCGATGAAACGCGGAATGCTCCCCATCGCTCTCGCCGCGGCCCTCGCCGGAGGCGCGATGGGCGCGGGCCGGGACGCCATCGAGACCCGCATCTGCGCCTCGCTCGAAGAGGCGTCCCGGGGCTGTCCCGGCCCGGTCCTTCTCGTCTTCTTCTCGACGGATTGCCCGCTCTGCTATGACGACCTCTTCGAATCGAGATACCTCGTCGATAAAAACCGCTGGCCCGTGTCCGTGGTCGGCGTCTTTTCCGGGCTGCGGGATGACCTCCGGACCTTTCTCGAGAAGTACACCTGGACTCTACCCGTCGTCTTGGACAGGCGAAAGGTCCTTTTCAAGAAGTACAAGGTAGATGCCGTCCCTTTCAAGGCCCTGCTTCTCGGGACGGAGGCGGTCTACCGGGACGATCCCTACGGTGATCCCGACGGCCGCCGGGAGGAATTGAAACGATGTTTGACACGGCTCTTTTACCACTGACCTGGCGCGTCACCCGGCGCCGGCTCGTCGCCTCGCCGCTGACCTTGGTCGCCGGCCTGGCCTTCCCCGCGGTCGTCGTCTGGATCGGCCTTCGCGACTCCTACGAAACGGCGGCGAAGTTCTTCTTTTTTCTCTTTCCCCACGGGTTTCTCATCGCCGCCCAGGACATGGTCCGCACGGATATCGACGGTGGGGCCCTCGAGAACGTCCTCTTCCTCGGCGGGAGATTCAGGCGCTTTTTATGGGCGAAAAACTTCGTCCTGGCCGGGGCCGGCGGGGCCTACGCCCTCCTGCTTTTCGCCCTGTTCTCGGCCTGGGGATTGGCCGCGGGCGAGTTCAGGCCCATCCACGCCGCCCAATTCGGGATGGGACTCCTGGTCGGGTTTTACTATATCGGCCTGGCCGGAACCTTGAGCTATTTCCTCAGGGCCGGCTCGAATACCCTGGTCCTGCTCCTCGCCCAGTCGGCCGCCCTGGTCGCGCTCCTCTTCTCGGCCACATCGCGGACGGGTTTCCTCGACTACGCGGCCTCGGGCCGCTTCCCCGGCCTCGGCTCCAAGCTCCTTTTCGGCGGACTCGTCGCCGTCCTGCCTAACCTGGCCGTGTCCAGCCGCCTGTCCGCGTTCGGGGCCGAGGTCCTGGCCGGGCTCGCGCTATCGCTTTTCGTTCAGAATCGGCTGGCCCGGGCGCTCGAACTAAGGAAATAGGAGGCGAACATGATCGAAACGCATCGGCTGTCCAAACGATTCGGCCCGGTCCAGGCCCTGCAGGACGTCAGCTTCAAGATCCGGAAAGGGACGATCACGGCCATGCTCGGCGAGAACGGCGCGGGCAAGACGACCACGCTCAAGATCGTCCTCGGATTCCTCAGGCCGGACTCGGGGACCGTCATCGTTGCCCCCGGCCGCGTCGGATACGTCCCCGACAGGCCGGCCTATTTCACCTGGCTTGACGGGCGGACGATTCTGGGGCTGTCCGACGGGCAGGCGAACGGGAACGGGAAAGACTCAGGAGCGCGCATCCTGGCGGTTGCGAGAGACCTCCTCTTCGACCCGGCCCTGCTCCGGCGCCGCCCCGGCTCGTACTCGGCTGGGAACGCGAAGAAGTTCGCCTACCTTCAGAACCTCGTCTTCAAACCCGACCTTCTGGTCGTCGACGAGCCCTTTTCCGCCCTCGACCCACCCTCGATCAAGTGCGTCCGGGACCTTTTCCTCGAGCTGAGAGACGCCGGGACGACCCTTCTCCTGAGCTCCCACATGCTGGCCGAGATGGAACGGATCGCCGATGGCTTCGTCGTCCTCCGCCGCGGCACGACCATTGCCCACGCCGCCCTCCGGGAGTGGCGCCTCATGCGGGCGGCCCGGACGGCGCCGGACCTCGAATCTGTATTTCTCCGCCTCACGGGGTCTTGAAGGGAAGGAGCTTAGATGATCGTGCCGTCGGGGATGACGGAGCTCTTCGGAACGACGATGATGCCGTCGACGATGACGTAATTCTCGGCGGATTCGTTGGCCGCCCCGTTCCGGTTGACCAGCCTGACGCCGTGGCCGATCCGGGCGTTCTTGTCGATGATGGCGTTCCGGATCTCGCAGTCGCGACCGACGCCGACGTCGGGGATACCCCGTTCCCGGTTCTGGGCCTGGTCCTCCCGCGACTCGTAATAATCGGCGCCCATGATCACGGTCCGCTCGAGACGGCCGTTGTCGCCGATGCGCGACCGGATGCCGATGATGGAATCCCGGATCCGGGAGCGGTTGACGATGCTCCCCTCGCAGAGGATGGCGTTCTCGACGTCGGAGGCGAGGATCTTCGAGCCGGGGAGAAAGCGGGGGTATGTGAAGATCGGCTTGTCCTCGTCGTAGAAGTCGAATTCCGGCAGCGGCCGGGTCAGGTCCATATGGGCCTCGAAGAAGCTCGGGATGGTCCCGATGTCCTCCCAGTAGCCGTCGAAGAAATGGCCGAAGACCTTCCTCTCGCCGATCGCGCGGGGGATGACCTCCCTGCCGAAATCCCGGTGGTCTGTATGCGCGAGGAGGTCGCGCAGGACGTCGTGGCTGAAGAGATAGACGCCCATCGAGGCGAGGTGGGTCCGGTCCTCGGCGGTGACGCCGAACTTGGCGAAAACGTCGTCCGGGACCCGCATCCGGTCGATGTCGGCAGCGGCCTTGGGCTTTTCAAAGAACTCGGTGATCCGGCCCCGGCCGTCGACCTTCATGACTCCGAACTCAGGGGCCTGTTCGGTCCGAACGGGCGTCACGGCGATGCTGATCTCGGCGCCCGAGGCGATGTGGAAGTCGACGAACTTCCGGTAGTCCATGCGGTAGAGGTGGTCGCCCGAAAGGATGAGGATGAGCGCGCCGGCCTCCTTAATGAAATTGAGGTTCTGGCGGACGGCGTCGGCCGTCCCCTGGTACCAGTTCCTGTTCTCGAGGGTCTGCTGGGCGGAGAGGAGGGTGATGAAGTCGCGATGGAAATTGTCGAAGCGGTAGGTCGTGAAAATGTGGCGGTGGAGGGACTCACTGGCGAATTGGGTCAGCACGAAGATGCTGCGGACGTTCGAATGGATGCAGTTCGAGATCGGGATGTCGATGAGCCGGAAGCGGCCGGCGACTGGCACGGCCGGCTTGCTCCGGACCTTGGTCAGAGGGTAGAGCCGGCTGCCTTGCCCTCCGGCCATGATGATGCTGACGACATCGGCCATGCGGGCATTTTAACACCGATTGCCCGCGAAAAGAACACGCGCACTGCTGCTGAGTGACGCCGCCCGTTTTTACAGGGATGGGGCCGGCAGGGAGCGAACTCTCAGGCGCGACCGGCAGAAATGCGGCGGAGCAACTCGGAGCCGCCGGCTTACTTCGCCGCGTTCTGGACGGGGGCGAGGTCGTCGATGATCCACATCCCCCGGCCGTTTGTGGCGATGATCATGGCGTTGTCCCTGGGGTGGATGGCGATATCCCAGACGTAGCTCGTCGGGAGTCCGCCGCCGAGGACGTTCCAGGTCTTGCCCGCGTCCTGGCTGACGTAAACGCCCGTGTCCGTGCCCGCGTAGAGGATGTCCCTTTTCTTCGGGTCTTCGCGGACGACGTTGACCGGGCCGCCGGGAATGTTCGCGGCGATCGAGACCCAGGTCTTGCCATAGTCGGCGGACTTGAAGATGTAGGGATTGAAGTCGTCGTCGTGGCGGCCGATGAGGGTCACATAGACCGTGGCCGGGTCGTACTTCGAAGCGACGACTTTCCAGACGTGCTTGTTGAAGGGGAGTCCGGCCGCGATCTCCGTCCAGCTGTCGCCGCTCGTCTTCGTCACCCAGACCCGGCCGTCGTCCGTGCCCGCGTAGAGGAGGCCGAACTTGAACGGCGATTCGTCGACCGCGGTGATCGATGCGAAGGGGATGGCGTAGGGCCACTTGCCCTGCTCGGCGGGGTTGTTATAAGTCAGGTCGGGGCTGATCTTCTCCCAAGTTTCGCCCTTGTTCATGGACCGGAAGAGATACTGGAAGCCGTGATAGACGACCTGCGCGTTATGGGGTGAAAGCATGGTCGCCGCCAGCCACTGGCCGCGGTGCTCGGGCTCGCCTTGGGCCGCCTTCGGATAGATCTCCTTGCTCGTCCACTGGCCGTCTTTGTATTCGGAGCGTTCGAGCCGGCCGTAAAACGATGAGGAGTAGACGGTGTTCGGGTCCGTCGGGTCGACGCCGATCAGCGTTCCTTCGCCGCCCGGGGCCGTCTCCCACTTGGGCTGGGCCCTGCCGGAACGCCGACGTCCGGCCGGGGCGACCGCGGTAGGCTTTTGGAGAGGGATGAGGCCGCGGTAGGTGCCCTGGTCCTGGACCGAGCCGTAGACCCAGAACGGCGTCGAGAAGTCGAAGGAAACGTTGTAGAACTGGACGCAGGGGATGCCGTTGTGGAAATC
>Ga0214473_10002894_pt1 | contig 21012 bp, 37 predicted proteins | sample RVTome_7_FD_203509 | JGI IMG/M metagenome (GOLD analysis project Ga0214473, IMG submission 203509) | Soil microbial communities from uranium-contaminated site in the Upper Colorado River Basin, Wyoming, United States - RVT98D197 | ecosystem: Environmental > Terrestrial > Soil > Contaminated >... | reverse complement strand
CGCAGCGGACCTTGGTGCACTGCGAACAGATCCGGAAGGCCTGGACGCTCTTGCCGCACGCCTGGCACCTGATGTAGTAGCGCTTGTTGCTGACCGCGATGTAGATGTCGAAGGGGTCACCGCTACTACGGACCTCGACCATCCACTGCTCGATGTCGATGTTGAAGCGCGCCACGGCCTCGCGGAAGCCTGGCGACTCGTTAGCTGGCTGGCCCATCGACCTTCTCGGCTCGCATACGGCGAAGGTGCTTCATAACCAGGTAGCGGGCGTATGCCTGCGCCGTCTTGTGGCCCCGAGCTTGGCCCAAGGTAGCCAAGCGCTCAATCTCCTGGTTGGGGAGGCGAAAGGTCAGTGGGCTACTGGACTTGGAAGGCATCGGGGTGAGGGTAACCCCTGCACACCCCGCCTGTCAAGGGGTTATCAAGGGCCAGTCGGCGGCACGTCGAGGCGGCCCAGCATGGCCTGCATCTCCTCGATGGTGTAGGTGCGGCCCGCCTTCCGCTGCAGATCGTGGATGTCGATGAAGGCCATCTCGAGGTCGCGGTGCAGGCGGGAGAGCTCGCGGGTGGCGCTGTCGAGCTCCTCCCGCTGGCGGTCCTTGGCCTCGCCGCAGCGTTTCACATCGGCCTCAGCCATAGCCAACCGAGCCTCGAGCTGCTGGACGTAGGACTGCTGCGCGCCGCGGCGCGTGTTGATGGCGGTGAAGAGGAGGGCGGCGAGGGCCACGAGGAAAGCGCCGATGGCCAGCGGGTCCACGTTCAGCGGCCGTAGTTGCGGGCGACGGTCGCCAAGAGGCGCGCCCGCTGTTCCATGATCTCCATCCGCGCCTCCCAGGGCCGGCATTCGAAGGGCGGCGTGCAGCCAGGGAGGTTGCAGGTCGGCTGGTTGCACTTGAGGCAGAAGCCGCGCTCGACGCCGCTGCCGGGGCGCACCTCCCACATCAGGCCGCAGTGGGCGCAGAGCAGCGTCTGGCCCTCGGCCAGGACGCGGGCGCGGGCATCGTCCAGCGACCGCCACTCGCCGTTGTAGCGGCGGTCGAGGCGGCGCAGGAGCATCAGCGGATGAGGGCCAGGCCGACCAGGGCGGCCGAGCCGTCGACCACCCCCTCGGTCACCCGCTCGAAGCGCTGGAGCTGGGGGTTGGTCGGGGCCAGGAGCTGGAGGATGAGGCCCCCCGCCAGGCCGACGACGGGGATCACGCCGCCGAGGAGACCCGTGGCCACGCCGGTGGTGGCCGCGCTGACAACGCGGACGCCATCAGCCGAGGCGACCCAGGCCATCAGTCGCTCGGGGAGTCCAGGCCGTCCGCGTCGGGGCCGGGCGTCTCGGTTGCTGCTTCCTCAACGCCATCGCTGTCTGTGTCGCTCACCCCCGTCTCTCCAGCGCCAGGAGCTTCTCCACCAGCAGGTCCTGCAGGGCTATCAGTATCTGCAGCTTCAGTAGGGCTATCAGGCGTCGCCGGTATTCCTGCATCGCTCTCCTCCGGCTCTGCCGGCGTTTCCTGGGCAACGGCCTCACGGACGGCGAGCCCCTCGGGCAGGGGGTTGGCCACCTCGTCCAGGCTGTCGGTGGTGCTGACCACCCGGCCGCTCTCGATCTCGTAGACCTCGATGTTGGGCATACGCTACCTCCCTGGTGGTTGTTGGAGCTGGCGCTGCAGCGCCTCTTCCTGGGCCGCCTGTTGTTCGAGCATGGTCGCCTCTTGCTCCAGGCGTTGGGCTTGGGACTCGAGCTGCGTCGCCTGGGCCGCGTTGCCCTTCAGGCGGGCCGTCTGGGCCTGCGATCGCAGCTTCTGGGCCGCCTGGCGCTTCTCCTGGGCCTGCTGGCGCTTGCTCTTCTTGGCCAGCCCGAAGAGGCCGACCGCGCCGACGACGCCCAGGATGAGCCACCAGGGGATGCCGCCGGTGGGGGCGCCCTCCTCGACCGTGATGAGCAGGGGCGCGCTGAGCGCCGTGGCGTTCACGCGGTCGCGCACCAGCACGCGGGCCTGATAGGCGCCCACGAGCTCGTAGGTGTGGCTGACCGTCGGGTTGGCGGTGGTCTCGACCGGCGAGCCATCGCCGAAGGTCCACTCGAAGGAGTTGCCGCCGCTGCCGCCCTGGACGTTGGCCTGGAAGGTGACGGCGCCGCCGGGGCCCACGAGGGTGCGGTTGGCCGAGAGGGAGACGGCGATCGGCACGACCAGGAAGGGCGGCTCGTTGAAGATGTCGGCGTAGATCGTCTGGGTGGCCACCCAGGTGTTGATCTCGGTGACGAAGATGTTGGGGATGCCGGGCGGGAGCTGGTCGCAGTGGGGCTCGCCGGTGATCGGGTCGATCGGCGTCCAGTGGCAGGCCCACATCCAGCGCACCAGGGCCAGGGTATTGAGCTCGCCGCAGATGGTCTCGATGAAGACCTTGGCCGCCAGGAGCTGTTGGGCGGCGAAGGTCATGTTGGTCAGCACCGGCCGGTAGTTGGCGAGCTGGGTGTTGTCGCGGTACTGGTCGCCGGCACAATCCGATGGCCGTTCGCCGAAGCCGCTGCCGCGTGAGGGCCACCAGCCGGCGTTGGTCCAGTTCCCCACCGCGTCGGTGGGGACGCGGACCTCTGGGAGGTCCGCCCAGACGCCGGCGATGCCGAAGCGGCGCACGCTCAGGTAGGTGGGGCTGATGACGTTACGGGTCTCGAAGAAGGGGTCCCAGCCAGTCGCCTCACAGAGGGCGGCAAGCCAGGAGCGGGGGACGCCGGTCTGGAAGTGAATGGACTCGAGCTCGTCGGCAAACTCGGGTGGGACGCCGAGGACCTGGGCGCGGACGCCGGCGTAGGCGCGGGGGACCATGTGGCCCAGCGTGCCCCGATCGACGTCTTCCGCGTTGACCATCATGGCCTAGCGCCCTGGCACGCGGGCGATGACGACCTTCTTCTTGCCCGACTGCGCCACGATGAAGGCACCGACGGCCACCAGGCCCATCAGGCCCAGCAGGAGGACGGTGTTGTCGCCGCCCCCGCCACCACCGTTACACTCCTGGCAGTCCTGGCCGGCCAGGGGGTCGCCCAGGGCGCAGCGGATGGATATGTCCTCGTTGCCCGCGGTGGTGCCGGTGAAGAGGGTGTGGTCGCTCAGGACCTTGGCCTTGACCTGGGCGTCGGTGCCAGGGCAGTCCGGCCAACCCAGGGCGCAGAGGCGCGTGCGGGCCTTGGTGATGGCCTGGGCCTCGGTCATGCAGGGGGCCGTGGCCGCGGCCACGTAGCCCCGTGGCACCCAGCGGCCGAGCGTGCCCGGGTCGACGTTCTCAGCGTTTATCATCTCAGGCCCCCTTGCTGCGCCCGATTATAGAGCACGATGCCGCCCGCGATAAGCCCAAGGCCCAGAAGCACCGGCAGCGGCGAGCTGGTGACCCGATCCGGTGGCGGTATGACCTCGATGGGCCCACGTGGGTAGGGGATGGGCCCGCCGCTCACGTCGCAGGCATCACAGGCGCTGCAGGTGGTCCAGGCGCCCCAGCCGGCCCGCGACCAGATGACGGAGGCCATCCAGGTGTTGACGTTGGGGTCGAGCACCAGCGCCCACTGCTGCGCCGTGAAGGGCGAGCTCGGGTTGAGGGCCGGATTCCAGCAGGCGTCCAGGATCTGGAAGACGCCCCAGCTCCGCGCGTTCTCCACCACTCCGTGGCCACAGTCGATCGCTCCCTCGAAGGCCACGCAGCTCTGCGGGTAGCCGGCGCGGTCGGGGCTGCACTCGTGCACCGAGACGCAGTTCGCCCGCTCCCACTCGCTCGAGGGGAAGTAGACCTGGATCAGCGGGAAGTAGGGCGACGTCGCCACCATCGGCGGACCCCCCCCTTGCCTTTTGCCCGGCACAAGTTAGGCGCCGAAGCGGTACGTGATGAGGTTGGTATAGACGTGCTTGGCCACCGGCACCCGGTTGTTGCAGGAGGGGCTCGAGAAACCGTTGGCATCCCGCGGGTCCCCTGAGTCGGCCTGGTTCTGGTAGATCTCGAGGATGGCCGTTGCCGGTCCCGGCTGCGGCGGCGCGCCGCAGATGGGCGTCGGCGACTGGCCCTCCCAGGGAAAGGCGCAGAGGTGCTGCCCCGTCGGGCAGCCGGCCGGCTGCACCTCTTCGGGCGAGACCAGGCGGTATTCCGTGGCCGTGGCCGAGGCGGGCAGGTGGACGCCGGCCACGCCGGAGGCCTGCACCGTGACCGGGCTGCCGCCCTGCATCTGGACGATGCGGAAATAGCTATAGGCGTCGCGGCCCGGCCCCTTGTAGCTGACGCGCGGGTTGAGGGCCGCGATGACCCGGCCGATGTCGAGGGGCAGGGGCACGCCCGCCACGAAGGTGTCGGTGGTCAGGCCGGTGAGCGCCTCCCCCGGCTTGAGGGCCGCCGTCCCCTTGCGCCCGGCCAGCCAGATGAGCAGGCCGCCGCCCACGATCATGCCGGCCGAGAGGAGGATCACCTCCGGCCGCGTCTTGCCGATGGCAATCACTTCACCGTTGGGCATACGCTCCCTCCCTCATCGCGTGTAGAAGACCGGCGCTGGCCGGCGCGGCCATTGCCGGTGAACCGAAGATCGGCTTCAAGGTGAGGCCCACGAACTGGCCGACGAAGGCAGCCAGGCCGTCGAAGGCCCCCTCGAAGACCTCGACCCCCGCCCCGTCGTGCTGGCCGGCCACGAGCGGGACGCCGATGAACGAGAGCACAAGGGCGTCCCCCAGAAGCAGGGCCGTGCGAATGGATGAGGTCGGCTGGTTCAGCAGGCCGAGGCCGACGCCCATGCCCACCGCTCCCACCAGTCGTGTCGCTCTCATCGGCATACGCTCACCTCACAAGGGTGCGGAGCCAGCGTCGCCGGACGCCGAGCTCGCTGCGGCCAACGCTGGGGCCGAAGTAGGAGAGGAAGGCGTTAGGCCCCTCCTCCGCCGGCGCCACGTCCGCTGGGCTCCACTCCGGATAGAACATCAGCGGCGGCAGCTCAAAGGGGTCCAGGGGGTTGACGATCTGCACCTCGATGGCGATCTGGCTGAGCCTGACCGTGTTGCCGCCGGCATACCCGACGCTCTCCTGGACCTCGACCACCTCTTGGCTCAGCCTGACGGTGTTCCCGCCAGCGTAGGTGATCGCGGTCTCCTGGACCTCGACGACCTCCTGGGTCAAACGAACCGTGTTGCCGCCAGCGTAGGTGATCGCGGTCTCCTGGACCTCGACGACCTCCTGGCTGAGCCGCCAGTTATTGGCCATTAGGTGGCCCTCGCCCCGAACTCAGCGCCATTGATCGCGCCCACATTCCAGGCGGCGACCGCGATGGGGTCGGTCTCCATGACCTCCAGGATGGTGACGTAGGAGGTGGAGAGGGCCACGTTCGCCCCTTGGTCGTCGGTGACGCCGCTGCGGTACATGCGGGCGCCGTTGATGACGCCGGCGGCCGTCTTGCGCATCCGCATTGAGACCTGGATGGCCGGGATGGTGGCGCTGGTGGGCGTCAGGTTGGTGAAGGCGAAGGTATCCCGCTGGTTGAGGACGGTGGCCTCGACGTAGCTCGTGTCGTCGTTGGGGGGCACCTCGTTGACCGCCTGCCAGTGCGTCGCCGCCCCCACGAGGGTGGTGAACTCGGTGTAGTTGCCGACGCCGCTCGGCAGCTCGGCCTCGATCTGGGAGTCGCCGGCGTAGTCGTTGTTGATCGCGCCGGTGCCGTCGTAGATGTAGAGGTCGTCCCAATCGTCGGTGCCCGCGCCGTTAGCGCCGATCCTTATCTCATCAGCCGTCGCATTGGCGGTCTCTTGCGTATCGCCGGTGAAAGTGGCCCACACCGCGCCGTTGAGCCGCAACTCGAGGGTGCCGCCCGCGTTGGCGATGATGTGCTTGAGCTCGAGGTAGTAGTAGACGTTGGCCAAGATGGACAGGGCGCTGGTGACGACCAAGGTTGCTCCACCACGAAAGAGGCTGATCGTCCCATTAGCATTCGTGATGACACGACATTGCTGTGCCCCGGCATCCCACGTGCCGATCTCCAGCAGGCTTGCCTGGAGCAAGGTGGTCCGGAAGCCGATACCAATGATCCAGGTCCCTTGGGCATCGAAGGTCTTGCGTAAAGCGCCGTCCCGGAAGCCCGCGATGCCGGTTCGCGCAGCGCCAGCCACGATGCTCCCAGAAGCGGTGTTCCAGCGCTGGAGCAGGGTCGTATAGGTGTCGAAGGAATCGAGGTAACGGCAGGCCATCAGGCGGCTCCTACTCCGTCCACTTGGCGATGACGGCAGCCGCGAGGGCGTAGGTCGCCTGGATGGGGGTGAAGCCGACGCCGGTGGCCACGCCCGTCGCGGGGATGACCAGCTCGCCACCCGGGCGGGCGTTCCACTGCCAGGGGGCGCGCAGGTGCAGGAACTTCTCGAACTCCGTGGTCGTGTAGGTCGGCTCGGCCGTGAACTGCTGCCCACCCGTGATCTGGGCCGCCGGGGCGGCCGGGTCGTCGGGGCGCGGCACGACGGCCGTGTAGGTCCCCACGGCCGTGAAGCGGCGCACCAGCCACTGCATCATGAAGTCCTGGGGCGTGCCGCCGATGGCCAGGTCGAACCAGTAGAGGCGGCCCCGCGTCAGGAGGCTGGCGAAGAGGGCGAGGGCGGTATCGCCCGGGGCGGCGGTGACCGCCGCGATCGTGCCGTTGGCCGTGTAGTTGTCCATGCCGCTCCTTAGTAGAGGCCCAGATAGACGAGCTGCGCCGTGCCGCCGGCCGCCACCACCCGCAGGCCCATCGTCTCGATGAGGCCGTTGGGCACGTTGACGTCCCGGATGGCCGTCGGGATGAGGTCGATGAAGTCGGCGCCGCTGCGGTTGGGGATGCGGTACTGGAGGATGTTGGGGCCGTTGTTGAGCAGCGAGAGGCCGAAGAGCGGCGCCGGGAAGACGATCTCGGTCACCGGCGGCTGCTGGACCTGGGTCACCGTGACGGTGTTGCCCGTGGTGACCCCCTGCGGCACCTGGCGCAGGAGCGCGTCGAGGATCCCCGCCAGCAGGATGTTCTGCTGCAGGAGGATGGCCCCCAGGCCATCGAGCGTCAGGCCGCCCTCGGCGAAGTAGTCAGCCGGCAGGGACGACAGGTCGGGCAGGGGCGGCAGGAGCAGCGCGGTCAGCGGGTCAACGCCGCCGCCGCCGCTGCCGGGACGGTGGGGCAGGCCAGGCGCCGATGGCCCCCCTACGATCCGACGCCAGCCCTCACGCGCGGCAAAGCTCCGGCCCGCCACCGCTCACCTACGGACCTGGGAACTCGATCACGGTGGGGAGCAACTGGACGTCGGCGGGGGCGGCCGCCGCCGCGTCCGCCTGGGCGGTGATGCTCGCCGTGAACTCCACGCCCGCGAGCTGGTCCTCGTCGAGCTCCAGCTCCATCCCCGCCACCAGGAAGATACGCGGCAGGGCCCGGACGAAGGGCGCGGTGCCCGTCCCGATCTCCAGAAGGACGCTGCCCGCCTGCCCGTTGAAGACATGGAGCTTCTTGAGGCGGGCGGTGCGCCCGCCGGTCAGGGTATGGATGGTCAGGGCCGTCGCCGCCGCGACGAGCGAGGTGAGCGTCCCTGCCTTCTCGATGGATGGTCGTGCCTCGATGGCCATGATTAGCGCCCCCATGCCGAGGTCGGGATGACGATGAACGGGGCCGCGATACCCTCCACGGCATCGTGGATGTTGCCGAAGCTCTGGAAGGGCTCGGCCTTGCCGCCGCTGTCGGCGCCGCCGCGGCCGTAGAGGACGAACCGGAAGCCGTAGAACTGGACGCGCGCCTGGACCAGGGCCACCCCCGTGGGGTTGGTGGCCCGCAGGGAGGGCCGCTGGGCCTCGAAGACGTAGACCTCCGTGGCCGCGTCGAAGGGGTCGCGCACGTGGGTGAAGCGGTCAATGGCGGCATTGGTGTTCAGGCTGGAGAAGCGGTAGACGCCCGCCGGCTCGGCCAGCTCCACCTCGATGTCGTCCAGCACATACCAGCGGAGCTGCGAGAGCTGGCCGTTGGCCATGTCCAGGGCCGCCTGGGTGCTGAAGGCGGGGGCGGTGATGCCGGCGCCGATGGCGCCGATGTTGAGGCGGAACTGCGTGCTCTCGGGGATGCCCTCGTAGAAGGCGACCTGATAGAGATGGTAGGACTCACGGTCGGCCAGGAGCACGTAGTCGCCCGCCTGGGCGATGGGCCGGATGGGCCCCGGCGCGTTCGGGTAGTTGGGGAAGACGCCCCACTGCTTCGCCCACTGGAGCACCTGGGCCCGCGCGTCGCCCCTGGGGTAGTCGTATGCCGGCGGCGCCGGCGCGTATGCGCTTCTGCTCATGAGCTCCTCCTAGCTAACCACGACCTGCCCGTCCTCCAAGGCGTAGGGGAGGGCTTCATTGCGGGTGAGTTTCGCCACCTTCACGTCGGCGATCAATCCCAGCCGCACCAGGCGGCGGAACTGCTCGGGGTCGTGGGCGGCGACGATGATCGAGGGCAGCCACCAGTAGTCCCCCGCCACGTTGACCCGCGCCTCCTCCGTTCGGTTGAAGTGCGGGCCGAGCCCATCGGGGCCCAGCAGGCAATCGCCGTCGCCGGTGCGGAAGGGGCAGGGGGTGTCGCGGCAGGCGCCCTGGTCCAGGGCGATGGCCGCCTTCTCTTCGTTGGTGTAGGGCCGGCCCATGATGCCGGCGTGGACCCGCAGCGCCTCGTGGGGGGCCACCAGCCACTCCATCGCCTGGAGGAAGACGGTGTGGCGCCACTCGCGGGGCACCGCCGCCCAGACCGCGCGGCCGAGCCGCTCGCTGACCAGGGGGACGGAGCCGGGGCAGGTGCAGGTCATAGACCGTAGCGCTCCACCCCGAAGAGGTCCGGCAGGACCCATCGTCCCTTGCCCATCTTGGCATCCTGGATCTGCCCAGCGTCCCGGAGCGCCCGCACCTCGTTCCCCATCAGGGCCTCCGCCATGAGGGTGGGGAGCGGGCCGATCTCGGCGAGGTCCTCGCGGCCATAGAACCGCACGGCCCGCCAGGTGCCCCGCAGGACGCCGGCGATCTTCGTCCCCAGGGCGGTATCCATGGGCACGCTGTGGCGGGCGTTCGCCGTCTCGATGCCGATGAGGGGCCGCGGGCACCAGGGGTCCGCGGGCAGCGTGGCCCCATACGCCCGGCAGACCAGCGGCCGGACGTCGTGGATGATGCACTCCATCCGCTCCCCCAGGAAGGGGCAGGGCCCCTCCTGCAGCACCGCGTTATCCGCCTGGAGCGCCCGCACCTGATCCTCGGAGAGCATCGTGTTCTGGGGCGTGCCCGTTGCCCGCAGCCGTGCGTTGGGGGTGACCAGCCAGGCGCGGGCCCGCTGGCGCACCTCGGCCACGACGTTGCTGGGGAGCTGGCCAGCCATGTAGGAGACCTCCAGCTTGGAGACCATCGGGAGCGAGCGGGTGCAGCAGAGGCCGCAGCGCTCGATGCAGATGGGGTGGCCGCCGTTCTGCCGCTCCACCTCACGCTGCGCCTCCGCCAGCAGGTCCCAGACCTGCCGGAGGCCTCGGTAGAGGCGGAGCAACGATTCCCAGGGGGCCGAGGGGCGCGGGAGCTCCTCGACCCTCGGTATGGTCCGCGCCATCGCTAGGTGCCGATGGCCGTGTAGAAGATAACCTTGGGCGTGATCCCCTTGGCCGAGGCGGCCGAGGACTTGCGGATGCGCCCCGACACGCGGAGCGAGCCGGCCACGCGGATGTACGGGAACAGCGGGTACTCGATCGTGAAGAGGTTCGAGGCCGCCGCCGCCGCGATCTCGTTGTAGTAGGCGAACTCGGCCCGGTCGATGCCGGCCCCGTCGGGGCCGAAGCCGATGGCCAGGTCGGCGAAGGCGGCGGCCTCCAGGTCGTTGGTCAGGATGGTGACGCCGCCGAACCAGGACGGGTCGGTGATGACGCCGGCCGCCACGATCGTGACGTGTAGGTTGGCGGCGGGATAGACGTTGGCCGCCGCGGCGCCGTCGGAGACGATGGCGATCGGCGCGCCGGCCGGGATGACCACCCGCCGGACGTTGGTCGATTGGACGAGCGCCAGAAAGGTCTGCTGTACCTCTTGCACAAGGCCCATGTTTTTACCTCCTACCTACCATTCATGGGTTTAGAAGCCGGTGAGGACGATGAGCTTCACGTCGACGGTGTCCGCCACCCCCGTGGCGGTCCGGTAGCGCGCGGCCAGCCGGGTGGCGGCCGGAACGCGGATCGGCGAGGGGAGCAGGTATTGACCGGCCGTCGACTGGAAGCGCCCCAGCGCCGCCTCGGCGCCGCCGGCGCCGCTGCCGATCTCCACCTCGCCCTGCGAGAGGGCCCCCACGAAGTTCTCCAGCGTGAAGCCCACGATCTGCTGTTCCACCGTCACCCCCGCGGCGGCCACGATCTGTGTCCAGGCCCCGAAGGTCCAGGCGACGGCGGCGGCGGGAATGGTGATGGCGACCGCCGCCACCCCATCCGCCGCGGTCGGAAAGGTCCCGTAGCGCAGGGCCGTCGAGTTGATGAGCGCGGTGAAGAGCCGCGCGATCATCTGGAACATGGCTTAGAGCCCTGGCGAAGAGATCGTGTCCCCGATCGGCTCCGCCGCCCGCCCCAGCAGCGTCACCCGCTGCGTGTTGAGCAGGGAGGCGATTCGCGCCATCAGCAGCACCCGGATCACCTGTTGGTTCGGGAAGATCACGGGCTGGCTGAAGTAGCCCACGGGCTCCAGGCGGCTGAAGAGCTGCTCGAGCTGGAAGACGCCCTTCACATTTGTCGCGGTCGCGGACTGGGCCAGACGGATCCGGCTGAACGTGAAGGGGACCGTCTCGACCGAGATGCCGTAATAGGCATGGACGACCGTGTTGGGCAGGGCCACCGAGAAGTACACCGACTCGGCGCCGACGACGCCGGCCACGGGCACCAGCCAGTCGTCGGAGGCCGCGAGGCCCAGGTCCGCGTTCGGCAGGATGTCCCGCACGATGAGGTCCTTCGGGTCGTCGCGCACCCGCAGGCGCAGGGCGTTCTGGATGAGGATATTGTCGCTGTCCTGGCGCATGACCACCCGCGCCTCGAGGCTCAGGTCGCCGACCGGGATCAGGTAGGACTTGGTGAAGCGGGGATTGCCCTCCGTGTCGTAGAGCATGTTCATTGCCATCGCTGTTGCTCCTCCTTATTCCACGCCGACTTAGCTGATGGTCCGGCGCGAGACGTCGGCGATCGAGCCGACGGCCGCGCGTGGGCCGCCGTAGCCGGCGACCGCTGCGGGCGAGATGCGCTGGGCGGCGTGGAGCGGTGCGCGGAAGGCCGCGGGCGCCCCCACCGGCACGACCATCTCGGTCACGCGCTTGCCCAGAAGCGCGGCGCCGCCGGCCGCCAGGCCGTCGGCCACGCTCGGCATGGTGAAGGGAGCCGCGAAGGACAGGATGAGGCCGCCGGCGAAGGCGACGCCCTCCGCCACGGCGCCCCAGGTGATGGCCGGCTGGGTGGCGATCGGGCCGCCGGGCATCATATTGGTGAGGGCGCCGCTGACGACCCCCACGCCCAGGGCCGTGCCGGTGCGGGCGATGTTCATTCCCATGGTGTGCTACCTCCTCAAAATAGAAAGACCCCACGACTCGAGTCGTGGGGCACCTCCCGCCGACGGTTTCCTGGGAAACGCTTACCTGCTCATCAGCCGCTCCTCATCGTCGAACAGGTCGTTGTCCTCCTTGATGATGCGGTTGATCTTCCCCTTCCGGACGATCACCCGGACGTCGCCGAAGCCGCGCGAGCAGATCTCGCGCACCCGCAGGAGCAACCGCTCCTCCGCGGGGCTCAGTCGTGTGGAAGGGTATGCCGACGCCTGCGCCATGTCAACTGCCTAGCGACGCCGGGCTGGGGCACGTGGCTCCCGCGTGCCGAGCGTCGTGTCGACCTGCACGGGTCCAGCCTGCACGCGGGCCGTCGACGACATGGCCATCGGCACCAGCAGGCCGCCGGCGATCATCACCAGGCCCAGGCCGATGAAGGCGCCGGAGCCGGCGCCCTTGGCCGCCTCCTCGATGTGCTCGCCCGTTTTCTCGATGGGGTCCGGGGTGCTTTCTCGGTACGACTCATAGGTCGTGCGCCCGAGCAGGACCTGGATGCCGCCCACGATCGTGGGCCAGGTCAAGTAGATGAGCGCGACGAGCGCGAGGATGACCTGCGCCGCCCAGACGAACGGGCGGACGGCCAAGGCCCCGACCCTCGGCACGGTGACGAACCAGACCCGGTAGGCGTAGGAGGTGACGAGGCTCTGACCGGCGAAGGGTGGCGTGAAGCATTCCCGAATGCCCAGGAAGCTGACGCAGAACTCCCGCGGCACCACCACATCGAAGAGCACCGACTCCCACACCACCATGGTGACGAGCGCTGAGCCGTTCTCCTCGGCGAAGGCCAGGAACTTGTCCTTCATGGCCCGCAACTGATCGACGCCGAGCTTGCTGTAGGAGCCGAAGTCGTGCTGGATGGTATCGACCTGGCTGCCGGCGGGCAGGCTCAGCGCCAGCGAGGTGCTGTAGGCGTACCGGAATACCGCACCCTCTTGGCCGCCAAACTGGGTAGCCTGGCTATCCTGTACCTCGATGTTGCTGGGCATGGTGAAGCTCATGAGCGCTCCCTACGGTACTAGAACGGCAGCAGTTGGCGCAACCAGGACTTGATCTCCTCGGAGGGGATGAGCGAGCCGAACCAGCGGCGGCCGGCCGCCGTCTCCAGGAGCGGGGCGCAGTCCGGCCGCGCCTCCAGGGCGGCGGCAAGGCGCGCCGCCTCGCTGAGGGTGATGAGGTCGGCGCAGCCCAGCAGCCAGGTGGTCGCCTGGCCGTTGAAGCGGTCGGGGAGGAGAGACCAGATCCGGATGTCGCGGGCGATGAGGTAGGCGACGTGGTCGGCGTCGAACTTGGCCGTCGCCTCGCGGACGAGGGCCACCGCCCGCTCGTGGCGGTGGGCGCTACCGTTCAGGAGGCTAGCGACACGGCCCGCCGGGCGCATCACTGCCCGGCCTCCGGGCTCTCCGGCGCCGGCGCGGGGTCGTCGCTCCACTCGTAGACGGTGCCGCAGCTCTGGCAGGTGACGCTCGCGTCGCCCGGGCGGCGGTAGAGGATGATGGTGCCACAGCGGCAGGTGAGCGACTCGTAGCCCGGCGGCGCTTGCACTATGGGGGCGCTCATGGGCGCGGCCTGGGGCGCCGCGGTGGGCGGGACCTGGCCGTTGAAGAGGTGGCTCACGATCTGGGAGACGATGGGCAGGCCCTGGTTGAAGGCGGTGTCCGCCCAGCGGTTCACCTGCTGCCAGTTCGCGCCCTTGGCGGCGATCTCCGCCATGGCCTCCTCGTGCCGGTAGCGAAGGCTGTCCGCCTCCAGGTCCTTGTCCTTCTCCCGATCCCACTTGCGCTCCTCGTGCTCGTACTCGAGCTTCTTCTCGTAGGCGGCGAGGGTGGCGGCGTCAGGGGTGAGTTGCACCGCCGGCGGCATGGTGGGCGGAGGTGAGACCAGGGCGTAGACCGCCTTGGCCTCCTCGATCTGCTGGGAGAGCGTCACCAGGCTGGAGCCTGACTGGCGGTCCCGCAGGGCCGTGAGCTCGCTGCGGAGCAGGTCGAGCTGGGTGGCCAGGAACTGCTCGCGCTGGGCCTGGGCCTCGGCACGAGCCTCCCGCGCCTCTCCCTCCACCTGGTCGATGCGCCCCATGAGCCAGGTGCGGAAGGGCCCCTCGTCATCGCCTCCCTTGGCGCTCTCCAGCTTGCGGAGCTCGAGCTCCGTCTGCATCTTCTCCAGGCGCGCCTTGAGCTCCTGGGTCTCCTGCTCGGTGGTCGAGCGCCGCACGATCTGGTTGGCCAGGATGCGCCGCTCGTCGTCGAGGGCCACGCCGATGGGGTCGGGGTGCACGGTCGCCGTTGGGGACCGCCGCAGCGTCTGGCCGATCTGCGACATGCTGAGGCTTGCCCGCGCGCCGTTAGCCACTGCGCATCACCTCCATCTTGGGCGCCACGTAGATCTCGAGGCCGAGGCACTCGCCAACCCAGCGCCCGCAGTTCTCCTCGCACATGCGGCCACCCCGGAAGTGGGTCGAGACCATGTCATAGACGAAGGCGCCGATGGAGCCATCGTCTAGGTTCCAGCCCTGGGCCCTGGCCCAGTCGTACATGATCTTGATGTCCGCGGGCAGGGCCACGCTGATCGATGTGGTCGAGGGGCTGACCGGCGCCGTCGGCTCCTGGTAGAGGCCGTCGGGGCTGATCTCCGGGGGCACGGCGCCGTTCGCGCTCGGTGGGTGCACGCCCCCGCCCACCTCCTCCGCCAGGAGCTGGCGAGCAACCCGGTCCCGCTCATCCACCTCGCCATAGCCCGCCGGGTAGGTCCAGCTCCGCGCTTGCGGGAAGGGGTCCTCTCCCGTCGCCTCTGCCGCCACGGCAGGCACTTCGCTCTCTGGCACCGCGGTGTTGCTGGAAATGGCGCTGGCAGATGCCACTGGCACTGTGCCCTCGGTGGCCCGCTCCACCACCTCCACCGGCCCCTCGCACTCCTTTCTTCCCTTCCGCTTCGTGCTGCTGCGGTGCGCGAGGACCGACTGGCTGTAGCCCTGAAAGCCACAGGGGCAGCGCAGGATATCGCGGGGGTCGAAGAACGGCATCTCGCCCGCACGATACACCCCTTGACGGGCCGACGGCAAGAGGCCCATGATTGGCGCGATGATCCGCGAGATCGGCAAACAGTTCGGGCCCGCTGTCGTCGAGTTCTGCGGGGAGGTCGCCCGCGAGGCCCTCCGCGACTGGCTGCGCAAGCGCACCTTCGAGACACGGGCCGACGCGGTCCCCCAAACGGGGGAGTCTCCCCCCAAGGACGAGGGCTGCCCGTTTTGCGCAGCGGCCCGGCGCCTTGCGGCGGCCCATCTCTACCTCACGCAGATCCCCCGCTCGCCGGCCAATACGGAGACCTACAAGCAACTGGCCCTCAAGGAAGTGCGCGAGGCGGGCGACGCGCTCCTGCGTGCGCCCGCCGATCTCGACCCCCGCACGACGGTGCTGGTCTCGGCCGTGACGACCGTCGAGGTCTCCCTCTCGCGTCCCGGCGCCGCCGTCGACGTGTATGGCCTGGCGACGCAGACGGAGGCGGCCGGCCGCCTGGCCCTGGAGCTCGCCGAGCGCTATCAGGCGGCGGTGGGCAGGGGCGAGGATATGGCTCGGCGCATGGACGAGCGGCTCGCCGGCCTGCAGGAGTCGCTCGAAGGCACGTGGAAGGTGGTGCGCTGATGACAACGATCGACGAGCTCGAGGCGCGCCTCTCCGCCCTGGAGCAGCACGTCATGGGGCCCAAGGTGGAACTGGTGGCGGTCGCGCTGAACCCGGAGGGCGAGGTGGTCGAGGGGCCGCACGCCGAGCTGATCGCCGGCGAGCTGCCGCCCCTCGGCTTCGACCTGCAGGAGTACCTGCGCGCCATGGTGAGCGGCCCGCCCCTGGTCCACGACCCGGGCCGGGCGCGGTCCACGACCTGCTACCGGCTCCACTTGGGCGAGGGCCTGAGCGTGGTCTACTCCGAGGGCGTCACCGGCGCCCTCACCCCTGAGCTCGAAGCCCTCTACTGCGCCGAGGGCTACCTGGAGCGGGAGGCGACCCCGGAGGAGCGCTCCCGCATCCTGGCCTACCAGCGGGCGGGCGCGGCCTGCGCGGGCGAGACCGAGCTGGGCCCCTGGTCCTCCTGCCTCGAGCGCGAGCTGCAGAGCACGGAGGTGGCGGCGTGACGATGACCCTCATTCGGCAGGCGGAGGGGCGCATGGCCCCGTGGGAGCTGCCCCCCTCGCAGGAGTTCGCGGCGACGGCCAGCTACGCCTGGTGGCTGGCGGCCAACCGGGAGCCCGACGACGCCCGCCAATACGCCGCCAACCATGTCCCCGTCTTCATCTTGGCCGAGGCCGACCCACGGCAGAAGGGGGCGAGCGGCTGCCGCCAGTGCCGCCTCCTGGGCCTCTGGGCGCGGCAGTGGCCGGGCTACCACGAGGACGCGCCGCACGGGATGATCTGGCTCTTCGAGGCCGGCATCCGCGAGCAGGCCTCGCGGGCGAACAAGAGCCTGGCCGACATGACCTACGAGGTCCTCATCCACGAGCTGGACCACGCCCTGGAGCGCGACCACGTGCTGGAAGCGATGGAGCGGGAACGGGCGCGGGGGTTCTGGCCGGCGCTGGCGATACCCTGTTGTGGCTGACATGACCGGCGACGAACACCACCCGCTACGCATCGTCACCGCCGTTGGGCCGGGCGTGCTCCGCGCCGTCTATCCGCAGATCCCCCAGATGGCGGGCTATGACCCGCGCCTGGTGGACGCGGTGCTCGTGTTCGGTGGGGTAATGGGGACGTTGTGGCACCCGGGGCGCCCCTCGTCGGTGAGCTCCGAGGGATGGTTGGATGGCGCTGCCGCGCTGCTGGGCCAGGACCTGGCCATCGGCTTCGGCGGCGGGGCTGTCGCGCCGCTTGCGGAGGCGCCCTGTGGCTGACCAGGCCATAAGTGAGGGGCCCGTTGGGCCCCGCGACGAGGCGGTGCGCCTCATGGCGATGACGGAGCTGGAGCTGGTCGCCAAGGGCTACCCCGAGCCCCTGGTCCGCGCGACGGTGGCCAGGGCACGGGGGACGGCGCAATGGAAGGTCGGTGCGGTCCGCGCGGAGGCGCGGGACGCGGCCTTCCTCGATACGTTACGAGCAGAGCTCGAGCGGGCGGAGGCCTGGGTCAACCAGGAGCTCTCCCAGGTCGAGCACGGATAAGCCTACGCTCGAAAGGAGGTGATTGAGAAACATGGCAACTCTGTCATCGGCACAGGAGAAGCTGGCCCGCAACACGGGACCTGGGTCGAAGGGTGAGCGGAACTGGAACGCGGCGAAGCCGCGGATGAACCAGAACTATGCCTCCGGCATGGCCCGCTTCTTCGGCGGCCCCATCAACGCGGGGATCGTACAGAACCACGCGGCCGGCATCGCGGGCGCGACCTATCGCGGCCCCGACGCGGCGAAGTGGGCGGCCAACTTCCGGGCCAAGATGGTGGGCTAGGGCTCACCTCTCTAACCCTTTACACACGAAGATACCGCGCCCCCTCGGATGCTTGAGGGGGCGCGACGCTGTACACAAAGAGAGGAGCAGCAGTGTTGGTAACGGCTGGCTAGGCCACTGCTGCTCCTGAACGCTCCGGGGAGGCTGGGAGGCCTCTCCGCTCACATCGTAGCACGAAGGGCGGGGACCCGCACCCTTGCGGTGTCCTCCAGGCGACCACAGACGACGCAATCGTTGCGGTCCCCGCAGTCGGGCGCCAGCTCGCAGCGTCCCCGCAGGGCCTCGACGGCGGCACGGCCGCGCACACAGAGGAGGCCGCCGGCGCCGCAGTAGCCGAAGCCGCGGTGCGACCAGAAGAGCGCGGCCTCCTGGTCGAAGGGGTGCAGGTAGATGACCTCGACCCCCCGAGCCAGCATGAGCTGGCTCGCGGCGGCCACCATCGAGGTGCCGATCCCCCGGAGCTGGGCGGTGCCCGGTGATCCGGCGAGGTGCTCGGGGTCGATGGCCACGAGGTTGAGCGTCCCCTCCCGCGCGTTCAGAGAGCCATAGGTCGTCACGCCGAGGATGCGCCCGTCCGTGGCCTGAGCGATAAGGAAGCCGCTGACGCCCAAGCGGACCTGCTCTCCGGTCAGGGCGAGGACCTCGTCGGCGAACTGGGCGCGTTTGGCCACATCGGTGCTGGTGGCGCCGACGTATCGCAGGGCCGTCTTGTGCCAGCGCTGGCTCTCGCGGCCGATCTCCCCAAGGTTGGCCAGGGTGTTCGCCGGCTCCACCATGACGAAGGGGACCCGCGCGCCGGCGGCCGTCGCCGCCACGCCCTGCCCCACGACCTGGCCGGCGATCATCGCGGCGTGGCCCGGGCGAACCATCGCGTCTCAAAGGCGGGGTCGCGCAACATCTCGCGCGTCCCCACGGGGCAGTGCCGGCTGGCCGCCCGCAGGGCCGCGTCCGCAAGCCAGAACTCGCAGTGGCATTCGGGACAGATGAGGGCCTCACGGGCCACGTTCCATACCCCCGTTGCCGCCTCCTTGGTCTCGATGAGCACCTGGCCGCAGTGAGGGCAGATCATCTCGACCACACCAGCGCCTCCCCGTTCGGATAGATGAGCGCCCGGCGGGCTGGCAGGTGACGCTCCTCGACCAGCAGTGTCCCGTCCTCTTGCGGGTAGGTCCAGAGGTGGTGATCGCCGTGGACCCAGTTGCGGATAAACCCCTTGCGGGGATACGCCACAAGGACCGTGTCGCTCACCCGCCAGAGCTCGGCCCAGGCGAGCTGCGCATCCTCGAGGTCTGCCATGTGCTCCAGGACGTGGGAGACCAGGACGGCGCCGAAGTGCTTGTCCCTGTAAGGGATGCTCCGGACATCCGCCACGACCCCACCGACGGGACAGGTCTCCAGCACTGCTGGGTTCAGGTCCAAGGTGACATCCGTGGCGCACGGATACTCCAGGGCGACGTGAACGGGACGGCCCACGACAAGGACGGGTTTGCCCCGTTCGGCCGCGAGACCATGGGCCTCAGCAAAGAGTCGCTTGCGCTCCGCCATCTCCGAGCCAGCGGCCACTGCTTGGTGGCCGGCGAAGGCGAGCAAGAGGCCTTGGGCGATGTTCATTTACCCCACCACCTGCCAGCCAGGCGGCACGGGCTCGCCCTCATCGATCTCGCGGGCTTCGACGACCTGGGTGCCGCCCTCCTCCTGGCCACCGAGCTGCGCGAGCAGGTAGCCGAGGCCGGCCGCCACGCCCACGAGGCCGATGAGCAGCAGGATGGGGGCCGTCACCTGGCCGCCAGGCGGAGGAGGTGGCGGCGGGGGAGGCGCGATGCCCAGGATGGCCCCCACCAGCTCGTCCAGGTCGAAGGCTGACCAGTCGGGCGTCGGCCCGTTGGTGAAGGCGGTGGCCCCCAGGACGTAACCGTCCTCGCTGATACGGCCGTCGTAGTCGTTCAGCTCCGCGACATAGTCCGCGGGGGTCACGCCCTGGCGCTTCCAGCCGGCCTGATCCCCGCTTCCTTCGGATTGGATGTTATCGCGGCCGCACTCGCCGATGATGAAGGGCGGGTGGATGGGCGACCACTGATGGAGCTGGCGGTGGTGCAGGGCGTTCTCGATGGTGAAGCCGGCCCAGGCCCAGTATTCGTGCAGGATGATGGCGTCCACGCCGCCGAAGCCGTTGGCGGCCAGGAACATCCACGACTCGAAGTCGGGCCAGCTCGTCGAGAAGGCGAAGCCGGCCACCTTGACCCCCGCCGCGTGCAGGACGGGGACCGCCTCCTGGTGGATGCGGAGCAGGTCAGGGACGCCGCTGGCCATGTCGTGGCCCCGCTCGTTGTAGAGCTGGGCGTAGAGATTGGGATGGCGGTAGCCGCCCAGGGCGGCGAGCACGTCGTTGGCGACATCGACGCCGGAGCGGCCGAGGTCCTGGTTGGCGAAGTAGTGGCGGAAGATGCGGAGGGCGCTATCGGGCGCGGCGAGTAGGGCGCTGATCCCTCCGCCGGCGCCGTCGAAGGCGAGCACGGTGTTGGCCCGCTCGGTCCAAAAGATGGCCTGCTCCGTCGGGCGGATGACGTGCGGACCGAGCCGCAGCGGTGGTTGGGCCATCAGCGCACCAGGAGGGCCTCGACCACCTCCACGATCGCGCCCGGGTCCCCCTCGACCATGCGGGCCACGCGCACCGCGTCGCGCACGTCCAGCGAGTAGCGGGAGACCTTGGCGGCGATGGCCTGGGCGACCGAGGATGGGTAGATGTCGTAGCCCTCGCGGCTGCGCAGGACCTCGGTGGCCACGTGGATGAACTCCTCGCGGCTGTAGCCCGGCGCCGGCAGGCGGCCGAAGCGGGACAGGAGCGCCGGCATGGCGCGCTCGAGCTTGGAGACGTCGTTGGCCGAGGCGAAGACGCGGGTGTCCATGGTGACGTAGACGTTGTTGCGGGCCCGGTTCTGCAGGCGGGTGACCCGGCCGCTGGCCATGAGGTTGAGGAGGGCGGTGAGGTCCTCGGTCTTCATCCACTCCAGCTCGTCGAGGCAGAGATACTTGGGCCGCTTCTCGATGAGGAGGCCGGTGAGGCCGGAGCGCGAGACGGAGGAGGCCTGGTAGAGGGCGCCGCCGGGGAGGGCGGCGATGTCGTCGAGCATGAGGGTCTTGGCCGTGCCCGGGGGGCCGATGAGGAGGATATGGACGGCGGCTCGGGCCGAGAGGGCGCGCAGCAGGCCGCGCTTGGCCCGGTCGTGGCCGATGATGCCGTGGAAGAGGGCGTCGAGGCTCGGCGCGGTGGGAGCGACCTCACTGGCATGGCCGGCGCCGAGGGCGGCAACGGTGTCGGCTCGGGAATGGAGGCGGTAGAACTTGTAGGTGCGGCTGCTCTGGTCGGCCTGGAAGTCGATGATGCCGGCGTCGGTGAGCTCCGAGAGGATGCGGTAGTTGGTGAGGCGCACCTCGGCGGGCTGCCAGCCCGGCGGCACGTAGGGGCGCATCACCGGCGGGTTCGCCGTCAGGTCCTCCGGTTGGCGCGCGGCCGCGCCGCGGCGCGACTCCAGGGCCTCCTCGAAGCCCACCGCCTCCTGGAGCTGGCGGCGGAGCTCTGGTCGCTGGTCCATCAGCTCGACGATGCGCTGCTGCAGCTCGTAGTCGCTCACGACACCTCCCGGAAGGTCCAGCGTGCTTCCTCGTGGCGGCCGGTGACCTTCTCCTTGCGCTCGACAAGGAATATCCAGCGGTCGTCACCGAAGAGAATACCACGACAGACGTCGTTGGCACTCTTCTCCAGGCTGTCGATGTCCCCCATCTTCTCAGGGGGCTGTGGCGACTCCCAATAGTAGGTGGCGGCGATCGCGCCCGTCAGCCGCGTCGTCCCCCGCTCGTCCATGCGGATGCGGAGGAGGTCGCGCAGGGGCCCGCGCCAGGCGTTGTAGTCCTTGGCCTTCTCGGCGTTGCGCCCGGTGCCCCAGCGGGTATTTCGGTTCTGCCTGGGCTGCGGCGGCGTGGGCAGATTGCGCATGACGACGATGA
>Ga0214473_10002893_pt1 | contig 21013 bp, 16 predicted proteins | sample RVTome_7_FD_203509 | JGI IMG/M metagenome (GOLD analysis project Ga0214473, IMG submission 203509) | Soil microbial communities from uranium-contaminated site in the Upper Colorado River Basin, Wyoming, United States - RVT98D197 | ecosystem: Environmental > Terrestrial > Soil > Contaminated >... | reverse complement strand
CCTACGCAACCGACTCGCTCTACCTAATCCAGGGGCCGCCGGGCACCGGAAAGACCAGGGTCCTGGCCCACCTGGCCGAAGTCCTGGCAGAGGACGGCGAGCGGGTGCTCGTTACCGCCTTCACCCACCGGGCGATCAACAACGCGCTCAACATGCTCGGCAAGGTCGCCCCGCTGACGTCGGTCGCCAAGATCGGTCACCCGAACCGTGCCGACGATCTGGATGTGGAGAACTACGGCAGCTTCAACGCCTCGCCCATGGCCTCCATGGACAAGGGCTACATCATCGGCGCCACACCGTTTGCCACGCGTACCGAGCGCCTGGCCGGTGTGGAATTCGACACGGTGATCTTCGACGAGGCCAGCCAGATCACGGTCCCACTGGCTGTCATGGCAATGCTCGCCGCCAAACGCTACATCTTCATCGGCGACCACAAGCAGCTTCCGCCCGTGCTGGTCTCCAATCCGCCAGGCGAGGCCTTTCGTCGCTCGATCTTCGGCGAGCTGACCGACCACGGCTTCGACACCATGCTGCTCGAGACCTACCGGCTAAACCAGGCGCTGGTCGAATGGCCGAACCGCCAGTTCTACGAGGGTCGATTGCAGCCGGTCGAAGGGGTCGTCGACCGAACCATCGCCTACCCACGCCAGCCGGCCAGGTTCGCCGAGGTCCTGCGCCCGGATCGGCCCAAGGTCTTCCTGGACATGGGTCATCGCAACACGACCACCCGCAGCGCCATCGAGGCCGACATCATCGTGAACTTGATCGTGACCCTGTTGGACTGCGGGCTACCAGCCAGGGAGATGGCTGTTGTCACACCCTACCGTGCCCAGGCGCGCGAGATCCGCACGCTGCTCGCCCAGGCGGTGGACGGGCCGGGCGCGGTTCGCGAGATCGTGATCGACACCGTCGAGCGGATACAGGGCCAGGAGCGTGACCTGATCTTCCTCTCGCTGACCACATCCAATCCGGCCTTCGCCTTGAACCTGGCCGACTTCTTCTACCAACCCGAACGGCTGAACGTGGCGGTCACCCGGGCCCGGTCCAAGCTGATCATCGTCGGGAGCACGAACCTGTTTCAGACCCGGCCCGAGGAGCCGGAGCTTCAGGAGGCCATCGCCCTGTTGGAGGACCTGGTGAAGAGCTGCGACTACCTGGTCCTGGAGACGTAGGCAAAGCCGATGGCCCTGTTTCTGCCCAACTCCCCTCCTGGCCCCATCTCCCCCGAGGTCGGGAAGGCCGTGCGGGCGTTGAAGAGCCTGCCCGACGATCGCTTCATCGTCTGGCAGCGGTTGGCCATCTGGGAGGACCCTGGCCCGGACTTCCTTGTGTTGAAGGACGGGTCACGGGCCGTCTTGGTCAAGGTCTCGTCCGCAACCCCGCGGCAGGCGCGGCTGGCCGTGCAGCCCGAGTTGCTCTCGGCGTGGGCCAGGTCGAAGCCGATCGGGCAAGCCGAGCGAGAAGTGCTGGCGCAGTTCCTTCACCGCCTGACGAACCCCGGCCGCGGCGTCGAGCCGACGTCGATCCCGGCGCTGGTTCTCTTCCCGAACGTCACACGGCAGGATCTCCAGGTACCCGCGGCGGCGCAGTCCTCCAACGGCGTCCTCTGGGTCCCAATGGACGACCTGCGCCCCGAGGGGATCCAGGCCCGGATCGAGCAGCATCTCAGCCGGCCGCTGGAGCCGGCATGTCTGGAGGCGCTCCGCGCCGCGTTCACGCCGGAGGCGGTCGTCCCGGCTGCGTTGACGGTCAGGGCGCCGATCGAGCGGGACACCGCCGCCGGGCTGACGGACTACCTCTTGGACTACGATCAAGAATGGGTGCTGAAGTGCGATCTCGACCTGAGCGAGGAGGCCAGGCGGACCTCAAAGGACCTGAGTGTCCGGCTGATCAACGGCGTGGCGGGCAGCGGGAAGTCGTTGATCATCGTGTACCGGGCGTTGCTGCTACGGCGGTTCTTCCCGGACAAGAAGATCCTGGTGCTCACCCACAACCGCCCGCTCATTCGCGACCTGCAGGCCAAGTATGAGATGCTCAGCGAGGGCGATGCCGGTGTGGAGTGGCGGACCTTCCTCGGTTGGTGTCTCTCGCAGTGGCCGAACCGAGGGGAGCAGGTCCAGGCCATCGGGAAGCAGTGGCGGCGGGAGCTGATTGCGGACGTCTGGGCCCAGCATATCGCCGACTCCGCGGTCACGCAAGGGATGCTCGAAACCGAGCTGGACTGGTTCAAGGACCGGACGATCTCGAAGCGGTCCGAGTACCTGGCGGCGGACCGGACCGGCCGGGGCTTCGCGCTCCAGGAGGGCATGCGGAACCGGTTCTTCGACGCGTTCGCCGCCTACCAGAAGAAATTGAACGGACTCGGCCAGCTTGATTGGGGAGACATCCCACGCAAGATATGGGGGTTCATGCAAGAGGGCGTGATCGCCCCACCCCGCTACGACGCGATTCTGGTAGACGAGGCCCAGTTTTTCGCGCCCATCTGGTTTGAGATCATCAAGTCGCTGCTCAACCCGTCCACCGGGCATTTGTTTCTTGTTGCGGATCCGACCCAGGGCTTTCTCGGTAGGGGCCAATCCTGGGTTGCCAGCGGCTTGGAGGTGCGGGGCCGTTCGCACCGGTTGAGCAAGAGCTATCGCACGACCCGGCGGATCTTGGATTTCGCCACCTGGATGTATCGCACGCGCATCCCGGACGAACAGGAGGACATCGTCGTCCCCAATCTCGATGAGATGCCGGAGGGCGTGGTCCCGATGCTGATCCCGCTGACCAGCCCGCAGGATGAGATCACGCGGGTGATCAATGAGATCGTCGGCCTGGTAGGGTCGGGGGTGATGCCAGCCCACATCCTGGTGATCCATGCCAACTGGGAGGGGGTGGACAAGCTGATCGCTCGGCTGAATGCGGCGTTGGGGCCGGGGGCTGCCCACGACCCAAAGGAAGCCATCGGCGGGCAGGCGATCCGCGTGTGCACGTTAAACGCCACTACCGGCCTGGAGAGCCCGATCGTCTTCCTGGTCGGGTTGCGGTCCCTGGCCGAACAGGAGCAGAGCCTGCGCATCTCCGACGAGGAGAGGGTCGACCTCATCCGAGACAACACCCGCAAGGTCTACATGGCCGTCACCCGGGCCGGGCAGCGGATTGTAATCACCTATGCGGGGGAGTTGCCGGAGTGGCTCAAGCCGGCGAGCTAGCAATGGATGCCGGCACATTCATCACCGTATCCCCCGTTGGATAGGCAAACCAAGAGGGCCTAACTGCGCCCCTGGCCAGTACGAACGTAGCAGTTGCGGGGAGCCAGGCTCAGTACATAATAGGAACTACCATCAATCAGCAAGTCCCAACAGAGACTAGTAACACGCTCAATGCAAGGGGGCGCAGCAGAAAGATGCCAGAACTCGAGGTGCGCCATGCAGAGCGAAGAAGTGTCAGTGATGACGGTCGAAGAAGTTGCCGAATACCTTCGAATTCCTCGGTCCTCACTGTACAAGCTCGCCCAAGAAGGAAGGATTCCGTGTCAGAAGGTAGGAAGGCATTGGAGGTTTCGCAGGGAGGCTGTGGATCGGTGGCTGGAGGCAAACATGAGAGTGCCAAACACCCAGACGTGATGTCCGGCAACGCGGCCCGCAAGGCAAGGTGAGAAGGCACCCATAATGCCGCGGATTTTCGACAACATCGACCAGAGCTTGTTGCCTGCGCTGCGCGAGACGTTGTCTATATCGGATCGGGCCGATTTTTGCGTGGGTTTCTTCAACCTCCGCGGCTGGAAGCAAATCGACGACTGCATCGAAAGCTGGACTGGGGGCGACGGCCACCAGTGTCGTCTCCTCATTGGCATGCACCAGTCCCCTTCAGAGGATTTGCGCAATGCCCTACTCCGGGCTGAATGGCATCTGGAACTCGACAACCAGACGGCCATACGGCTCAAGAGGCAGATCGCCAGGGAATTCCGCGATCAGCTCACTATGGGCTTCCCCACAAACGAGGACGAGAATGCTCTTCGTCGCCTTGCCAGGCAGATCAAGGCTGGCAAAGTGGCCGTGAAGCTCTTCTTGAGGCACTCCCTCCATGCGAAATTGTATCTACTCTTCAGACCTGACCCCATTTCGCCTATCGTTGGCTACCTTGGCAGCAGCAACTTGACCTTTGCCGGACTTTCTCGCCAAGGGGAGCTCAATGTCGACGTCGTGGAATCGGACGCTGCTCTGAAGCTCGCGAAATGGTTTGAGGATCGGTGGAATGACCGATGGTGCGTGGATATTTCCGCGGAGCTGGTCGAGGCGATCCAAGGGAGCTGGGCCCGAGAAGAGCCCATCCCACCCTATCACATCTACATCAAGATGGCCTATCACCTCTCTCAGGAGGCGCGGGAAGGGCTCGCGGAGTTCGCGGTCCCGTCGGACTTCGGAAAGCTGTTTGAGTTTCAGAAGGCTGCCGTAAGGATCGCTGCCCACCACCTCAACAAGAGGGGTGGCGTTCTGATCGGTGATGTGGTTGGCCTGGGAAAGACCTTGATGGCCACAGCTGTGGCGCGGATTTTCGAAGACGACTTTGGACTCGAGACCTTAATCCTCTCCCCCAAGAACCTCGTTCCTATGTGGGAAGCCCACAAGGACGAGTACCGGCTCCACGCGCGGGTCATCTCACTGAGCCGAGCGATCCGCGAGCTTCCCGAGCTGCGTAGATATCGGGTACTGGTCATTGACGAGAGCCACAACTTGAGGAACCGTGAGGGAAAGAAGTACGCAGCAATCCGGGATTACGTCCAAAAGAACGGCTGCAAGGTGGTCCTCCTTACCGCCACTCCCTACAACAAGAACTATCTTGATCTTTCCAACCAACTGAGGCTATTCGTTTCCGAGGATCGGGATATTGGGATTCGCCCGGAGATGGTACTTGCCGAACTAGGAGAAACGGAGTTCGTTCGCCGGCATCAGTGCGGCCTTAGGACGTTGGCGGCATTTGAGAAGAGCGAACATGCGGATGACTGGCGGGAGCTGATGCGCCTGTACATGGTCCGCCGCACTCGGAGCTTCATTCAAACTAATTACGCCAACACAGATCCTCGCACCGGACGGAAATACCTGACCTTCGAGAATGGAGAGAGATACTTCTTCCCCATCCGCACGCCAAAGACCCTCAAGTTCACGGTCCGCGACGAAGACCGTGCAGATCAATACGCTCGACTCTACTCTGATGGAATCGTGGACGCTGTCAACTCCCTCAAGCTCCCGCGGTACGGGCTCGGCAACTACATCCGACCCCTACCCGATACCCCGCCTGCCGCCTCTGAGGCACGGGTCCTAGCCGACCTGTCACGGGCTGGAAAACGATTGATGGGCTTCTGCAGGACCAATCTTTTCAAGCGGCTGGAGAGCTCGGGGCAGGTCTACCTTAAGTCAGTCGAGAGGCACGCCCTGCGGAACTACGTATTCCTGCACGCCATCGACCGCGGCCTGCCAGTCCCCATCGGCACTCAGGATGTGGGGATCTTGGACCCCAGGATCTATGACGAGGACGAGGAGGTGGAGATCCGGGGGTCGGACATGTTCGAGGACGGGACCGACGAGGAGGCTCTGGAAGATGAGAAGCTGGCGAATCCTCTTCGCACCGAGGGTGATTTCCGAGAGCGCGCCGAGTCCACATATGAGTACTTCCGGGACCGTGCTGGGCGACGGTTCAAGTGGCTGCGCCCTGATCTCTTCGAATCGAGATTGAGAGACGACCTCCACTCCGACGCCCGGTCTCTGATTTCTGTGCTTCTATCTGTTGGCGAGTGGGATCCCTCAGGGGATACGAAGTTAAGAGCGCTCCATACCCTTCTCTCGAAGAAGCATGGCGGCGACAAGGTCATCGTCTTCACGCAGTTCGCCGACACTGTTCGATACCTTGCCGACCAGCTACAGCGGTTAGGCTTGGAATCTTTGGAACCAGTCACCGGAGAGACAACGGATCCGACTACTTTGGCTTGGCGATTCTCTCCGCGCAACAATGGGAAACTAGACCTGATCGAGAGGCAGCCGGAACTCCGCGTCCTGATCGCGACTGACGTACTCAGTGAGGGCCAGAACCTACAGGACGCCTTTGTAGTGGTCAATTACGATCTTCCATGGGCCATCATCCGGCTAGTTCAGCGGGCGGGGCGCGTCGATAGGATCGGCCAGGAGGCAGAGCAGATACTGTGCTATTCATTCCTACCCGCGGATGGCGTAGAACGAATCCTACGCCTTCGAGCTAAGGTGTGCCAAAGATTGCGGGAAAACGAGGAAGTCGTCGGCACGGATGAGGCGTTCTTCGAGGACGTTGTCAACCGAAAGGCCGTCGAGGACCTCTACAGCGAGAAGGTCGGGATCTTGGACGGGGAAGAAGACACCGAGGTCGATCTCGCCTCCTACGCATACCAAATCTGGAAGAACGCTATCAATGCTCAACCCGAACTTCAGAAGGCCATTCCGAACCTGCCTCCAGTGGTCTACTCCGCCAAACCTCACGCAGACGAGACCGGTCAACCCCGTGGTGTATTGGTGTATGCAAAGACCGGAGATGGAAACGACGCTCTTGCTTGGGTAGACAATGAGGGGAATGCCATCACCCAGTCTCAGCTCGCGATCTTGAAAGTCGCCGAATGTCAGACGGACACTCCCGCTGCGTCGCGAGATCATAGGCACCACGACCTCGTAGAAACGGCCATACGTGGGATCCAGAAGGACGAGAGGTCCATCGGCGGTGCGCTGGGAAGGCCGTCGGGTGCACGCTTCCGATCGTATGAGAGGCTCAAGCGGTACGCCGATCAAGTGGCCGGAACTCTTTTCGACAGTCAGGCTCTGCGAGCCGCCATTGACGACATCTTTCGTTCCCCGCTCCAACCTGCTGCGGTGGATACGCTCAATCGGCAATTGAGGAGTGGGGTTTCCGACGAGGCGCTTGTTCAGATCGTCATTGCCCTGCGGGATGAAGACCGTCTTTGTGTCAAGGTGGACGACGATCAAGCCTTCAGAGAGCCCCAGATCATCTGCTCGCTTGGACTTGTGCCGCCAGATGTGTCGCAGGTTGACGGGGGCAGCCCGGAGTGAGTCTTGACAAGGACCTCGCTCGGCGGCTGCTGGCCGCCGGGGACTTGCGATCACTCTTCATAGAGGCGCTAGGCTGGGACCGTCACAAGGCGACTCTGGAGATCTGGATTGGGGATACCGACTACCGGCTCGAATCGCTAGCCCAGAAACGCGGCATGGTAGCCTGGCAGTGCGCGACGCCCTTAGGGCAACGAATCACGGACTACGCCGACCGGCGAAGGATCGAGCGACAAGTCGCGAAGTTGGCCCACGAACACCTGATCGTGTTCACAGATTCCGGCCGGCAATCTCAGGTATGGCAGTGGGTGAAGCGTGAATTGGGAAAGCCCACCGCATGCCGCGAACACTCGTTCCACCGATCCCAACCGGGAGATGCGCTCCTCCAGAAGCTGGAGGTAATCGCTTTTGCGCTCGACGAGGAAGAGAGGCTTACGCTAATCGACGTCACGAGGCGAGCTCGCGCTGGCTTCGACGTTGAGCGCGTCACTAAGCGATTCTACGACCGATTTCAGAAGGAACATGCCGCGTTCCTCAACCTAGTTTCCGGGATCGGCGAGCAGTCTGACAGGGAGTGGTACACATCTCTGACGCTCAACCGCCTCATGTTTGTCTACTTCATCCAGCGAAAGGGGTTCCTCGACGGAGACCGGGACTATCTTCGCAACCGGCTTGCCCGCATGCAGGCCGAGCACGGCAGGGACAGATTCTACTCTTTCTACCGGTACTTCCTTCTTCGCCTCTTTCATGAGGGACTTGGCGGCAGAGCCCGAACGCCCGAGCTCGAGAAGCTCGTGGGCCGAATCCCATATCTGAACGGGAGCCTCTTTGACGTCCACGAGCTCGAGAAGCCTGAACGCTACGGCGAGTCTATCCAGATCCCCGACCAAGCCTTTGAGCATGTTTTCGGTTATTTCGACCGATATCAGTGGCACCTGGACGAGCGCCCACTGCGCGATGACAACGAGATCAACCCGGACGTTCTGGGCTACATCTTCGAGAAGTACGTCAACCAGAAGCAGATGGGGGCGTACTACACAAAGGAGGACATCACCGAGTACATCGCTACGAGTACCGTGCTTCCGTTCCTCTTGGACTCGGCCCGCGTCAGATGCAAAGTCGCATTTGAGAACCCGAAAGGTCCGACGGTCTGGGATCTCCTGAGAAACGAACCAGACCGCTACATCTATCCCGAGGTTCGCTACGGGGCCGACTCAGTCTTGCCGCCAGAGATTGCCGCGGGCCTCAATCCTCCCACTTTGCACAATACCGTCGGAGACGGCCCGGTGGGGACCATTGAGCTGCGCAAGGGTTGGAATACCCTCGCCCCAACCACGCATGCCCTTCCGACGGAGACCTGGCGGGAGGTCATCGCTCGTCGGAAGCGCCACGAAGAGGTCAGGGCCAAACTCGCCTCCGGCGATGTGCGCGATGTCAGCGATCTAATCACCCTCAACGTCGACATCCGCCAGTTCGCCCAGGACGTAATAGAGAACTGCGAGGGGCCCGACTTGCTCCGTGCCTTCTGGCACTCCATGGAGCAAATTACCATCCTCGACCCAACCTGCGGCTCAGGTGCATTCCTATTCGCCGCCCTCAATATAATCGAGCCGCTCTATGAGGCCTGCCTTGATCGCATGGAAGCTTTCGTCGAGGATCTCGCGCGATCTGGCGAGAAGCATCGGCCAGAGAAGTTCTCGGACTTCCGCAATGTGCTGGAGCAAGTCACAGCGCATCCCAGCCGTCGCTACTTCATCCTGAAGAGCATCATCCTCAACAACCTCTTCGGCGTGGACATCATGGAGGAAGCGGTCGAGATCTGCAAGCTCCGCCTCTTCCTCAAGCTGGCGGCACAGGTGGAGCCTGACACGGCCCGTGGCAACCTCGGTATTGAGCCCCTCCCGGACATTGACTTCAACATCCGTACCGGGAACACCCTGGTCGGATATGCGTCACTTGCGGCCGTGAGGCAAGCGCTAGCCAGCAAGTTTGACTTCGACAATGCCGCCGGGAAGATCGAGGAGAAGGCAGCGGACCTACAACAGGCATTCGATGCGTTTCGGGCGAGGCAGGTCGAGGGCGATGGCTCCGTGCCTATCGATGACAAGCAAGTGCTGCAAAAGCGCCTAAGCGCTCTGGACGAGGAGCTCAATAGCCATCTCGCGGACCAGTACGGCGTCGAGGGCTTGGAGTCGGACGCCTACGCCAAGTGGCTCAAATCCCACCAGCCGTTCCATTGGTTCATAGAGTTCTACGGCATCATGACCGATGGCGGGTTCGATGTGATCATTGGGAATCCTCCCTATGTCGAAATGAGCAATGTTGACTATGCTACACGCGGTTTTCAGACCGAATCATGTGGCGACCTATATGCACTATGCATGGAGCGTTCCACAGCGCTCCTGGATCGAGGTGGGCGCCTAGGGATGATTGTGCCGGTATCGAGCGTCAGCACAGACGGTTTCTCGGCGCTCCGGCGGATCTTGCAGTCCTCTGGTAAGTTGTGTTGGACCCTCAATTTCGCTGAGCGACCAGCAAAGCTCTTCAACGGAGTAGAAAAGCGCCTGAGCATTTGGGTCATGAAGAAGGGGGGAGGGCAGGCCGGAGGTTCGTACGTCTCGAACTACACGCGGTGGATGGCAGAAGAGCGGCCGTCCCTTTTCGCCAAGCACCAGTTCGTTCAGTTAATCAACCGCCGAGTACTGGTGGCGGACGCTATCCCCAAGATCGGTTCTTCTGTCGAGGCGGCCATCCTCGATCGGATTTCGTCGGATAGAGCTCTGGGCGAGAACCTGGCTGCGAGGACAAAGCACATCATTTACTACACCCGGAAACTCCGGTACTTCGTACAGTTCTTCGATTTCATCCCCACAATCAAGGATGCCCGAGGGGCGCGGAGGCAACCGTCCGAACTCAAGGAACTTTTCCTCAATACCGAAGCGCTCAAGGAAATCACTACGTCGGTGCTCAACTCGACTCTCTTCTATTGGTTCTTTTGTGCTTTCTCTGACGTCCGGAATGTGAACAGGCGAGAGATTGAGACCTTTAGGTGTTCCGTAAGCGAGATTCGGCCGGAAGTCTCCTCCGCGTTGCGCGGTCTGTCTGGGGATTTGATGGATGACTTCAAGCGTAATTCTCGGATGTTGTCCTCCACATACAAGGACCATGGCATTATGCACATTCAGAGCTTTCGGCCACGCGAGAGCAAGCCCATTGTCGACGTCATCGATTCGGTGTTGGCGCGCCACTACAGCTTCACCGAAGAAGAGTTGGACTTCCTCATCAACTACGACATCAAGTACCGAGTCGGCGCTGACAGCGGACACGAGGACGAATGAGCTCCCCCGAGACAGTGGTTCTAATGCCGGGCGACCCAAATTGGCCTGCCTCCCTGAAAGAGAGGCTCGCGACTTCGGCGCCGCGGACGCTGCAAGTACTCGGGCCTCCATCTCTCCTGACTGCTCGGAAGACCGCCCTATTCTGCTCTGGCAAGGCTCCTGGTGATGCGATCCTCCGGGCCTACGACGCCGCGCGGAGGATGCGCGACGAGGGCGTAACTGTCATCAGCGGTTTTCACTCCCCAATTGAGCTGGAGTGCCTGAGGATTCTGCTTCGGGGCAGTCAGCCAGTCATCATTTGCCCGGCCAGAGCGATCGACCCCTTCCGCGTGCCGCCCCAGAGCCGCCAGGCATTCAACGACGGGAGGGTTCTCTATCTCTCCCCCTTCTGCGGACAGCCAAAGCGAGTTACCAGAGAGTCCGCAATTCGGCGAAATGAAGTCGTAGCCGCGCTGGCCGACCAGGCATACGTTGCGCACGCGGAGGCCGATGGCCTGACAGATCACATCCTGAAGCAACTCGTGGAATGGAAGGTGCCAATAATGAGATGAACATGAGAACGCCGTCGCGAACCACCACCGCGATCCTTGTGGCTATGTAGGACACATCTCCCGCACAGAGCCACATTGGGGAAGAATCTCAGGACCGGGCCCAGACCATGGACGCAAGAACCCTTCCGATCCGCACCATCTTCGGCCAAGACCGCAGGCACATCGTTCCCCTATTCCAACGCCCGTATGTCTGGTCACAGGCGCGGCAGTGGGAGCCTCTTTGGGATGATCTCCGCAATGTCGCAGACAGACTTCGGAGCGGCGACAACGCCCGCGCTCACTTCATGGGGGCTGTCGTGTTTGACCAGATGAGGCATCCAACCGGGAATGTGGAGGGCCGCCTCATCATCGACGGCCAGCAAAGGCTAACGACCATCCAGGTGGTTCTTGAGTCCCTTGCCGACATCGCCAGATCAGTGGGCAATGACAAGTTCCACAGGGCGCTCCTGAAGCTCACCAGAAACGATGACCCCATGAGCGAGGACCCGGACGAGGTCTTCAAGGTGTGGCCCACCAATGTGGACCAAGAGCACTTTCGAAGGGTCATGGAAGTGCGTTCGCCGGAGGAGCTCCTGGCGGCATACAAAGTGAAGGGGGATCGCAAGGCAACGGGCAACAACATCGCGGATTCGTACCTGTTCTTCCACTCGGCCATTGGGGAGTGGCTTGCGGAACACCAGGATTCCGGGGGATCTGCCCTGGATGCGCTTTTCACCACCCTGAGGGATTACGTCCGCATGGTAGTGATCGACCTGGAAAAGGAGGATGACCCCCAACTCATCTTCGAGACCCTCAATGCCAGGGGATCCCCGCTTCTTCCTTCGGATCTCGTAAAGAACCATCTGTTTCACATGGCTGAGCTTGAGCATGGCCAGATACACGACCTTTACAAGAGGTTCTGGAAGCCATTTGATGACAACTCTGCTTACTGGAGATTGGAGTTGGGCCGAGGACATGCCCGACGAGCGCGCATCGACACCTACCTTCAGCACTTCCTGACTTTGAGAGCACAGGATCAGGTGTCAGTCGCCGATCTCTACTCGGCGTTCCGCTCGTATGTCACCCGCTTCGATTCCCTCAAGGCGGTGCACCATCTTCAGTCCCTTTCGAAGTACGCGGGGATCTACCAGGATTTTGACTCCTCAGAAGGGGCCGAGTGGAAGGTGACCTTCTTCCGACGGCTTAGGCAGATGGACATGACGACTGCCCATCCACTCCTTCTCGAGCTGTTTTCCGAGGTTGCGGATTCGATGGAGGAGGTACGACAGACCATCAGCTACCTGGAGTCCTTCCTCGTCCGTAGGATGGTGTGCCAGCTGAGCACTCGAGCTTATGGGAAACTGTTCACTGACCTAGTTGGCGCACTCACCTCGGGCGAGGGAACGGTGTCCAGCCGTGTCTACGCGTTCCTTTCCTCCTCCGACACCGAGAGTGGGCGGTGGCCGCGCGATCCAGAGTTCGAGAAAGCTTGGATGATGACCCCTCTCTATCGGATCGTTATACAGGACCGGATCCGCCTGCTCCTGGAGGCCATCGAGGAGAGTATGACGACAACTCTCACTGAGAGGATGAAGCTTGTCGACAAGCTGACTATCGAGCACATAATGCCACAAGGCTGGAGACAGCACTGGACACAGCCAGCCGGGGATCCAAGCATCGCCGCGCTCGAGAGGGACCAGAGACTTCACACAATAGGGAATCTCACTCTTCTTACGAACAGGCTCAATCCTTCGGTCTCCAATTCACCATGGGCCAAGAAGAAGCCGCAAATCCTAAAGCATAGTGCCCTGGCCCTCAACCGGGACCTCCAGAAGTACGAAGACTGGGACGATGACGCCATTCAGCGGCGGTCAAAGGAGCTATTCCAAGTCGCCGTGAGGATATGGCCACCACCGTAGCCAGTGCCTCGAAGAGAGCGGTGTTTCGCGGCCGTGTGGCGAGTTCCCTGGATTGAAATGGGCACCCTCTGCAGTTGGGTTCGAATGAGGTTTCCTGCATGCATTCTGCTCGCTTACGAGATCGAGCTAGCTCACGAGCGCGAGGGCAGCGCCAGAAACACATGGGTACGAGGCGATCCTGTCAATGCGGATTAGATGTCCCTCAGAGGCGAGACCGCCGGCCTGCTCCCCGCCAGCATGCGCAAAGGCTGGAACCAGCTCGCCGCTGAACGCCGAGAGCTGCTCGAGCTTCTCAGCCGCTCGCCGGAGAGAACCAATCTCGCAGATGAAGTCGTTGAGCGCCTCGCCGCGACGGAGCCTGGTCGGAAGGTGCCGCCGAAGGGCAAGGAGCCTGCGAAATGAACCTGGTCGGCCAGGAAAGCTTTCGGGCGGACGAAGTGCTCTCCGGCTTGAAGGACTTCAAGCGGGAAACGGCTGAGTATGCCTTTCGCCGTCTGTATCTTGACCCTGAGCCAACTTCGAGATTCCTGGTCGCGGGTGAGTCTGGGCTAGGGAAGACGCTGGTCGCCAGGGGGCTGATTACCAAGTCAGTCGACCACCTCTGGGACTCGGTGGACCGCATGGGCGTTCTCCACATCTGCTCGAACCAGGAGTTGGGCGGCGTGCTTGCAGAGGTCCAAGCCTGTTGCCAACCCTCGCAGAATGGCCTACAATTACCCCATTAGGGCCTCACTAGCGGCCGGATACCACGGATCCGTCCCCAGGGCGGATACAAGGGGGTGACTCAATGGCACGCAGCGCCTTCTACAGCTTCCACTACAAACCGGACAATGCTCGAGCATCCCAAGTTCGCAACATGGGCGTCATCGACGGCAACAAGCCGGCCACTGACAACGACTGGGAGACCATTACAGGGGGCGGCGACACAAAGATCAAGGCATGGATTGCAGAACAGCTGAAGGGCCGCTCCTGCGCTGTCGTCCTTGCCGGGGCCAACACCGCAAACCGCAAGTGGATCAACTACGAGATCGTCACAGCCTGGAACGAGGGCAAGGGCGTCCTCACTGTCTTCATCCACAACCTCAAGGACCTCGCCGGGAATCAGACAGCCAAAGGCAGCAACCCCTTCGCCTACATTGACTACGGCGACCAGGGGAAGAAACTCTCGTCCGTAGCCAAGGCATATGATCCCTCCTACTCCGATAGTAAGCTTGTCTACGGATACATCAAAGACAATTTGGCGGATTGGATCGAGACCGCAATCACCATTCGCGCGGAAGGTTGACCCCGCCCTGCCGGCCTATGAAGAGTACACTCGGGGACCGTCCTTGCCGAACGTTGAAATTCAGACCTTCCTCCGCGAATACAGCGAAGCCCTCAACCGGGGAAATGCGGCCGTATTTGCCGGCGCCGGCCTCTCCCGCTCATCCGGTTTCCTGGACTGGCCCGGGCTTCTGACAGATATCGCACGCGATGTTGGCCTAGTCATCGAGCGCGAAACTGACCTCCCCGCGGTCGCCCAATACAACCTCAACAAACATAAGACGAGGGCTGCGATCAACCAAGCCATCGTCAACGAATTCACCACAAGTGCGCAACCTTCCGATGCACTCAATACACTGGCCCGGCTTCCGGTCCGCACCTACTGGACTACAAACTACGATACGCTCATCGAGGACGCCATCAAGGCGGCTGGCAGAACTCCAGACGTGAAGCGCCGCCCTGAGGATCTTGCCACGTCCATCAAGGACGCAAACGCCATTGTCTACAAGATGCACGGCGACATCACAGAGCCGGCAAGTGCAGTGGTCACAAAGGAAGACTATGAGACCTACGAGTTGGAACGGTCTCTCTTCACAACCGCCCTTCAAGGCGACATTGTAGAGAAGACCTTCCTTTTCGTCGGATTAAGCTTCACAGACCCCAACATCGAATCCGTGCTCGCGCGTATCCGTCGCCTTCTTGGGAAGAACCAACGCCGGCACTTCGTAATCCTTCGCCGACCCCAGCCCGATGGCCAGTCCGAAGAGGACTACAAGTACTTAGCACACCGCTTCCAGTTGCGGATCGACGATCTTGGTAGGTACAGCATATATCCTGTGCTGATTGACGACTTTGCCGAGATTCCCTCGATTCTCGCCGAACTTGAAAGGCTTAATCGCGCTACGAGGGTCTTCGTCTCGGGTGCAGCCCTTGAGTTCAGCCCCCTCGGCGAACAGAGGATTCACCATCTCTGCACATCTCTTGGCGCCCGTCTCGTCGCTGAGGGCTACACGCTCGTCTCAGGGTACGGCCTGGGACTTGGAGGAGCGGTCGTATTGGGCGCAGCTGAAGCCTTTGAACGGTACAGGTCGCGCATCACGCACGAACAACTGCGCTATCGACCGTTTCCCCAAGAGCTCCCACCCGGTACCGACCGCGCTGACTATTACACGTCGTACCGCATGTCAATCCTCTCCGACGTCGGCATCGCGGTGTTCATTTGCGGCAACCGCCTCGATCCCGACACGGGCCGAGTCGAAACCAGTCCTGGCGTCCTAGAGGAATTCGACCTAGCCCTTGACCAAGGTGCTTTCCCAATTCCACTTGGCGCGACTGGCCATGCTGCAAGGCAGATATGGGAGAAGATGTATCAATCGCCTGAGGCCTTTTCATTGCCCCCATCCACTTTGAAGGATTTCTCCACTATCGGGACTCCAGAGTCCTCGGACGACCAGATCCTCGAATCCCTATTCAGGATCATCTCAGAGGTGCGGCAACCCCGCCTCTACACGCCTCAGGCAGGGACTTAGAACCACAGCGCCCAACAACTCGTTGCGAGCCGACCCGTTCGGCAGGAGGTTGCGAAGTATCCGATACTAGCCTTGGTTGGCCGAGCGGCTCATCTCGAGGCCGATCGCCCGGGAGATTATCGGTCGACTCAGCATCGTCGCCGGCCTGGAGGTCAAGCTCCCTCCCGGGCCACACTGCTGCCGGTCACGCTTCAGCAGCTGAAGGGCAACAAGCTCAACTTCGTCTCCTTCACACCTGGGACTTCCTTTAAAAGGAACGTTGGGTCCTGTATCGGCTGTTGATGAAGCACTGGAAGCTGCATGAGCCGACCTGTCGCAACGTGCTGCGGGCATGGATGGCCAGAGATAGCTTCAAGAGGCATATCGCATCGTACGACCAGAACGAGGAGATCGACCGAGATCTCGCCAAAGCGTTCTATCGGGAGCTGGAGGCCAACCGCGATCTCAGAGCCGAATACAAGCGCATTGCGAAGCAAATTGGATACAAGCGAAAGAACATTCCCGAGGCGATGCGCGCCGAGCGCGACATCTGGATCGGCAAGATGCGCAGGCTGCTGGCCCGGTCGAGCCTTTCCGCCCTGGAACCCGATATCGTCATCCTGGACGAGTTTCAACGCTTCAAGTATCTGCTGGACGAGGACGATCCGGTCGCGCTGCTGGCCCGGCAAGTCTTGGACTTCCCGAAAGTCAAGGTGTTGCTGCTGTCGGCGACGCCGTACAAGATGTACAGCCTGCCTGGGACCTCAAGGACGATCACTATCAGGACTTCTACCACACCGCCCAATTCTTGCTCCGCTGCGACAACCTTGCATTGACCGAGCTTCAGGAGGGGGTGGCGGCGTTTCGGAACGCCTATCTCCAGGCGGGGGCAGGCGCATCGCATGGGATGGACCGAGCCAAGAGCCAGATTGAGGGGACTTTGCGCAGGATCATGGTGCGGACCGAGCGTCTGGCCTCCTCGTCCGATCGCAATGGCATGCTGAGGGAGGAGCCTCTCGGTCAGAATTCATTGGTCGCACGGGATTTTCGCGCCTTCCGCCACCTTGATCGGATCGCACAGCAGATCGATGCAGGCGATCAGGTCGAGTTCTGGAAATCGACCTCCTACCCGCTCAACCTCATGGAGGGGTACAAGGTCAAGCAGCTCCTGAAGTCGGCGCTGGAAGATGGGGACGGGGCGTCGCTCGAGCCACTCCTGACCGAGGCCAGGGATCACCTCCTGAGCTGGAGAGACTTGCAGCGATACGCCAGGATTGACCCCTAGAACGCGCGGCTGCGTGCCCTGTTCAGCGAGAGCGTCGAGACCGGCAATTGCAAGCTGCTCTGGGTGCCTGCGTCATTGCCTTACTACCGGAATGGAAGAGCCTTCAAGGATGTTGCGGATTCCGGGCTTACGAAGAGCCTGGTGTTCTCGGCATGGCGGGTCGTGCCGAAGGCGATCGCGGTCCTGGCCAGCTATGAGGCGGAGAGGCAGATTCTCAAGGGCGATGCAGGGGATTTCCACTATGAGGATCTGACGCGCAAGCGGAGGCCGCTGCTCAACTTCGCGAGATCAAAGGGTCGGCTGGTGGGAATGCCGGTATACTGCCTGACGTACCCATCCTGGACCCTGGCGACGACGGTGGATCCACTTCAGATTGGCCTGGAACTCGGTCGTGGGAGCATCCCCAGCGAAAGAGCCGTGTTTCACCGTGCTCGCGAAGTTGTTGATGGTTTGTTGAAGGAGGCGGTGGGGAACTGGTCCACGGAGAAGACCTCACGAGTGGATGATCGCTGGTACTGGGCCGCGTTGGCTCTATTGGACTGGCACCAACACAGGCAATTGCTGGAGGCATGGTTCAGCGCCACTGAGGAGGGCCTGCAGTGGGAGCACATGCTCGACGAAGAAGCTCGCGAAGACCGGGAGACCCGGTTCGTCGAGCACGTGCCAGAGTTCCAGGGATACCTTCGGGAGCGCGTCCGGCTTGGCAGGCCGCCTGCGGACTTGTTGGATGTGCTCGCCAGAATCGCGATCGCCGGGCCGGCCACCGCTTCACTTCGGGCAATGCTGAGGATCGCGACGCCTGAGAGCGATGATAACTCGGCGGCGTTTCTGGCTGGTGCGGCCAGGGCCGGGCTGGGATTTCGGGCTCTGTTCAATCAACCGCTGGCGATTTCGACGGTCAACCAGGTCTTCAAGAGCGGTGCCTACTGGGCGAAGGTCTTGAAATATGCCCAGGTGGGGAATCTGCAAGCGGTCATGGATGAGTATGTCCATGTGTTGAACGAGAGCCTGGGCCTGATGGGGTACGCGGCCGCAGAGCGGGCTGAGAAGATCGCAGAGGCGATTGCCACGGCGGCTTCCCTCCGCACCCCATCGCTGGGATTCGACGAGATCGCCAGGGACGACGAGGGGAGCTACACCCTGAAGCTGCGGCGCATTCGCTGCCGCTATGCCCTGCGCTTTGGCGACGAGAAGAGCGAGGGCGTCGAGGAGGTGACAAGAAGCGCCGATGTGCGCCTGGCCTTCAATTCTCCCTTCCGCCCGTTCATCCTCGCCACCACATCGATTGGGCAAGAAGGGCTGGACTTCCATCAGTACTGCCACCGGGTCGTGCACTGGAACCTGCCGTCGAACCCGGTGGACCTGGAGCAGCGCGAGGGCCGGGTGCACCGGTACAAGGGGCACGTGATCCGGCGCAACCTGGCGAAACGATACGGCCTCGCCGCCATCCCCCGCTCCGCCAATGACCTGATTGACCCCTCGGAGCACCTCTTCGAGCGGGCCTGCAAGGATCGCCCGGCAGGCGCCAACGACCTGGAGCCTGACTGGATCTTCGACACGAAGGGCGGATACAAGATCGAGCGCCAGATCCCGCTCCTGCCGCTCAGCCGGGAGATCGGCCAGCTCGCTTGGCTGAAGAAGACCCTGGTGGCCTACCGTTCCGTGATCGGGCAGCCGAGGCAGGAGGAGCTGATTGAGTTCCTTGCGCGGCAATTCTCCGAGGAAGAAATGACCGAGTTCACAGAGGAATGTGCGATCGACCTGTCGCCACCCAAGATAGTTCAAGTCGAACGATGAGGCAGGCCGCTCCGATACAAGGGCGCCGATCCCCGTGGTCGCATCATGCTCGACCACGCCCAGCGGAATGCGCCCACCTGGTTGACACAGGGACACAAATCGTGCTAGATTGAAGCCGTCAGGGGGATGAGGTCAGTGGGCCATCTGGGGGAAACGTGTGGAAGGCCTACTCCGGCGAAGCCGATCGGGTGCTCGGCCGCGCCGGATTTGTTTTGTGGAGACGGTTTGCAGGTTCCCTCAGCGGTTTCCCTATCGCCCACCCGAGGGCACACGGTTTCTCACCCCTAAGAGTTGGCCGCCGCCGATGGACCCCAAGTAGAGAGGAGACACATCATGCGGAACCGAACAGGGCTAGTGGCCGGATTCATAATATTGCTGGGCGTTCTGTCGATTACAGGATCTCCTCAGCTCGCACTTGCTGCATCTGACTGTACCTTCACCGAGGATCCAGACACCTTGACCATGGCTCTCGATGCGGATTGCATGACCGACGAGACCATCGGCATCCCTGACGGGTGGACGCTCGACGGCCAGGGGCATGCGATCACGGCCGTAGACCCGACTGGAAGCCACTTCACGGGCGCCGTCGTGGCCAACGAGGGGGTCGAGGCATATGTGACTCAGCTGACCGTTCGAGCCGAAGGATTGTCGAACGCCTGCGACGGAGGTGCCGATCGCCTCCGAGGGATCATGTTGGAGGGGGCGAGTGGCGCGATCACTCACTCCACCATCCTGGATATCAACCAAGGGGCGAGTGGTTGCCAAGAGGGAAATGCGATCGAAATCCGCAATGAGCCATTCGACGGCACACATCCGAATACGACAATTGTCGAGATCGCCCACAATTCAATCGAGCGGTACCAGAAAACTGGAATCGTGGCCAATGGAGACGTAGATGTCTCCATCCAACACAACACAGTCGGAGCCAGCGCAACCCAAGCTAACCTTGCCGCCAACAGCATCCAGCTGGGCTTCGGAGCGATGGGCTCAGTGCTCCACAACTTGATTGACGGCAACCAGTGGCTAGGGACAAGCGACTTCGCAGCAACCGCGATACTCGTATTCGAGGCGTCTGAAGGAGTTGCGGTCAGCCAGAACAACGTTCGTGGCAATTCCGACGTAGGGATCTATATTCTGGCGGACGCGGGTATTTACGACAACAATAAGGTCTTCGATGAAGGTGAGGACGGCCCGCACGGCGACTATGGGCTGCTTAACGATGGGGTGGACAATCTAATCACGAACAACAAAGTGAGAGGCTTCGACACCCCATACGACGGCGTCGAAGTTGGGAAGAACAAGTCGATACCAGGGCCCCAGGATTTCGACTGAGCCCGCCTCTGTCCAAGGCAATGGAGCCCGCGATTCGTCGCGGGCTCTGTATTTGATCGCTGTAGCAGAGCCAAGACACTTAGGTGGGCATGCGATCTCACCAAGTGATTTTCCCCATCCGCAATTCGGCATTTATGATCCCCAGCTCGGCTCTGTGCAATCTCATCCTGCGCGATAGCTGAGCTCAGCCGGCTTCGGGGCACCCTTCTAGGCCTTGCTGCTGACGACGGCTCGGCACAATCGCCAACTCCGGCGCGCGCGGCTCGTTTCCTTCAATCTCGAATATGACCGGCGGTGGCCCGATCGGGCTTCAGTCGGGACGGCGACCCATGACACCTCGATGACACTGTACCTCGCCACCAGCCTACTCGAGACCGCGGGCTCCGAACCGGCCAACCAGTTTAGAAGGTGGTTACGAGCGCGCAGGGGAAATGTATGCCCGGAGTTACCGAACGACCCACGGCGCGGCCGAATGCCTGGACGCATGCCGCTTGTTCGGCCACATGCTGTGCTCCGCCCTCGCTGGGGCTGATCGCGATGAGATACTGTTGGGCGCTGATCCGCAGATGTCGGATTCGCCGTCGATCCAAACCATCGCCCGCGGCGAATACCGAGCCACGTCTCGAGACCAGATCCGCGGGTCAGGATATGTGATGCAGAGCCTCGAGGCGGCGCTGTGGTACTTCTACAACTCAGAGAGCTTCGAGCAAGCAGTCCTGCTGGCCGCCAACCTGGGCGATGACGCCGACACCACCGCCGCCATCTGCGGCCAGATCGCCGGCGCCTACTACGGCCTGGAGGCGATCCCTCCCCACTGGCTGCACCGCCTCCACATGCGCGAGTTCATCACCGAGTTGGCTGATCGGCTTCACGCCCCCTCCCGGGGCTGAGTCCCGGAATCAGCAGCCAAGCCTTGCAGCACTTGCCCAGCAGACGATAATCAGTCCCCAAGCATCGGAGGTCGCTATGTC
>Ga0214473_10002892_pt1 | contig 21017 bp, 16 predicted proteins | sample RVTome_7_FD_203509 | JGI IMG/M metagenome (GOLD analysis project Ga0214473, IMG submission 203509) | Soil microbial communities from uranium-contaminated site in the Upper Colorado River Basin, Wyoming, United States - RVT98D197 | ecosystem: Environmental > Terrestrial > Soil > Contaminated >... | reverse complement strand
AATCAATCATTGGAAAGCTCTCTCGCTGCAAACAAACCTTGGAAAAGATTCAGCCGGGCTGCACCCTGCTGCGCTCTCGTAAGACGAAAAGGAATAACACCAGTCGTTTATGAGACACTACACTAGTAAGTTTTGTTTCCCCTCTTTTTTAAAGAGGGGCGAGGGGAGATTACTAAATAGCGCATTTATTCCGCAAATAAAAAGGGCGTCCGAACGGACGCCCTTGAGTTTTTTAATTTTAACTTTCTACAGAAGCGGCACGATGAGGAGCGCCACGATATTGATGACCTTGATCATCGGGTTGATGGCCGGGCCGGCGGTGTCCTTGTAAGGGTCGCCGACCGTGTCGCCCGTGACGGAGGCCTTGTGTCCATCGCTCCCCTTCTTATGCATAACGCCTTTCTCGTCGGTAACGCCGTCTTCAAAGGATTTCTTGGCGTTGTCCCACGCGCCGCCGCCGGAGGTCATAGCGATGGCCTGGAAGAGGCCCGTGAGGATGCTTCCGATGAGGAGGCCGCCCAAGGCCTTGGGGCCTAAGATGAAGCCCACGAGGACAGGGGCCGCAACCGGGATAAGGGCCGGGAGCATCATCTCCCTGATGGCGGATTTCGTGACGATATCGACGCACTTGCCGTACTCGGGCTTCCCTGTGCCTTCCATGATGCCCTTGATTTCGCGGAACTGCCTGCGGACCTCGTTAACGACGCCCCCCGCCGCCTTGCCGACCGCAAGCATGAGCCTGCCGGCAAAGTAGTACGAGATGACGCCGCCGATGAAGAGGCCGGCTATTACGTAGGGGTCAGCGAGAGAGAAGCCGCCGATAAGCTTCTGCGCAAACTCTGATGAGCTTTCCGCCTTAAGCGCAAGTTCCCTTGAGTACTCCGCGAAGAGGACAAGGGCTGCGAGCGCGGCAGAGCCGATGGCATAGCCCTTCGTGACGGCCTTGGTGGTGTTGCCGACCGCATCAAGAGGGTCGGTTATGTTACGGATCTCCTCGGGCAGTTCGGCCATCTCGGCTATGCCGCCCGCGTTGTCCGTGATCGGGCCGTAGGAGTCGATGGCGACCACTATGCCCGTCATCGAGAGCATCGAGACGGCGGAAAGCGCTATCGCGAAAAGGCCGTAGCCCTCATTCCCCGCGATGAAGCCGCCGCCCAGCGCGTATGCCCCAAGTATTGCCCCGACAATAACGATGGCCGGGAGGGCCGTGGCCTCCATGCTCATGGCGAGGCCCGCGATCACGTTAGTGCCATGGCCCGTAAGGCTGGCCTTGGCAATCGTCTTCACCGGCCTGTATTCCTTGGCGGTATAGTACTCTGTAATCCAGACGATTAGGCCCGTGAGGGCAAGCCCGATAAAGGCCATTCCGAAGACGCTCATCCGGGTGAATACCTGCTGGTCTTCCGGAAGAAGGCCGATGAACCAGCCGGAGACAAAATAGAAGGCAATGGCCGCCAGTACGCCGGCGACCGCAAGCCCCTTATAGAGGGCGCCCATGATGTAATTGCTCTTTCCCAAACGGACAAAGTATGTGCCGATAATGGAGGCGATAATGGAGACGCCGCCCAGGACGAGCGGGAACTCGACCCAGAGGCTGTCCGCGCCGAAGACGGACTTCGCCAGGAGCATTGCCGCAACCAGTGTCACGGTATAGGTCTCGTAAAGGTCGGCGGCCATTCCGGCGCAGTCGCCCACGTTGTCGCCCACGTTATCCGCGATAACAGCCGGGTTCCTCGGGTCGTCCTCGGGGATGCCCGCCTCGACCTTGCCCACGAGGTCCGCGCCGACGTCGGCGGCCTTCGTGTAGATGCCGCCCGCGATTCGGGCAAAGACGCTCATGAGGGAGCAACCGAAGCCCAAGCCGACCAAAGCATGAAACGCCTGGTCACCCGCGTACTTCTGCGTAATGGCGAAATACCCCGCCAGGCCCAGGATGCCCAGGCCCACAACCATGATGCCGGTAACCGAGCCGCCCTTAAAGGAAAGCGTGAGGGCGGACTGGAGCCCCTTGGAGGCGGCCTGCGCCGTGCGCACGTTGGCGCGCACCGAGACCATCATGCCGATATAGCCGGCCAGGGCCGAGCCTATAGTGCCGATGGCAAAGCCGATTGCCGTCCACGGGCCCAGTAAGGCGAAAAGGATTATGAAGAGTACGACAGCAACCATTGCGACCGTTTTGTACTCGCGCGCAAGGAACGCTGTCGCGCCCTCTTTGACTGCGCCCGAGATCTCCTGCATCCTCGCGCTCCCCGCATCCTGTTTGCCGACCCATGCCGCGGTAATCAGCGCGTACAGAACACCGGCGGCCCCGCAAAGCAAGGCAAATAAGATAATGCTCATAAGGAAACCTCCTCCTCAAGAAAATTTGATAAAGCGCTAATAACTTTCAGCATCCCTCTTCCCCGCATCCCCTGCTTCCCTTTTTTATCTATTCGTAAGGGGCTCTGCCCCTTAAAACCCCGCAAAGGGGCTACATTAGAAACCGGGTGCTACGCACCCCTGGCGGCCCTTTCAACCCTTCCTTTAATTGAGTGCTGCGCACATCAAATCCAGGTGCTCCGCACCCTTGAGGGCCCTTTCAACCCTCGTTTTAATCCGAGGTCCCCTGCTAAAAAGTACACTCAAGGTACACTCTCGGGCTTTTCAAAGTCAAGCCCCTGGGGCCTCCAAGCTGAACTATCTTACAAAGACCTTCTCGAAGACCATGGCCGTTGCGCGATAGAACATATGGGCCATCTTCGAAAAAGGCGCGTACGCGAAAAGGAAGAATACGAGCACAAGATGGCTGAAGTATGTCGGATACGCAAGGGCCGCAACGTCGCCGAGCCGCAAGAGCTCCGAGAAGAATCCCGTAAAGGCTATGCCTGTTATCACGAGTATCAGGAGCCAGTCGAAATAGCCCCCTCCCCCGGCCTTCTCCGCGTTCTTTATCCGGTTGGAGATGACAAGCAGGATGCCAAGTATAAGGCCGATCGCGCTTATGTTGCCGATCCATTTCACCGGGTCCGAGAGCGGATACGGCGCCTCGCCGAAATTGAACATTGAAAACTTCTCTATCCCGAAGAGTTCGTGCCCATAGAGATAGAAGACGGCCCAGTTCGTAGTGATAAAAAGCCCTATGAAGCTGAAAAGGACCAGCATGTGAGCGGTCTTCCGGCCCGCGGCCACATCGCACTTGGCAAAACGTTTATGGGCCAGTATCTCTTTTATCGTGTCGATTATCCCGTTGGAAAGGGGTATCTGCTTCTTGCCCCCGCCCCTGCTCAAGTCGCGCCAGTAGGCGAGCACCCCCGAGATGAACACAATGAGCGCGAACGCGGCCGCCGAGATGAAGATGATGTCGATTGCCGGGACGGGCATCCATTCGGCGTAGACGATCTGCCCCTCATGCCCCCTCGGCGGGTCGAAGAGGACCCCCCTTGCCGAGAGCACGGCGCCAAAGATCAGTATGGGAACGGCAAGCAGGAGCAAGAGGAACTTGGAGTCGCCCACCATGTTGGCGAGGAAGGCGGGTTTCGAGTACTTCTTCAGGGAGAGCTTTCTGACGGCATTGAGCACCTCGCCGGGTTTTGCGCCCCTCGGGCAATAGGCCGTGCAGTCGCTGCACTGGTGGCAGAGCCAGATGTCCGGGTTGGAAAAGAGCCGGTCCTTGAGTCCCCACTGCGCATGCACCATCTCTTTCCGCGGAAACGGGTTTTCCTCCGGCGTGACGTTGCATACGACCGAGCAGGTCGCGCACTGATAGCATTTCTTCAGGCTCTCCCCGCCCGCAGCTATGACCTCGTTCACGAACCCGAGGTCAGGACTTATGATCCTTTCACTCATTTTTATATTGCCTCCTTGCTAAACTCGCTGTCCCATTTTAATTAAGCTAAAACCCTTTGAACGGGTTGGGGCCGATCTCGTCCTCTATCTTTTTCACAAACCCGTTTATTATCTCCGGAAGTTTCGGGTAATCGTCGATGCCCACCTCGATCATCCGGCAGCGGTCGGCCTCGAGCTGGAGCCTGTCAAGGGTCTCCTGCACCTTGCTGAAGCGGACGCTCGCAAGCTCCGAGCCCTTTACGAAATGGCACTGGTAGTCCTCGCCGAACTTGCAGCCGAGGAGGAGGAGCCCGTCAACGCCGCGCGAGAAGGCGTCGGCCACCCATACTAAATTCATAGAGCCGAGGCACCTTACCGGGATAAACCTCACACCCGGGTGAAGATTGGCCTGTTTCCGTATGCCTACTGTGTCCAGGGCCGGGTACGCGTCGTTCTCGCAGGCAAGGCAGATGACGCGTATGCCTTCTTCGGGCACATCGACGCTCTTTATCATCGAGCCGATCATGTCCACGTGATAGTCCTTGAACGAGACTATGCGCTCCGGGCACGCGCCCATGCAGGTGCCGCACCTTCTGCACCGGTTGATCTTGTAGAAGGGGGTGCCCTTGGCGTCCTCGTCTATGGCGCCGAAGGGGCACTCCTCCGTGCAGCGCTTGCACGATGTGCACCTTGCCATGAGGGGGTCGGGATAAGTCATGTCCCATGCCCTCGGATGAACCGCTATGCCCTTTGCCACATGCTCGACGCACTGTATGGCTTTCATGGCCGCGCCGGCGGCGTCTTCGGCCGCCTCGCCCATGTTCTGGGGCTGTCTCACGCAGCCCGCCGCATAAATGCCCGTCCTTCTCGTCTCGTACTGGAAACACAGGAAATTCGAATCCGCAAAGCCGAACGCCCCTTCCACGGAGGGTATTTCGGGGCCTTGACGGTATCCCAGGTTCAATATGAACTCGGGTTTGGGTGTCTCTTCCAGATATTTTGCTTTTGCCTCGTCTCCCTTAGCTGCCGCTTGAGTCAGGTTGTCGAGATAGGTCTGGGGCCCGGCCGTATTGGGAACGATGCCCACGGCGAGCACAACCATATCCGCCTCGACTTTTATTTTTTCCCCAAAGAGCGTGTTTGAAGCCTCAACTACGAGATTGCCGCCATTCCGGCTTACTCCGGTGACCTCGGCCTTTGTGAGCATGACGCCGGGGTCGTTCTGCATATTCTTATAAAAGAGCTCCGTCTGGCCGGGGGTGCGGATATCCTTGTAGAATATCATCGCCACCGCGTCCTTGTTCGCGTCGCGCACATATTTGGCCTGCTTCAAGGACGTGGCGCAGCATATGTGCGAGCAATAGGGCAGATGCTCCGGGTCTCGGGAGCCCGCGCACTGGACGAAGGCCACTTTCGCGGCGGGTTTTCCGTCCGACGGCCTGAGTATTTTACCCTTCTTTGCAATCTCTTCGAATTCCACATTGGTCACAACATTGGGAAGTCCGTATCCCAGATGAGAAAGCTTTGTCGCGTCATAGGGCTTCCAGCCGGCGGCCATGACTATCGCCCCGGCCTTCACCTTCTCCTCCCCGTTCGCGGTCTTCAAGGTTACGTCGTAAAGCCCCGGCTGCCCGTCCGTTTTCTCGATGGCAGTCGAGGTGTAGATTTTTATTCTCGGGTTTGCCTGCGCCTCTTTGATTTTGGCTATTACGGGCGGCTCTTCGAGTTTTTCGTAAGGGTATTCGCGCGGGATGGACTTGTAGAGCTTTGCGCCCCATCCGCCCAACTGGGCCTCTTTTTCGATGAGGAGAACATCATATCCGGCCTTTGCGGCCTCCAATGCCGCCGTGAGGCCCGTCATCCCGCCGCCCACTACCATTATCGCATTCGAGAGGTCCTCGAGTATGCCGGGCTCCGGGAGGTCCCCCTTCTGTGTCTTCACTATCGCCATGATCATGTAGTCGACCGCGAGCGCTTCGGTTGCCTCTTCCTTCGGGGGCTGCGTCCAGGCCACAAGCTCCCTTATATTGGCCCTCGACATGATGCACCCGGGGAAATCGAACTCCGTGTACTTGGCCCTCCAGGAGCAGGCCCCTATCGTTATCGCGTTTACGCCGTCATTTTTGATGTCGGTGTTTATCATTGCGATCCCATCGGGACTGCAGAGGATATCGTGGCTCTTGAACTTGTCCTTGGGCAGTTTTGCGCTGGAAGCGGCGCCCGCTATTACTTTGTCAACATCGACGGCGTCCGCTATGCCGCAGCCTTTGCAGATATATACTCCGTATTTCTTTTCCATCTCCTATCTCCTCCCCGCCAAGGCCTGGATGCTCTTGAGCGCGGCCCCGGTGGCGTCCTGCATCGAGCGTGCCACATCGAGGGGGCTTTTGGCCGTGCCCACGGCGTAAATGCCGGGCTTCAACGAACTTGGCACGATCAGCCCCTCGGGCGTGTACGTAATGCCCTCGAGGACGGGTTTTGCCCTGTTTGCGGGCTCCATCCCCGCGGCGAGCACAACCATATCGAATTTTTTCTCGACCTTCTTGCCGGAGAAGATATCTTCGTAAGTGACCGCAACGTCATCGGAGCCCCTGGCCTGCTCCACCTTGGCCACCTTGCCTTTTGTGAGCTTGACCCCGGCCATGTCCCTTACCTTCCAGTAGAATTTCTCGTATTTGCCGGGTGTGCGGATGTCTATATAGAATATCTCGGCCTCGGCGTTCGGGTACTGCTCCTTCAAGTATGCCGTCTGCTTGAGCGAGGCCAGGCAGCAGATATAGGAGCAGTACGGGAGGTGGTTCTCGTCGCGGGAGCCCGCGCACTGGACGAAGGCCACCTTCTTGGGCGCCTGCCCGTCCGAGGGGCGAAGTATCTTCCCGCCGGTGGGCCCGTTGGCCGCGGCGAGCCGCTCCATCATCATGTTGGTGACGACGTTCTTGACCCTGCCCATGCCCAAGTTGTCGGCCTTCGCTACTTCATAGGGGTTCCATCCCGTGGCCACGACTATCGCGCTCGCCCTGACATTTACCGTCCGGGGCTTCATCGTGAGGTCCACGGCCTCGTACTTGCACGCGGCCTGGCAGGCCTTCCGGCAGTCCCCCTTGCAGTATTTGCCGTCTATGACATAGAGCTGCGGATAAGCCTGGTCGAAGGGAAGGTACGCGGCCTTGGACTTGTTCATGCCGAAGTTGAAGTCGTCGGGCCTTTCGGCGGGACAGGCCTGGGCGCAGGCATCGCATGCCACGCACCTGTCGTTGACGAACCGGGGGTTTACAGTAATGCTTACGTCGTAGGCCCCTTCCTGCCCGGATATCTTTTCGACCTGGGAGAGCGTGTAGAAGGTGATCCGGTTATTCTCCTTGAGCCTCCTGTAATTCAGCTCGAGGCCGCACACGGGTGGGCAGAGCTTGGGAAAGTATTTATTGAGCTGAGCCACTCTCCCGCCCAGGTACGGGTTTTTTTCCACGAGGACGACATCAAAGCCAGCCTCGGCCGCCTCGAGCGCGGTCGTCAGGCCGCTTATGCCGCCGCCTATCACAAGTATGGATTCTTGAGCCATCAAAAAACCTCCTTCGAGGGCTGTGAATTCCTGAATCTTAAATATCTATAAGCATGTCTCATATATCTAAAGTATCTATCTAAAGCCCACCCGCGTAGAAAGGGAAAGACCCCTGCGGCCAAACCCGCCTGCTGTCGCCCTATTGCGCTAATATGAGCCCAATCTGCCCCGGGGGGCTTAACCGGTCTTTAAGATTAACCGCCTTTCCTATTTAAAATCAAATAAATGCTGAATATTTTTATAAAAGGGGGCGCTAAAAAACGCGCCCCCTTCGTTTCTTTGCTATATCCCCATTCCCGTCTCAGTCGACGAGCTGGACATAGTCTTTCTTGAAGCACTTCCAGTCGCCGGTCTTGGGGTCGAACCTGGAATTGACGAAGCACTTCCAGTCCTTGTCGTTGATGGCGAGGAAGTCGCCCCTGTAATAGTACCCGGGGTACCTGCTCTCTTCACGGAACATGATGTGCCGCGCGTGAGCCTCGAGCGCCCAGATGCGGTGATAGTTCTCCCATGCCCTCAAGAGCTCATGGTAGTCCTTGGCCGCCGTCCTGGCCGCGTCCTCCTTGAGCAGCGCGAGCTGCTTCAAGCCCTCTTCGAGAAGGGTCTTGGAGGTCATGTACCAGGTCGAGATGCCGCCGAAGTACTCGTCCGCTATCTTCTGGAGCCTTGCCTGCACCATTCTCGGCTTGATGTACTGCGGGTTGATCTCCGGTGCGGTCGAGTAGGTTTTGTATTTCTCATAGATCTCGAAAGGCAGATACATCTCTGCCGTGTACTCGTCCGAGCTCTTCGTGAGCGTGGGCTTGAAGCTCTGGTTGTCCAGAACGAAAGCCACCGCCGCCTTTGCCGCGATCCTGCCCTCGGCGTGGGAGCCGGAGGAGAATTTATGGCCGCTGGCGCCGCAAATGTCGCCCATCATGAAGAGGCCCTTCACGGTGCTCATCCTGTTGTAGCCCCAGTTCCACTCGGCGGGGGCGCCCATGTCGTCGGGACCGCTTACCCAGAAGCCCGCGCACCCGGCATGGGAGCCGAGGAGGTAGGGCTCTGTGGGCATGATCTCGGACGGGGTCTGGTCGGGCTCGATGTTCATGCCGGCCCAAACGCCCGCCTGCCCGATGCACATGTCAAGAAAGTCTTCCCAGGCCTCGGCCTCGAGGTGCTTTATCTGCTTGGCGTCCATTGTCTTGCCGAGCTCGGCCATTGCCAGGTGGGTGTTCATGAGGATGGGGCCCTTGCCCTTCTTCATGTCGAGCATCATCATGTGGTTGCGGATGCAGGTGCCGAGTTTTTCGGCATACGGGCTGTAGAGCTTTACCGAGGAGTCGTAATTCTCGCCCGTGCAGTAGTCTTCGCCCAGCGCGTTCGTGGCTTTGGCCTTGAAGAAGAGGAACCACGCGCCCACCGGGCCGTACCCGTCCTTGAACCTGGCCGGGACGAACCTGTTCTCCATCATGGTCATCTCGGCGCCTACCATCGCGCCCGTGGCATAGCCGGAGCCGGAGTTCCATACGGGATACCACGCGCGCCCCTGCCCCTCTGCGACCGAACGGGGTCTGAAGACGTTGACCGCGCCGCCGCAGCCCGAGAGGATGGAATTGGCTTTGAACAGATAGACCTTGTTCTCGCGGACGCTGAAGCCGATCGCGCCGGCGATCCTGTTGTCGTCCTTCTCGTCCAAGAGAAACTTCGTGACGAACACCCTCTCGTAGATGTTTTCGAGCCCGAGGGCCTTCTTCGCGGCCTCGGCCACGAGCACCTTGTAGGACTCGCCGTTGATCATTATCTGCCACTTGCCGGAACGGACGGGTTTTCCGCCGTCATTGAGCTTGGCGCCGCCGGCCGCGCCGTCAAGCGTATGCCCGCCATCGTCCTTCTTCCATATGGGGAGCCCCCAGTCCTCAAAGCAGTTGACGGAGTCGTCGACATGGCGGCCGAGGTCATAGACGAGGTCTTCCCTGATGATGCCCATCAGGTCGCCCCTGACATAGCGGACGTAATCGGCCGGGTCGTTCTCGCCCATGTAGGTGTTGATGGCCGAAAGGCCCATCGCGACGGCCCCGGAACGGTCCATGGCGGCCTTGTCAACGAGTATTATCTTCAGCTTGCCCTTGCCGGCCTTCTCGGCGGCCTGCGCCCATCTGACGGCCTCGAATGCCGCGCCGCAGGCGCTCATGCCGCCGCCCACGATGAGGATGTCGCTGTCGACCGTTACGACTTCGGGCTTCTGACAATATGAAAACGTACAGGTCTCTTTTTCCATTATCGCCCTCCTACTTCTTTAATGTGGGCAGTGCTTTGCCTTCGCCCTGATGGGTGAAGTAGCCCGGCTTCTTGATGTTGTCGAGATTGGCCTCGGGTTTCCCGGCAAACGGGTCAACCGAGCCCTCGGGGGTCGTCCTTATCGGGAACTTGAACCTTTTCAGTTTCCCGTTGCGGAACTTGATCGTCCACATTATCGAATCGGAACCCCTCATCGGTATGACGCTTCCGCCAAGCGGAACGAAGTCGGCATAACCCCTGACCTCGATCGCCTGCTGGGGGCATATCTTAACGCAGTTGTAGCACTCCCAGCACTGCTCGGGCTCCTGATTGTAGGCCTTCATCAGGTCCCTGTTCAAGGTCATGAGGTCGTTGGGGCAGATGTACTGGCAGGCGGTCTTGTCTTGCGCCTTGCAGCCATCGCACTTTTCGGTGATTACGAAACTTGGCATATCGGACCTCCTTCTTAATATATCCCTGCAAAGCAGAGGATCTGAAACTTAAACCGGTTTAAAGAACACCCCCTTTCGTTTTACACGCCTTCGGAATATTTATGAGTCTTTATCTCAACCTTTTCGGTCAGTCCGGAATAGTACTCGCGCAGTATCTTCAGGACCTCGGGCCTCGAGAAATGGTCCGGGACCTCGTCGCCCTCGGAGAGCATCTTCCTTAACTTCGTCCCGGAAAGGAGAAGCCTGTCTTCCTTGCCGTGCGGGCAGGTCCTCATCGAGGCCATGCCGTCGCACTTGGTGCAGTAGAAGGTCCAGTCGATCTTCAGGGGCTTGGTCTCGAGCGCGTTGGCCGGTATGTCGTTGAATATCTTCTGCGCGTCAAAGGGGCCGTAATATTCGCCCACGCCCGCGTGGTCGCGCCCTATTATCATGTGGCTGCAGCCGTAATTCTGCCTGAAGAGCGCGTGCAGAAGCGCCTCTCTCGGGCCGGCATACCTCATATCGAGCGGATACCCGGCCTGTACGCAGGTGTCTTTCACGAAATAGTGGTCGACGAGGGTGTTAATGGCCCTCACCCTGACCTCGGCGGGGATATCGCCGGCCTTGAGCTTCCCCAGGAGCTGGTGTATGAGGACGCCGTCGCAGGTCTCGATGGCTATCTTGGCCAGGTACTCGTGGGAGCGGTGCATCGGGTTTCTCAGCTGGAGGGCGGCAACCGTGGACCAGCCCTTCTCCTCGAATATCTTTCTCGTCTCGGCGGGGGTCATGTAGATGCCCGGGTAGTCTTTCGGGAAGCTCCCCTGCGAAAGCACCTTCACGGGCCCGGCCAGGTTCACCTCGGACTGTTTCATGACCATGACCACGCCCGGGTGCTCCATCTCGCTCGTCTTGAAGACGTTCTTGCACTCGAATTCCCTGTCTATCTTGTACTTCTCGGTAACCTTCATGGTGGCCATTATTTCGCCGGATTCTTCGCTGACGAGGGCTATCTCTTCGCCCTTCTTGATCGAATCGGCCTGGCCTTCGGTCGTGGAGACGGTGACGGGGATGGGCCAGAAGGTGCCGTCCGCCATCTTGTACTGGGCGCACACGCCCTTCCAGTCGTCCTGGCCCATGAAGCCATCGAGAGGCGTGAACCCCCCGATGCCCATCATTATCAGGTCGCCCGCCTCGCGGGAGGCTATCCTCACCTGATTCAGGGTCTTGGCTTTTTTCTTTTCTTCCTCGAGCTCTTTGCCCTGGAGGAGAAGCGGTTTGAGCTTCTTCTCTTTTCCATGCGGGTTGACAAGTGCCATATAAATTCCTCCTTTAGAGAATTTTCGTTACTTGACCTTTTCCACTTCGGCGACCATCTTGCCGAAGATATCGTCTATGCTTCCGGTCCCCTGTATCCTCCTCACGATCCCCTTCTTCGAGTAATAATCTATGAGCGGGGCGGTCTGGGACTCGTAAACATCGAGCCTCTTCTTTATCGTTGCTTCCTTATCGTCGTCGCGCTGGAAGAGTTCGCCTCCGTCCTTGTCGCATTTGTTGTCGCTCTTTGGCGGTTTGTAATAAATGTTGTACATCTGCCCGCAGCTCTTGCAGGTCCTTCTCCCTGTGAGCCTCTTCATGAGGTCTTCGAAAGGCACGTCAACGCTGACGGCAAGCTGGAGGGGTTTTCCGATCTTCGCGAGCATCTTGTCGAGTGCCTCCGCCTGGGCCGTATTTCTCGGAAACCCGTCGAGGATGAACCCTTTATTCGTGTCCGGCTCTTTAAGTCTTTCCTCCACAAGGCCCAGCACGACCGAGTCCGGAACGAGTTCCCCCCGGTTCATGTACCCTTTGGCCTCTTTGCCGAGCGGGGTGCCCGCCGCTACGGAAGCCCTCAGGATATCGCCGGTCGAAATCTGAGGAATACTATATTTTTCAATAAGTTTTTTGGCCTGGGTGCCCTTTCCCGCACCCGGCGCTCCCAAGAGAACAATCCTCATAGGTGACCCCCTTTAAAAAGTGCCTGTTTTTACCCCGCGGCAGGCTGAAACAAGCTTAATATTATGTATTTATTCCTATTTTTTTCAAATTGAATTATAAAATCCTAGGATTAATTTTTCTTATAATTTCGATTAATTTAGAAAACCTTTACTTACTTTTTCCAAATACTCTTTCAGCTTCTTCAATGCTTGGGCCCGATGGCTCATGGAATCCTTTTCAGAGGGCTCCATTTCAGCAAAAGTCCGGTCATAACCATTGGGATAAAATACCGGGTCATAACCAAAACCTTTGTTTCCTTTGGGTTTTATCCCTATCCCCCCCTCCGCTTCCCCCGAAAAGGTCAGGGTGTCCCCGCAAGGAGTGGCAAGCGCGATCACCGCCCTGAACCTTGCAGTACGCTTCTCGGAGGGCAGATTTTCCATTTCTTTCAATAACTTATGCACATTTTTCTCGTCGGTTGCCTCCGCCCCCGCATACCTTGCCGAATAAACCCCTGGTGCCCCTCCGAGAGCATCCACCTCAAGCCCTGAATCGTCAGCCAAAACCCAGCTTTTTACGTATTTTGCGATTATTTTTGCCTTCAAAACGGCATTTTCCTCAAATGTCTTCCCGGTCTCTTCCACCTCGGGCGCCCCCGGATAAGAGTCCAACCCCTGAACCTCCACCCGGTCCACCCCCGCCAGAATCCTCCTTAATTCCTCGAGCTTTTTAGCGTTCCTCGTCGCGGCGACAATCCTCATGGAGCAAGTAAGAATAACATATTTAATTGAAAAGGGGGCTTTGCCCCCTTGACCCCCACAAAGGGGAAACTTTATTAAAAACGGGTGCTATGCACCCTTGGGCCCTTTGAACCCTCGCTTTAAAAACGATGGGGTTTGGGGGGCTGGCCCCCCAGCGGGGGCTGGGGGCAGCGCCCCCACCAAATTTATCAAGGGGCGGAGCCCCTTATCAAATTGACACTCTATCGGCTAAGTGTTAAATTGATTTTGAAATGCTGGTAGCGCTTTGCATAGGCAATACTTCCGTATATATAGGTTTTTTTGTAGATGACGAGCCGATAGTGCTCCGTCTTGCGACGAAGCCGATAAGGGAAACGGCCGAATTCAGGTCCGCCATTGAGAAGGCCATTGCGGACCTGGGTATAGGGAGTCCTGATGGGGGCGTGATATCTTCGGTGGTCCCTGCTTACACGGAGCCGATGAAGGCCATGCTTAAGGAGATCTCGGGGGGGAAAGAGCCGCTGATTGTAAGCCACAGAATCATAAAGGACATGAAATTTTCCGTAAAGACGCCCGAGGCGCTGGGCCCTGACAGGATATCGGCGGCATACGGGGCATGGAAACTTTTCGGAGGGCCGATAGCGGTAGTAGACATGGGGACGGCCACGACCATAAATTTCATCACGGAAGAGGGGGTGTTCCTGGGCGGGGCGATACTGCCCGGGGTGGCCCTGATGAGGGACGCCCTCAAGGAGAGGACCGCGAAGCTGCCGAGGGTGGAACTCGAAAAGCCTCCGAGCCCTCTCGGGACAAACACGAAGGAGAGCATCCTTTCGGGCGTGATTTACGGGACGGCGGGTGCCGTGGCTCGGATACTTGAGGAGGCGGAGCTTGAAAGACTGGAGAGGTTCAAGGTGGCGGTGACGGGCGGCCATTCGGAGCTTATCGGGCCCTATCTCAAGAGGGTCGATTTCCTCGAACCCTCGCTCGTGCTTAAAGGCATGAGGCTGATACATAAAAATGCATGATTTTAAGCACGAGCTTAGAAAAGACCCCCTTATGGGAAGATGGGTAGCGGTCCTCGGCGTCTCGATGAGGCCGGACGAATACCCGCCCATGGCGGACGGAAAGGAGGGCATCTGCCCGCTTTGCGAAGCGGGCGCGGGCGGCGAGGTAAGCGTGGTAAAGGGCGAGCCCATTCTCCTTGAGGCAGGAGAGCTTGGGCGCAAAGGGGCGGGCATATATGACACGATGAATCCGGTGGGCGTCTACGAGATCATAATCGAAAGCGGCGAGCACGCCATGGCGCCCGAAGAGATGGGTCCCGAGCACTTCAGGCGTATTTTTGAAACCTATCAAAAGAGGTTTGCTGCCCTCGCCAAAGACCCCCGCATTCGTTATGTCTTCGTCTACAAAAATAAAGGCAAGGCGGTGGGCGCCCGTGTGAGCCATCCCCATTCGGAGCTTATGGCGACACCGGTCATCCCTGAGGCGGTAAAACAGGAACTTGAAGGGGCCAAGGCATATTTTGCATATAAGGAAAGGTGCATATTCTGCGATATCCTGCACGAGGAGGAGAAGGCGGCCAAAAGGGTGATAGCCCAAACGGAGCATTTCCTGGCTTTTTCTCCGTTTGCGCCGAGGGTGCCGTTTGAGTTCTGGGTCGTCCCGAGGAGGCACTCTTGCGATTTCCTCGATATGGGCCCGGCCGAGCTCGTTGATCTTGCCTCCCTTATGCCACAACTCTTGAAGAAGTTGAAACGGGCCCTGAACGACCCCCCGTATACTTACTACATCCATACGGCTCCGAACCGTGTGCCGCGCCGGAACCACTGGCACACATTGGGTGACGATTACCACTGGCATATCGAGGTCTTGCCGAAACTCTCTGAGGGGCCTTCGGCCATAGATTGGGGTTCGGGTTTTTTCATCCTTACCACATCCCCCGAGGATGCGGCCAAATTCATAAAGGAGGCGTGATATGAGCATCCGGAAAATACTTTTTCCGACTGATTTTACCGAGGGCTCGGAGGCTGCCATCCCCCTCGCGGCGGACCTGGCGAGGAAATACAATGCGAAGGTGTATATAATACATGTGCTCGTGGACATCGGCAGGGCCACAGGCTGGTATGTGCCTCATGCGAGCACGGGCGAGCTTGCAAAGGAGATGGAGAAGGGGGCTAAAGAGCAGCTCGAACGGGTAATGCTTGAGGAAATGAGAAATTATCCTGACATGGAGCGAGCGGTCCTTGTGGGCTCCCCGGCGGAGGAGATACTGCGCTTTGCCGAAAAAAATGATATAAATCTTATAGTTATGGGCACGCAGGGGCGGAAGGGCCTGGATAAGATCCTCTTCGGGAGCACGGCGGAAAAGGTCGTGCGGAACTCGAAGTGCCCGGTTCTGACCGTGCGGAGATAAAGAAGGTGTAAGAATGAGGGTTTATCTTTCCGAGACGGCCTTTATGGACCTCCTCCTCTCTTCGGTTGAGGTCTACAAAAAGGAATGCCTGGGATACCTGCTGGGCTACAAGCTCGAAGACCGGTTCATAGTGGAGCACGCATTCTGCCTTCAGAGTGCCAGCCGTCACAGAAGGGGAGTCGCGCTCACGGCCAAAAGCCACAAGAAGATAGAGCATGTCCTCGATAATTTCCACCGCTTGCAGATAGTGGGGGATTTCCACTCCCATACGCAGTACGGAGAAACCAAGGGACGGCCCGTGCCATCGGGGGAAGACATAAGGAGCATGAAGGAGAACCAGGTCTACTTCATCGTGGCTATAAATAATAATATGAAGACCATGGGATGGGGCGAAAATAGGGACGGCTCGATATCGGGAAGTGTCGGCAACTATACGTTCAAGATATCGGCTTATTTCATGAACGGCTCGGGTCCCCGGAAAGCGCGGATACACTGCCCCTTCCCGCCCAGGTTTGAGAAGTAGGGTGGGGTAAAAAATTTAACTTCCCCCACTCAAGATATAGATCCCAAAGCACATGATAGCGATCCTCGGAATGGGCATCTATTTAGGGCGCAGAAAATACAGGCCTATTGAAGTATGGTCACAATATGACCATGATTCGAAGGCCCAAGATATCAAGCTTTGTCCAGGTAATTCCATCTCTATTTGTTTAAAATAAGGTAGGGTTTGTCTTTCTTTTACGGCGGACAACTGAGTTGGAATCATCTTGTCCGTGCTGTTTTAAAATAGAAGCAACAATTTTATTTATCTCTGTTATTTGAACAGAAATTATTTTCTTAGCTTCTAACCGCTTATTTCCTAAGCGCCCTTCCATTTTAGGCGCATATTTTTTCATTATTTTTTGACATTCTCTTCCAAGTTCTACAAGTCGCTTGTGTTCCGGATCATCAGAATCAAAAGGCGGAATGGGACAGACTTCAAAGGGTCTACGATGAATATCCCTTTCTCCATATAGACCCTGTGGCTGGTAAGCCTTTATTCGCTCATTTACAATATCCGAGTTAAGCATTGCGCAAAGATAATGACCTTCTCTTATATTTTTGGGATAAAAATAATATGTCTTTGCATCGGCTGCAAAACCATTTATTTTTATTTGCTCAGAGTTTTTATTTGGGAAATATAACGCGGCAGTTAAATTGCTGCCAGATGTATTATAGAGTAGTACATATTTATAATTAATGATTTGATTTGTGAGCGTAGCATTGTAATCTAACCTCTCATATATATCGCGTTTTTGACCTGAATTTTCATTCCAGATTTTTTCAAGTTTCAATAGCCATTCTGCGCCGTTCTCTTTGCCGTCTCGCAACATCTCGGAAGCATCAATAATTTGCGTCCTCCCATCTATGACTTTTAGAGGTAAAAAGACCATCTCTCTTCGGGATATTACAAAGGGCAATATTCCTTTCGCCAAAACGGTTTCAAAGATATATTTCTTTTCAATCCTACCATCGACGCGCATTCGCCATTTATCTTTCGCTTCTTCAAAGGCTTCATCACTTGTTTCAAAATAGGGTGCCTCTCGATTAAAAGCTGCGCCCTTTGCAGGCTGAACGAACCAAAAACAGCGTGGAACTATAGTAGCGCCCTGGAATACATATTTGTGATATTCCGGACTTTTAATGCCGACCTCCAAGAAATCGTGAATACCTTTAGAAAAAGATAGAAACTTTTTTGCCTCATTTAGAGGCAGATTCTTGAGCGGCAGATTACCCTCATAAAATGTAATGGGGATCTTTGATTTCAAGCCCCTTTTTCTATTTCGAACTAAAACAACGGCCCTTACATTAAATAAAGGTGAAACTCCTGAAAAATCATGAATTTCTGAAAAACCATTGCTCTGAAATAAAATATGTTGCTTGGAGGGCAAAATAGTTGTCTTTGGCATAACAAAAGCTATTTTCCCTCTCTGCTTCAAGTATTCTCTTTCGCAATAATTAAAGAAAACCGTGCTCGTATCCATTTGCGTAAAAAGCTTCACATCTTTTTTGTCCAGTAAATGCAAATCAAAGGTCAATTCCTTTATTCGGGCTTTATACAAGTTATCTTTTATATACCTGTATGCAAGCCAGGGCGGGTTTCCAACAAGATAATCGACCTTTTCGAGCCTTAAAAAGGCAGGCCTGTAAGCGTTTTTTAATATGAAAGGCCAAATACTATTCCTTTTCTGCTTTATCAGCTTTACAAGCAGTTTAAAATTATTTCTCCAATAAAATAGTTCTGAATAGTTCAAGCCCTCAAAAGCCGTCTTTTCCAAACCCTCTATCGCATCATCTAAATCGGCCCCATCTGCGACTTTGTGAGCAAAGGACGAGAGCTTATCAATAAGCTCGTCAATATTTATGTGATGCTTTATGGTTTCGAGTGGAATATAAAAATTCTCATCGTCAGAGACCGGGACTGCAATTCTTTGTTTCTCCACATCTTCCTCTATGAGCAATGTATCCGATAAATAAACATGTAAATATATTTGGCGCGGATATTTTTTTATTTCCTTATTCAGAGCAAGGAGCATATTGACTTTACTCATCATCACAGCAAGAGGATGCACATCAATTCCTGTAATAGAGGAGAGCGCATCCTCTAATAATTTATATGCCTTTGCACCGCTCTTTCGCATGCGTTTGATCGCATTAAAGAGGAATGTGCCGGAGCCGCAGGCGGGATCAAGTAGCCGCCCATTTTTATAGTCAATGGCTTCGAGTGTTAATTCAGCCAGCCAATCAGGCGTATAATATTCACCAAGTGCATGTCTGCTTTCGGGATCTACAAGCTCCTGATAAATTTCTTTTAGTATATCTTCCCCAATATCGCTTAATTTATAAATAATTAAATAGCCTTCGAGCTTAGCAAGGAAACTGATAAAACTGTTTTCCTCTGAAGTCTCAAGAGCCCAGCTGAAGAAGTCCGGCTCAACTAAATTCGGCAGATTTTTTTTCTTAAAGAACTCTCCCGTTAATAGACCTTTATATTCTGCCGTCCCAAGAATTTCCTTTGGAAATAGAGTTTTTGAAACTATAAGTCGAGACAGCATTGTAAGATATGTATGCTTCAGAAAGAGAGGAATATCTCCGATTTCACTTCCGTAAACCTTGGCAAGTAAGGTGTTCCATTCTTTAATCTTAATTTTTAGGGTACTCTCGCCTTTGATTTTTTCATAAATAGATTCCAGCAAAACACGACTGCTATTAAATACAGGACTATGCAATCCGAATCTCTGAACAATATCATTTGATACTGGTTTAATGGGCTGAGATGAAAATACAAACTGGTCTAAATATCTGAAAGAGAGTAGAGGGTCAGTTTCGATCAGCTTGAATTCATTAATCTTTTGGACTTGCCCTTTTTCATATTGAAAAACTTCAAATAATAAACCATCCGTTAATAAGGCAATGTAATCTTGTGGGTCGGGTTGTGCTTCAAAATATTTTTTTAATTCAAGCTTGCCAGCTTCTCTTTCTCTTTCAAGGTCTGTTTTGAATTCAAAAATAGCGCTTTTAAAGAAAGCATCAATTCGCCCCCTTACTTCAGCTACTTTAATTTTCTTTTCTAATTGAATTTCAACTGGATCAATATCAAATCCAAGCCTAAGAAAATTTATGAACAGATGCCGCCTGTTATCATGATGGGCTTTAGTCTTAATTGCCTCTTTAATTTCCCCCATATATTCGGTGAGATAAGCGGGAAATTCATTTTTGTAAGGGTGAATATGTCTAATCATGACTAAGTGCCATTGAATATAAATGAATTGCCCTAATTTTGCCAAATCTTCTCTGCTCTTAATCCATATCTTTTCATATAAGCTAATATTAAGATATGAAACTAAGCGCAAGGGTTTTAGTGATTGGCGGAGGTCCTGCGGGCGCAAGTGCCGCCCGGGACCTCGCGGCTGCGGGGGTGGAGACCCTTCTGCTTGAAAAGAATCCTACCTTTCTAAAACCTTGCGGGGGCGGCGTCCCGTCGGGCGCGTTCACGGAACTCGGCCTCCCGGAGAGCCTCTGCAAGGCAAAGGTCACTTCTTTAAGGATTTTCCCTCCTTCGAGCGAGCCCTATGATGTCCCTTTCGACGAGGGATTTATCGGCATGGTGGACCGGAACCAGTTCGACAGCGCGCTTCGGGACATGGCAAAAGCGGAAGACGCGGCCGTAATAAAGGGCGTCTTCATAAAATTCCTCTCCCGCGGAAAAGAGATTATCTCCGAGGCCGAGATAGATGGGGAAAAGGCGGAGGTCCGCTCCGAATATGTTATAGCGGCTGACGGCGTGAACTCGCGAGTGCGGAGCGCGCTTGGCATCCGGCCGGTCAAATCGGTTTTCACGCTTTCGGGCAAGTTCCCGGTGAGCTCGGATTTTTGCGAATTCTATTTCGGGCAGGCCTCAAAAGGGGGCTATTCATGGGTATTCCCCTCGGGCGTAAAAGCACATGTGGGGATAGGAAACGTGGACCCGAAGGAGGCGCGGACCGGTTTCCTCGATTTTCTCTCCTCAAAAGGGCTCCCTGCAAACGGCTCTTTCCGCGGCTACAGGATACCTCTCTGGGAACCCGAGTCGAAGGAAAAACCTCTCGCTAAAGGGAAAGTGCTTCTTGTGGGCGACGCGGCCGGGTTTGTAATGCCATTCACCTTTGAGGGCATCTATTATGCGATCCGGTCCGGTCAGTTCGCGGCAGAGGCTATAATAAAAGAAAGGCCCGGTGATTACCGGAGGCTCTGGGGGAAGAGGTTCTCCATAAGGTTCAGGCTTATGAAAGAGATTTGGAAAAGGTACCTTCAGGACGAGAGAGGGATGGAATCGCTCCTTGGGGTGATCCGGAACAGAGGGGTCCAGGTGGGGGCCATGAGGCTCTGGCTCGATAAAAAGTCCGGCAAGGGAAGCCTCGTGGCGTTCATAAAGGCATTGAAGAAGTTCAGGCTTTTTTAAAAGTGTTTGGTCTTCAAAGGTTCATAATAGTTTCGGCACTCCTCCATATCGCCCTTTTCTCGGCATTTTTCCTATTGCTTGCGCCCAGAAAAACCCAATTAGAGGATAAAAGCATCATCGCGCGCCTTATCAGTCCAAACGAGCCCTTCGAGGAGAAAAAAGCAATTATTCCAAAAATTCCACTCCCTCTTAAAATGAAACCCCTTTCTCGGATGCCAATGAAGACACCCTCTTATAAGATGGAAAAGACGAGGCCTGCCGGGGAACCTCCCGCCCGCGAAGAGATTGCGAGGGCTGCCCCGCCCGGCACGGAAGCGGCGAAGCCCCCTTTAAGAGAGGAAGGGAAGGGCCCCGCTCCGGGGGTTCCCCTGAGGATACCGGTGAAACCCGCTCCCTCCTTAAAAGAAAAGCTCTTCGATAAAAAAGTTATCGAAGACCTCGTGGCCAAAAGAGAGCACACGAGCCCCCATCTCCCCTCGCCCAAGGACATCATAACCTTCAGCACGAAGGAGATGAGGTACATAAGCTATATGCAAAGGCTCAAGGAGAAGATAGAGGGCATCTGGATATACCCGAGGTGGGCGGCCGAGCAGGGGATATTCGGAGACCTCTATATCAGGTTTGCGATTAAAAAGGACGGCAGCCTCGGGGATATTCAGCTCGTTCGCACATCGGGCCACCAGATGCTCGACGACGCCGCGATGAAGGCCCTCCGGGACGCGGAGCCTTTCTGGCCCCTGCCCGAGAACTGGGAAGAGGACACCTTCACAGTGGAGGGGCATTTTATTTATACGCTGTACGGGGTGGTTGTGAAGTAAGGTAGGCCGGGGCGGGCGGGGGCATTCGAGAA
>Ga0214473_10002891_pt1 | contig 21022 bp, 21 predicted proteins | sample RVTome_7_FD_203509 | JGI IMG/M metagenome (GOLD analysis project Ga0214473, IMG submission 203509) | Soil microbial communities from uranium-contaminated site in the Upper Colorado River Basin, Wyoming, United States - RVT98D197 | ecosystem: Environmental > Terrestrial > Soil > Contaminated >... | reverse complement strand
TCGGCTGGTCCACCTGCCGAGGACAAAGAAAAGACCAAGAACCAATGAAGACAAAAGAGAGAATGAATCAAAAAAAGTGTTACCCATGTGCCCGGTCTAATGTGTAACCTATGTACCCGGTCGTACATCAAATGGGTTCGTTTTGCGCCTTCTTATCCTCACCTAATAGAATCGTTGGTGATTCCGAGGCCTGCATGAGTAGGGCGCGGCTCAGGAGTCGGTTGACGGCGATCTGTTTTGCGCTGGTAACCACGGGATTTGTGCTTTATCAGTCTGTGTACAGGCGCATTTTGTGTGGGATTAATGGTGTTTTTGCGGGGGCTGAAGTCGACTTGTGTTCACTGACAGCACCTGTATGCCAAGAATGTCGAAACCGCAGGGGTTTCGATCTACAAGGTCAAGACTGGATTCCGGCTTTCGCCGGAATGACAGCGTCAAATGTCGCCGCCTTTGATTCAAGACGCTCGCAGGGCGAAAGATCTGCTTGCCGCCTACCCCAGCCCCGTCTTTGACTTCATGAACTCGCGGTTCATTTGGCCGATGAAACGGACGTTGATCTCCTTTGGGCAGACCGCTTCGCATTCATAGTGATTGGTGCAGTTGCCGAAACCCTCGGCGTCCATCTGTGCGACCATCTTCGCCACGCGCTCGGCCGCCTCGACACGACCTTGCGGCAGATTGGCGAACTGCGTGACCTTGGCTGACACGAATAACATCGCCGAAGCATTGGGACAAGCCGCTACGCACGCGCCGCAGCCGATGCACGCCGCCGCGTCCATAGCCAGGTCGGCCTTCGCTTTCGAGATCGGCAAGGCGTTGGCGTCGGGCGCCCCGCCGGTGTTGACCGAGATGAACCCGCCCGCCTGCTGGATGCGTTCAAAGGCGCTGCGGTCGACGATCAGGTCCTTGACCACCGGGAATGCTCGCGCGCGCCACGGTTCGATATAGATCGAGTCGCCGTCTTTGAAATGCCGCATGTGCAACTGACAAACGGTCGTGCCCGGCTCGGGGCCGTGCGCCACGCCGTTGATCATTAGCGAACACATGCCGCAGATACCTTCGCGGCAGTCATGATCGAAAGCGATCGGGTCGATTCCTTTTTCAGTCAGGTCCTCGTTGACCACATCGAGCATCTCCAGAAAGGACATGTGCGTGTTGATGTCCCTGGTCTCGTAGCGCTCCATTTTCCCCGTGTCCGAAGCGTTCTTCTGCCGCCAAACGTAGAGAGTCAGGTTCATCACTTGTAACTCCTCATGGCCAATGCCACGTTCTCGAAGACCAACGGTTCCTTGTGCAATGTTGGCGTCTTGCCGACACCCTGATACTCCCAGGCGGAGACGTGCGTGAAGTTCTTATCGTCGCGCAACGCCTCACCCTCTTTAGTCTGGCTTTCCTCGCGGAAATGCCCACCGCACGATTCGGTGCGGTCGAGCGCATCCTGACAGACGACCTCTGCGAACTCCAAAAAGTCGGCGACACGTCCGGCCCGTTCGAGCGATTGGTTCAACTCTTCGTTCACGCCCGGCACCAGCACGTTCCGCCAGAACTCCTCGCGCAGTTTCGGAATCTCCTGGAGCGCCTTCTTGAGGCCGGCCTCGTTGCGCGCCATGCCGCAATACTCCCACATGATCCGGCCCAGTTCGCGGTGGAATGAATCGACCGTGCGCTCACCTTTGATGCCGAGCAACTTCCTGGCGCGCTCGGTGACCTCGGTCTCAGCCTTCTTGAATTCAGCGTGATCCGCCTTGACATTGCTGACACCGGCGCGGGCCAGCCAGTGGCCCATCGTGTACGGCGCCACGAAGTACCCATCGGCCAGACCCTGCATGAGGGCGCTGGCGCCGAGACGATTGGCGCCGTGATCGGAGAAGTTGGCCTCACCGAGCACGAACAGCCCCGGCAGATTGCTTTCGAGATTGTAGTCGACCCACAGGCCGCCCATGGTGTAGTGCAGCGCGGGGTAGATGCGCATTGGGACTTTGTATGGGTTCTCGCCGGTGATTTTCTCATACATGTGGAAGAGGTTGCCGTAGCGGTCACGGATAACATCCTCGCCCAATCTTGAAATAGCATCGGCGAAATCCAGATACACACCCAACCCCGTCTCGCCTATACCGCGTCCTTCATCGCACGCTTCCTTGGCCGAGCGTGATGAGATATCACGGGGCGCCAGGTTGCCGAAACTGGGGTACTTGCGCTCGAGATAGTAGTCGCGGTCTTCCTCGGGGATATCGCCCGGCGCGCGTTTGTCGTCGGCGCGCTTCGGCACCCAGATGCGGCCGTCGTTGCGCAGCGACTCCGACATCAAAGTGAGTTTCGATTGATAGTCACCACTCACCGGGATGCAGGTCGGATGGATCTGCGTGTAACACGGGTTGGCGAAGAGCGCGCCTTTCTTGTAGGCGCGATAGGCGGCCGTGACATTGCAGCCTTTGGCGTTGGTCGAAAGGTAGAAGACGTTAGCGTAACCGCCGGTGGCCAGCACCACGGCGTCGGCCGCGTACGAACTGATCTTACCGGTGACCATGTCGCGAACGATAATGCCGCGCGCGCGTCCCTCGACGACGACCAGGTCGAGCATCTCGGTGCGACCGAACATCTTCACCTGACCCTTGCCGATCTGACGACTTAGCGCCGAGTACGCGCCCAACAGAAGCTGTTGGCCCGTCTGACCGCGGGCGTAGAACGTGCGCGACACCTGCGCCCCACCGAAAGAACGGTTGGCCAACAGGCCGCCGTATTCGCGTGCGAACGGCACACCCTGGGCGACGCATTGGTCGATTATGTTACCGCTGACTTCGGCCAGTCGATAAACGTTGGCCTCGCGCGAGCGAAAATCACCGCCTTTGATCGTGTCGTAGAACAGACGGTAGGTGCTGTCACCGTCGTTTTGATAATTCTTGGAGGCGTTGATGCCCCCCTGGGCGGCGATACTGTGAGCGCGGCGTGGGCTGTCCTGATAGCAGAAGCACAGTACGTTGTAACCGAGTTCGGCCAGCGACGCCGCCGCCGAGCCGCCGGCCAGCCCGGAGCCTACTACGATGATGGAATACTTCCGCTTGTTGGCCGGATTGACCAACTTCATTTCGAATTTGTGCTTTTCCCACTTTTCAGCGAGCGGGCCTGAGGGGATTTTGGCGTCGAGTGTCATGTCAGTGTCCTCCTCCCGGCAGTTTGATGATGTTCAAGAGAACCGCCATCGGCATTGAGCAGTAGCCGACGAAGAAAATCACGGCGGCGATATTGCCGACGCGCTTAAAGCAGTCTCGGCACGACGGTCGGACCAGACCCAGGGTCTGAAAGAGACTCGGCAGAGCATGGTTGATGTGAAAGGCCAAGGCCAGCATCGCCACGATGTACACCCCCGATATCAGGTAGTTCTGGAAGCCGAGGATGACCATCGAGTAAACATCGAAGCGACCGGCGGTGTCGGTGAGTCCGGCATACTGCGGATTAGTAACTATGAACGTGAAGTGGAGCAGGTGGTAAACAACGTAGAGCAGCAAACCCAATCCGGACCAGATCATGGTCTTCGAAGTCACGCCGGTTTCGACGGATTCCTGTCGATGGTACGAGATGGGCCGGGCGGCGCGATTTTGAAAATACAGCCTGATTCCGGTCCAGATGTGAATGACAAAAAACAGCGCTATCAGGCCGCGCTCCACCCAGAGCAGTTTGCCTAAATCATGAAGAAACAGGGCGTAGGTGTTCAGTTTGTCCTGACCCAGGAAAATCTGCAGGTTGCCGATCAAATGACCGGTGACGAAGCCGATAAACACTATCCCCGTCACCGCCATCCATATCTTCTTCCCGATTGATGAGTAACCCGATTGCCCGACGGCGCCGGCCGGGATCGGTTTGATTGCGGTAGTCGTCATTTTGTCTCCGTATCTCCCGGTTTTTTCGTGGTAATAAAGGGGGGAGCGGTTCCATGTCAATGAAAATCAGAAACTGTTGGTATTGGCAACAAAATCGATCCACTTGCCACGTGATGAGTATAAGGCTCTAATGCGGTTCGGTTGTGTGTAATCGCTGCGCGACATTCGAATCGGAAAACGAACCCTCGACCTCGATTCGGTCGAGAATTCGGTTGACAACCGGCGGATCTGTTGGTATAATCTAAGCCGCTGAGTTGCCGATATTCAGAGATTAAGCAGGAGAATGAGTTATTTGATGTTAAAGCATCAGGAGAGATACATGCACAGGCGCAACATACTGACGGTTGCTCTGATTCTACTGGTTTTCGCTGCGGCCTCGGCTACGGCCACCAGTGTGAAGATGGCGCTGTCCGGCAAGGGTGCCGTCAATGAAACCGCCATCAAGGCGGGCGAACCGGTGTCGGTGGACATTATCCTGGAAAACGACACTGTGTTCACCGGTTTCACTATGGGTTTCAAGCTCACATCACCCAGCCTGAAAGAGATCATCCACGTGTCCGACAGCGGCGGCGGTCTGAACGAAGCCGGCGATATCAAGGGGCACAACGGCTGGCAAGACCAATCGGTCTGGGACCTCAACGGTGTCTTTGTCCGCGAAACCGACTGGGACGGTCGACTGCCGGATACTATTGGTTTCGGCGGCTTGTCCGTCAAACAGAAGTACAGCGCGCACAAACCGGAGAAGAAGCTGTCGTTTGATATCATGGTGCCTGGAACCGGTGTGCTGGTAATCGACTCGGCCTTTTTCCCGCCGGGCGGCAAATGGCTTTACTCCGCGCCGGCCCGTCTTGGCCCATCGCTGGCGCCGGAGTGGGGCGGACCATACAAGTTCGAAGTGGTCAAGTAGACTGATTGCTGATTGAGCCCACCTTCTCGGGTGGGCTTTTCGTATGGGGTGGCCTTACCACGGTGAACCAATGTTGGGATTATTGATGGGCAACAACGGCGCGTCCGCGACGATCCGAAGGATGGCCCTGCTTTTCTGCTGTCTGTCGGCACTGACTTGGATGGCCGGCGCCGTGGACGAGATGCCGGACAGCACCTTGAGTAAGGTTGAAGACAGCATCGTTCGGCTGCACGAAGACAGTCTCGTTAAACTGCACGATGACAGCCTGATCGCGATGCCCCGCGAAGCGGAGGACACCGCCAACCTGGTGCTGTCGATAGAGCGCGTGGCCGTTCACAGCGGCCGCATTCTCGATACTCTCGACGTTACTCTCGAGTCGGGCGGCCACCTGGTGGCGGGTTTTGATATCCGCATCGCGCTCGAGAGTCAGTACCTTGAAATCCTGGAGATTCTGCCCGGGGAGGTTCTGGATTCCTGCTCCTGGGAGTTCTTCAAGGCGAAGCCGGACGACGACGTCGCCCGCGAGAACTACCCCCGCAGCGTCTGGCATGTCGTGGCGCTGGCCGAGTTGATTGTCGATGAAACCGAGCCGCACTGTTACGGTCTCGATCGACAAGCCTCCCTTTTGCGACTGGTCGTCTCAAGTGAACATGTCGATCTGGCGCCGGACGCTGAAGTCGCCGTCTTTTTCTTCTGGGAAAGCTGCTCCGACAACAGCGTCTCCGGCGTAACCGGCAATACGCTCCTGCTATCGTCCAAGCTGTACGACTACTACCCGGTCGACGACTACGAGAGCGACGGGCTGTTTCCCACCCGCCTGGGTGCTCCGGAGCAGTGTATCGATCCGTCGGTCACGAACCCGCCGCGGCGGCGCATCGAGTTTCACAACGGCGGAGTGGAGTTCATCATCCAGCTATTGCCCGACAGCTCGCATATCGACAGCGCCGACAGTCTTTGAGCAGTCCTTTCCGACCGGATAGCAATCCGTTATTTTCCGTTATTGTAGGTCAGCTCTTGTAGGGCAGGTCTGTCCTCAGGCCTGCGGTCTTTGTCTACCTATTTCGCCTCTCTTACCGTCATACTGGCGAAAGCCGGGGTCCAGTCTTACAGGTCGAGGAAAAAGACTGGACCCCGGCTTTCGCCGGGGTGACAGAAGATTGTGCGGCAGAAGAGTAGGTCGAAGCCCCTGCGGTTTCGACATCTTCTCGTTCATTCCTCCCCCTTATAGCACACGTCCAGCGTGCGTGCGGCGGCGACTTCGTCGAGACGGCGAACAGGCGTAGTGTGCGGAGCGGAGGTGACAAGCTCCGGATTCTCGACCGCCTCGCGGGCGATCTGTTTCATGATCTCAGCAAAGTCGTCAAGCGTCTCTTTGCTCTCCGTCTCGGTCGGTTCGATCATGAGCGCCTCGGAGACGATCAGGGGGAAGTAGTTGGTCGGCGGATGTACGCCGAAATCAAGCAGGCGCTTCGAGATGTCGAGCGTCTTCACGCCGTGTTTCTTCTGACGACTGCCCGACGCCACGAACTCATGCATGCAGTAACCGTCGTACGGCACCTCATAGTCCTCGCGAATGAGCGTCTTGAGGTAGTTGGCGTTGAGCACGGCCACCTCGCTGGCGCGACGCAACCCCGTACCGCCGAGCGTCCGGATGTAAGCATAGGCGCGCACCATGTTGGCGAAATTGCCGTAGAATGAATGCAGTCGTCCGATCGAATCGGGTCGGTCGTAGTTGAAAAACAGGGCGCCATCACTGTCTTTCTCCAGCACCGGCAGGGGGAGAAAGCGATCCAGCGCGGCGGTAACACCAAGCGCTCCGGCGCCCGGACCACCGCCGCCGTGCGGCGTGGAAAAGGTCTTGTGCAGGTTGAAGTGCATGATGTCGAAACCGACGTCGCCGGGACGGAAAATGCCCATATTGGCGTTCAGATTGGCGCCGTCGAGATACATGAGACCCCCCTTGACGTGGACGATCTCGGCGATCTCCTTGACGTGCGTCTCGAAGATACCGAGGGTGTTCGGGTTGGTGAGCATCATGCCGGCGGTGTTCTCGTCCATGACGGCGGCGACCGCTTCGGGCGCCACGACGCCCTGCTCGTTCGATTTTATCTGCACGCAGGTGTAGCCGACCGAGGTCACCGAGGCCGGGTTGGTGCCGTGGGCGGAATCGGGGATGATAATCCGGTCGCGCTTTTCGTTTCTGCTGAGATGAAAGGCGCGCATCACCAAAAGTCCCGCGAACTCACCGTGCGCGCCGGCCACCGGTTGCAGCGAGATCGACGGTAGTCCGGATATCTCGGCGAGAAGGCCGGACAATTCCCACATCAGTTGTAAACTCCCCGGCGCCGTACTGCACGGCGCCAGGGGATGATGATCGGCGAAGCCGGGCATGCCGGCGGCGACGTCGTTCAACTTGGGATTGTACTTCATGGTGCACGAGCCCAGCGGGTAGAACCCTTTGTCGATATGGTGGTTCTTCACCGAGAGCGCCACGAAGTGCCGCATCGCCTCCCCCTCGGTGACCTCCGGCAGATCGGCGTCGCTGTCGCGACGGAACCGAGCCGGGATCGCATTGAGGATGTCATTCTCGCTTCTGCGACAAACAGGGAGAGTATACCCGGTGCGACCGGGTGATGATTTCTCGTATATCAGCGTGCGTTTCTTCATGGTTCGAGCTGTTGCGAGCATCGGCCGTCGGATGCTGCTATCCCTCCGACTCCTTCTTTTCTTCCGGCGGCGTGGTCAGCTTTGCGATCTGCTTTTGGCAGTATTCGACGTCCTCATGGTCCGGGTGGTTCTCGATGAACGCCTTGAAATGTTCGACCGCCGCGGTGGTATCGCCACTCTGACGGTAAACGATAGCCGTCCAGATCTCGGCTTCGTTGCCTACTCGGCTGTCTCCAAAATCCGCGGTGATGGCTTGATAGGCGCTCACGGCGGTCTCCCAATCCTTGTCCCGACGGTGCATATCGGCCAGGGCGAGGCGGCCTTCACCCGAAAGCGAATCCAGCGGATCGCCGGTGTCGATGACCTTGTGATACCACACCGCAGCATCATCGCTGCCGCCCCGATATTTGTACTTCTCGGCAATCTCCGTGTACAGGACGCGATCGCTGCTGGTGTCAGCCCGGCTCAGCAGATCGTCCAAGGTGCCGATACCGTTGGCGTAATTGCGAAACGTCTTGAGGAAATCTTCGGGTGGAACATATCCGACCAGGCGATCGATCTCACCGCCGCCGGCGTCCGTCATCACCAACGTGGGATAGCCGGAGACGTGATACTGCTGGGCCAACAGAGTGTCTTTCTCGGCGTTTACTTTTACCAGCGCCATTTCGTTGTCGAAAAACTCGATAACGGCGGGGTCAATCAACACGACCGTGTCGATAGTCTTGCACCACGTTCACCAATCGGTGTAGAATTCGACAACAATCGGGTTCGGATCATCCCAGAAATTATACCACGGCAAACACGTTGCCTCGGCGGCTTCTTCGATACTGGCGTAAAACGTGGCCGTGGGCACAGCCTCCGTCGTCGCCGGCTCCGTCTCTTCCTGACCGGAAACGGCGCCCGCTGTCAGCAGAGCGAGCAACAGCAGCAATGATGCGGTTTTCATGAGAACTCCCTGTTTGCAGAACGGTTGTTCATTCCATAGCTTCCGAGCCGAATAAATCCTCCCCCAGCACCGCCTCGAGTATGGCGGCGGCTTCATCTTGATATTCGCGCGGCACCATGATCAGGTTGCCGTCGTCGCCTTCCCCGTCCCGCGCGCGTCGGGTGACTCCCGTTTGTCCGAACCAGCCGATCCGGGACGGCAGCACCATCGATGGAATATTCGAGGAGTCCAAAGACCCCTTGGCCAGTTTTGTCTCTTCATGATCGACGATGCCGCCGACCACCACCCAACTGTCGTCAGGCATCATGGCCGAACCGCGCGGGGGGAGCGTATATTCAACCAGTGGTATGTCGCAGTCCGGGCAAATGCCGATGCCGGCCTGAAACACATATCTGCACCTGGGACAATACGGCACTCAGTTCTCCTCCGGCTCCCACTTATCACCCAGAGTCATATCCATCGTTTCTTTGGCCTGTTCGGCGTAGTCGCGTGGGACGATCACCTCGAAGGTCGGAGATCGACCGGTGTCGAATATCGGGTTCAACGACAGGCCCACATTGCCGAAGAAACCTGACCGGGACATCACTACGGCCGGAATGCCCTGTGACTTCAAGGTCTCTCGGGCCATGTCGGCAAAGGGTCGATCCGATACCATGCCGATCACCACCCACTTGCTCTGCTCCTCCTCCGTTAGCTCCCAACCGCAGACGGGGCAGTCGATGCGTCCGTCTTCCAGATCGGTTTTACATTCGGGACAAAGCATGACTCTCAGCCAGCTTCCTCATAGCTTCGACCAGACGATCGACGTCGTGGTCGGTGCGTTTTTCAGTGGCGGCGACAATCAGGCAGTCATCGAAACCGGCATACCATCGTCCGGCGTCGATCCCCGCCAGGATCTTCTGTTTGACCAGATCGAGAATAATCTCTTTGGCTGGCCGCGGCGTCTTCACGGCGAACTCCCGCACGAAGGGACCGTCGAAGTACGGTGCGAATCCGTCCAGTTCGAACAGTCGTCGCGCCGTCTCCTGCGCTCGCTCGGCCGCCAACAAGGCGATTCGCTTCAAGCCGGTCCTGCCCAGCAGGGTCATGTACACCGCGGCCGTTGTGGCGCAGAGCGCTTCGTTGGTGCAGATGTTGGAGGTGGCTTTTTCACGGCGGATGTGCTGCTCCCGCGTTTGCAGTGTGAGCACGAAGCCGTCGCGCCCTTCGGCGTCTTTGGTCCGGGCGGCGATCCGCCCCGGCAGAGAGCGAATCAGCTCCCTGCGAGCCGCGAAAAACCCCAGCAGCGGTCCGCCGAACGACAGCGGCAGGCCCAGCGGCTGCCCCTCGCCCACGACAATGTCGGCGCCGCAGTCGCCCGGTGTCCTCAGGATCGCCTGAGCGATCGGATCGACCGCCATCACCAACTTGCCGCCGGCCTTGTGCACGATCTCCGCCGTCTTTTCGATCTCTTCGAGCCGACCGAAGAAGTTCGGCTGCGCTATAATCACACAGGCGGTGAATTCATCGACCACTTCCGATAGCGCTTGCCCGTCGGTCAGGCCGGTCGTCATTGGAACCGTGACCAGTTCGGTGTCGCGTCCCGACAGATAGGTATAAAGGACCTGGCGATACAGCGGGTTGACCGTCTCTGAAACCACCACCCGGTCGCGTCGCGTGACCTTGCACGCCATCACGGCCGCTTCGGCCATGGCGCTGGCGCCGTCGTACATCGAAGCATTGGCCGCGTCCATCCCGGTCAAACGACAGAGGTGTGACTGAAACTCATAGATCACCTGAAGCGTGCCCTGGGCCACTTCCGGCTGATAAGGGGTGTAGGCGGTGACGAACTCGGGACGACCGACGATTGCGCCCACGGCGGCCGGGATGAAGTGATCGTAAACACCACCTCCCGCGAAGCACAGCATCCCGGTCGTGTTCCTCGCCGCCAGGTCACGCATTTGGGAGAGCAGTTCCAGTTCGGAGGTGGCGGGAATATCGAGCGGGTCCTTGTGCCGCAGCGACGGCGGAATCCCGCTTAGCAGCTCCTCGATCCCGTCCACACCGATGCGGCTCAGCATAGCGCGGCGATCATCATCACTGTTCGGTACGTACGGCATAATGCGGCCAGGCAGCCTCCCCGGCGATGCGTAACGCCGGACTGACCTGGTTCATGCGTTAATTATGCCCTCATAGCCCGGGCCGTCCAACAACTGATCCAACTCGGAAAGGTCCGAACACTCGATCTTGATCATCCACCCCTCGCCATAGGCGTCACGGTTGATAACCATCGGATCATCCTCCAGCGCCGTGTTGACTTCGGTCACCGAGCCGCTGACCGGTGCGAACAGTTCCGACACCGCCTTGACAGCCTCGATAGTGCCGAACGGCTTCGATTTTTCAACCCGATCGCCGATCTGAGGCAACTCGACAAACACTATATCCCCCAGTTCCCCTTGGGCCCAGTCGGTGATGCCGACGGTAGCAAGGTCACCGTGCAGTTTCACCCATTCGTGTTCTTTTGTGTATTTGAGTTCGGTCGGGATGTTCATGCTATCCTCCATGTTAGCTCTTGTCTTCGTTGGTAGCCGTCACTGTCTGTGCTTCCTGAGTCTCCGGCGCGGTCTCTGGCTGCTCGGTCGTCTCGACCGGCTCCGCTGTCTCACCCGGTCGCTGGAGCGTCAGTTTGGCGGCGGGCGACGCCGGTTCTTTGAGCATGAACTTCTCGACGAAGTCCAGGTTGTAATTGCCGCTCGCGAAATCCGGGTGCTCGATCACCCGTTGGTGAAACGGGATCGTCGTGGGGACACCGTCGATGATGAACTCCTTCAACGCGTTTTTCATGCGCAGCAAAGCCTGTTTCCGGTCGCGCCCTTTGCAAATCAGCTTGGCGATCATCGAATCGTAATACGGCGGGATCGTGTAGCTAGTGTAGACGGCCCGATCCACCCGCACCCCGATACCGCCCGGGATGTGCAGCCCGACGATTTTTCCGGGCGTCGGGCGAAAATCCTTCTCGACATCCTCGGCGTTGATGCGACATTCGATAACCGCCCATTTCGGCTGCAACTCCTCCTGACGATAGACGACCTCCTCGCCCAGGGCTACCCGTATCTGGTCCTTCACCAGGTCGATCTCGTAGGCCTCTTCGGTCACCGGGTGCTCGACCTGGATGCGGGTGTTCATCTCCATGAAGTAGAAATTGCGCTCCTCGTCAACCAGAAACTCGATCGTTCCCACGCCCCGGTAGTTCACCATCCGCGCCCCGGCCACCGCCGCCTTACCCATCTCGGCGCGCAATTCCGGAGTCATCAGGGGCGAGGGGGTCTCTTCGATCAGCTTCTGGTGGCGGCGCTGAATCGAGCAGTCGCGTTCGCCCAGATGGTAGTAGTTGCCGTGGGTATCGCCAATTATCTGAATCTCGATGTGATGCGGGCTGAGGATCAACTTTTCCAAATAAAGATCGGGATTGGCGAATGAGTTGGCCGCCTCGGTCGAGGCGATATGAAAGCCGCGCTCCAGTTCGGCCACGTTGCGACACATCCGCATCCCCTTGCCGCCGCCGCCGGCCACCGCCTTGAGCATAACGGGAAAGCCGATCTCGTTGGCCGCCCGCGAGGCTTCCGCGAAAGTCCGGACGATGCTGTCCGAGCCGGGCGTTACCGGCACGCCCGCCTTTTTCATCAACTCCTTGGCCATCACCTTGTCGCCCATCTTGCGAATCTGCTCGGCCGTGGGGCCGATGAAAACGATGTCGCAGGACTCGCAGATATCGGCGAAGTCGGCGTTTTCGGCCAGGAAACCGTAGCCGGGATGAATGGCGCCGGCGTTGGTCACCTCGGCCGCGGCGATTATCTGCCGTGTGTCCAGATAGGACTGCGCCGGCGGGGCGGGGCCGATACAGACGTCCTCATCGGCGAAGCGCACATGCAGGGCGTCGCGGTCGGCCTCGGAGTATACGGCCACCGTGGTCAGACCGAGTTCGCGGCAGGCGCGGATAATCCGCAGGGCGATCTCGCCGCGGTTGGCAATTAAGACTTTGTCAAACAAACTCAATCAGCCTCCACTAACAGTCAAGGCGGGACAATCCCGCCGTTACAATTTGTGAATATACGCTAAAGCGGACCGCAGGACAACTACAAATCAACTCCGCCGGGTCACGGGAAACGGCTCGGAATCGGCTGTTGTCGGCCCGGCGGCCCGGACGTTCGGGCTTGTTGAAAAGAGCGCCCGTCGTGGCTGCTGTCGGGCACCCTCGCCCGACACCTGCTGTCTAACTCAAAGGCAGTCAGGCGGGGGCGCCTGACTGCACCATGAAGCATCCTGGCCGTTGCTTCTGGATTGACATCCGCCTGCTGACTATGACGGAAAAGCGGCCGAGTCTGAAGACTCAGCCGCCACAAGAAATCACAGTTTGGTCGTTGCGATCAGTACTTCGTGAACCCGTCCGAATCCGAGCCGGATGAGCCGCCCCCCTCGCCGACAGATTCCTCCTTACCCTCCCAGCGGTCGGCCGTCCCGGTGATGCCGCGCACGCGCAGGTCGAAATCGTCCGGGTTGGTGGCCTGCACCATCGCTTCCTCGAACGAGATCACCCCCTGCTTGTACAGCTTCATGATCGATTGATCGAACGACTGCATCCCGTACTGCACGCCGCCCTGCTCGATCAGATCCAGGATGCTGGTTGTCTTCTCGGGATCCATAATACACTCGCGGATTGCGGCCGAGTTGATCAGAATCTCTAAAGCCGGGACGCGGCCGGGCATGTCGGAGCGCGACAGCAGCCGCTGGCAGCAGATGGCCTTGAGGGTGCCGCCCAAGAGCAGGCGAATCTGCTGGTGCTGGTGCGGCGGGAAGAACGAAATGATGCGCGAGATCGTCTCGACCACGTTGAGAGTGTGCAGCGTGGTCAGCACCAGATGACCGGTATCGGCGGCCGTCAAGGCGATCGACATCGTCTCCAGATCACGCACCTCGCCGATCAGGATCACGTCCGGGTCCTGGCGGAAGGCGTGCCTGAGGGCCGAGGCGAAAGTGTCGGTGTCGCCACCCACCTCGCGCTGCGAGATGATCGATTTCTTGTCGCGGTAGATATACTCGATGGGGTCTTCGACTGTCAGAATGTTGGCGTGGCGCGTCGAGTTCATCTCTTCGATCATGGCCGCCAGCGTGGTAGACTTCCCGGAGCCGGTGGTACCGGTGATCACGACCAGTCCGCGCTGCTCGCCGGCCAGCTTTTTGATCGCCGCCGGCAGATTAAGTTCAGTGAATCCCGGCACCTGCGTGTTGACGGCGCGGATAGCCACGCCGGAAGTGCCGCGCTGGCGAAACAGGTTAATACGGAACCGTCCCAGCTTGGCCACCGACAAGGCCAGGTCCATCTCCCGCTTGCGGTTGAAACGCTCCAGTTGTTTCTCGTTGAGTATCTGCGAAACGATCTGATCCATCAGATCGATCGTCACCGGTTCGGTGGCGATCTGTTCCAGTCGGCCGTTGACCCGCAAGTGCGGTCGGTTACCCACTCTAATGTGAAGGTCGGATGCCTTGCGGTTGAGCATCTCGACCAGCATCTGCTTGAGATTCATCCGGAGTCCTTTCCAGCCTTGAGTCTAGGTCAATCGGGCTCAATTAAGAACAACGCCTGTCCGAACTCGACCGGCTGAGCGTTTTCAGCCAGTATCTTCACCACCCGCCCGGAGACCTCGGACTCGATCTCGTTCATCAGTTTCATGGCCTCCACGATGCAGACCACTTGCCCGACACTGATCTTCTCGTTGAGGGTGACGTAGGGCGAGGCGTCAGGCCCCGGGGTCGCATAAAACGTACCCACCATCGGCGACTTGATCTCGACATACTTGCTAGTGTCCTCAGGCGGGGCGGCCTCGGCCGGGGGAGCGACCGGGGTTGGCGCCGGTGCCGAGGCGACCGGGGCGGGCGCTGCCGTCGGAGCGGCCCGGTTGAACAGAAGTGTCTTGCTGCTGTGACCGTTGTTCGACGCGTCCAGTCTCTGCACGATCCTGACCCGACGGCCCCAACTGGACACCTCCAGCGATTCTATCTCAGATTCCTCGACCAGCTTAATCAACTTCTTGATATAGCTTGTGTTCATACAAAACCTCGGCGACCATGTCTCTACCGGTTAATCGACACGATCGCAATTCTAATGATCTTTTCCGGTCCAAAAAGTATAAACCGGGGTTTCTACAGCTCCAACAAGTTTTTTGGGGCCCGGTTCAGCACGCGGCCACCGGTCCGGGTCACCACCACGTCATCCTCGATTCGCACCCCTCCCCAGCCGGAGATGTAGACCCCCGGTTCGACCGTTACTACGTTGTTTACCTTCAACTTATCATCGGACACTGAGGCCAGGCGGGGACCCGTGTGAATCGGATCATAATACACCCCGATACCGTGACCGGTGCCGTGACCGAAATTCTTGCCGTAGCCGGCCCGCGTGATAATCTTCCGGCAGGCGTCGTCAATCGCCTTGGCCTCGACTCCAGCCCGAATCCGGGCCAGCCCGGCTTTCTGCGCCTTAAGCACCAGGTTGTAGACCTTCTTCTGGCGCTGGGTCGCGCGGCCGATCACCACGGTGCGGGTCATGTCCGACACGTAGCGGTTGACTACGGCGCCGAAGTCGAAGGTGACGAAATCCCCTTTCGCGATCTTCTTGTCCGAGGCCTCGCCGTGCGGATAGCCCGACCGGTGACCGGAGGCCACGATGCTGTCGAAAGCCGGCTTCTCCGATCCGAGCATCTTCATCTGATACTCAAGCTCCGCTGCCACCTCACGCTCGCGCACCCCCGGCCGAAGCAGGTTGAGGACCCGCTCGAAAGCGATGTCGCCGATTTCGGCGGCGCGGGCGATATGCTTGATCTCCTGCGCGTCTTTGACCCAGCCCAACTCGGCCACTACCCGGTCGGCCGGTATGGGTAGCGCGTTCGGCAGCGCCGCTTTGAGTCGGTCGCGCGCCGCCAGTGACCAGTGGTCACCACTGATACCCAACCTCAGGTTCTTCTTGCTCAATTGCGGGAATTCGGTCAGGCAGGTCACCAGGTCGCCCTTGGTCATGATGTGTACACGGGCGCCGCGCACCTCTTTTTTGGCCTGGTCGGTGTAGCGGAAGTCGGTCAGGAAGTCGGCCCACTTGTCGGTGATGACCAGCAGGCCGTTGGAGCCGGTGTAGCCGCACAGGTAAAGAACCCTGTCCCGACGGGTTATCATCATGCCGTCGAGGTTTTCCTTTTGGTACAGTTTTCGGATGGCGGCGATTCGCTTTTGTGACATGCTACTTGTCCTTATCTGTAAGGCCTTGTTCTGCTCTAGAAAGTTTCTCTGCGAGGCGGGGGTTGGGGCTACGTTCGCTCAGGGACCGAAACACCTCGGCGGCCAGGCGAGGATAACCCTGGGCCAGGTACAGATCGCCGATCGTCTCGGTAAGGAAAGGTAACTGGCGAAGTTGGGTCGACAGCCTGCCGGAGCCGGTCCGCTCAGGTGCGGACTTGAGCGTTATAGTGCGGGTGGTTTCGCCTCTGCCCCGGTTGATCGGGCTGCACAGTCCGCGGCAGAAGGGATCGATCTCCAACACCCGCTCGTATAGGGCCACGGCGCCGGTCTCGTCACCGTCGGCGTAGGTGATATCACCCAGGTATTTCAGCGCTACCAGGTTGTCCGGATCGCGCGCCAGCAGTTCGTGGAATTGCCGGCGGGCCGAGTCGATCTGACCGGCGTGGAAAAGCGCCCGGGCCAGAATCACTCGGCCGGAGATCAAGTCGGGGTTAGCCGGCAGATATTCGCGGCAGATCTCCACCGCCCGCGAGTAGCGACCCTCGGCCAGATGGACAACCGCCCGCGCCGCCCAATAACCGCCCGAGGCAAGCTGCCGCACCGCGCGGTCGGTGCTTTGAGCCAACGGTTTGAACATAGAACGTCAAGAAACAGTCACGCCGCTCAAAAAGCAAGCGGGCAGTGGCGGCGGTTTCTCCGAAACCGCCGAAAGAAGCCTTAGCCTATTGCTTGACTGCCCACGCCGCTCTCTCTATCATTGTATGCAACGGCCACAGGAAACGAGCACCTATCACCATGCTAACCTCGACTGAAATCAAACGTCTGGTCACAGACACCGGTTTTGACCTGTGCGGTGTGGCCCCTCCGGACATCATCGTGCCCGCGACCGAGCGCTATCGCCAATGGTTGCGGCAAGGTTACCACGCCGACATGGCCTGGATGGCGGCTTCGCAGCAACGACGGCTCGATCCGGCGCAACTCATGAATGATGTACAGTCGGTCATCATGCTGGGACTGAACCACTACCAACCGGACTCAGAAACCGTACCGACGGGACACGGGCGCGTGTCGCGTTATGCGCGGGGACGAGACTACCACAAGGTGATCGGCGGCATGGTCAAAGCGCTGCTGCGACGGATCGAGGCGGCTATCAACCGCGACGCCGTCCTGCTGAGCAAACCACCGGCCCGCTTCAAATGGTGGGTCGACTACGGACCGTTCTTGGAGCGGGCCTACGCCGAACAGGCCGGACTGGGCTTCATCGGCAAGAACAGCATGCTGATCAACCGGGCTTTCGGCTCCTGGATCTTCCTGGCCGAGATCGTGACCTCGTTGCCGCTTGAATTCGACGCCGCGGCGCCGGAGGAGCACGGCCGATGTGGTGAGTGCCGCGAATGTATCGACGCTTGCCCTACTGGCGCCATTGTCGGTGACGGTACGATTGACGCCCGCCGCTGCATCTCGTATCTGACCATCGAGCGCAAGGGGGAGATCCCCGCCGACCTGGCCGGTGCGATGGGTGACCTCGTTTTCGGGTGTGACATCTGTCAGGCAGCATGTCCGCTCAACTTCAAGCGCTCGATCCTCACCACCCGCCGCGATCTTCTTTCGGGCTGGGGGATAGGGGAGTTTGTTGATTGTACAGACGTGCTCAATCTCGAATCGCGCGAGGCGTTTCTGGCGTTCACCGCCGGGACCGCGCTGACCCGACCTAAACTCGTCGGCCTTCAGCGCAACGCTCGGATCGTGCTGGCGAATGAGGGGTGGAAGTCATATTCGTAAATCGTTAGGCGGAATCCCTGCGACCCTGCTTCCCGCGAAGCGCCAGAAAGCCGGTTTGTCCGGCCGGCAGACGCCCATGGCTGCCACCAGGCGCGGATAGGAATGAGACTTTCTTGAAAGTCCCCTCTTGAGACGGGATTTAGGGGTGTGTTCTTCGTGTGTGGCCGGCAGACGTTCACATCTGCCGAACTCCAACTAAACGGACAGTCTCAACTGGACCCGGTTCCGGGCAGGTCCTCTCTTTTGCACAATTTGTGAACCGCGCCCAACCAGGTCTGGGTTTCAGCGTCTTTTTCTCCTTCCGGCCGCGGTCCAGGTGACCGAAGAACCGCCCTTTTGCCTGCTGTCAGGCGTTTTACGGCGCGGCCGTTACCGGCGGCACGGCTGTTGCTTAATCTTGGTTATGGAAATGGACATATTCTCCCGGCTACGTTTGCTCGAAACAGACCTGTTGTACCCCTACGAATCAGTCCGGCTGCTTGAGGACCGAATGTCGGTCGACCTCGACGATATCAACCTGTTGCGCCACCCTTTTCCGGTCACGGCCCTGAACGGCGACGATTACCTACTGCTGGAGGAGACCGAGTATCTCCACGCTCTGACCGAGGCGGGGCTGGCACACGTGCCGGTGCAGATATGCCCGCCGGAGTCTTTGACCCCGCAGTCCTGCCTGGTCGGCCTGACCGATTTCAACAGAGACGACCTGGAGCGTATCTCTGCCCGCTACCCCGACCAGATACAGGTGGCGCCGGCCGACCGGGATAGTCCCCTCCCAGATGGATCACTCACCTTGACCTTCGAATTCCCCGACCAGCCGCCGTTAAATGTGCAACTGCGACACACCAGCCGGACCGGCTGCCCGGCTTCGCTGGAGGCGTTGTTCCACGCTATCCTCTCACGCGGACGCTACCAGCCGACCGTCACCGGCCACGCCGCCACCGAGAGTGTCACCCGACTGACCTCGTTCAGCGCGACGGTGAACATCCCCGCCTTCTCCCTGGATGATCTGAAAACCGCCGCCTCCGCCGAACGCTTGTTCCCGCCGGGTATCGCCCGCGTGGAGTCGACCATGCGCGCGCTGAACATCGACTTCCCCCTGTCGGTGCTCAGCTCCCCAATCCCCATCGAAGAGAAGCAGCAGTTCCTGCGCGAGCTGATCCTGCTCCGCCGCCGCGCCCGCCGCACGTCGTCCTACCAAGGGCGTATATATCTGTTGAATAGGTAGGGGGTTCTGCGGTGCTGATTGACGCCGCGGCGAGGCCGTTTCCGACCTCGCCGAGCGCGTCTCTGCGAATTAGGCGGGGACCATGTGCGGCTTGTGCTGCTTGCGCGCGAAGCCGATCATCTGAGCGACCTCTTTCTTGAACTGCTCGTAATCGACCTGCATCCCGTTGACGTAGGTGCTCCAGCCGGCCGCGGACTTGGCGAAATGCACGGCATCCTCGATTTCGGCGTCGGTGGCGCCGTTCAGTCGGGCCGCCTCGGTGTGGAAGACGGCGCAGTAACGGCACTTGGTGGCGGCCGCGATGGCGACGCCGATCAACTCACGGTACTTGTTCGGGATCGGGCCCTCCTCGAACTGGACCTGTTTCATCAACTGCCATTCCAGCTCCAGCGATGAATCCGGAATGCTCTTGATGAATGACGGCACGATGCCGAACATCTCTTTGATCTCGTCGTAAACCTTTTGGCGGGACATGGTGACCTCCTTGGGTCTTGAATGTTGTGGACGCTTTACGACAGCGCCCTCCGTGATTACTGATGTTTATCCGGAGCCGTTGAGCTGTCCTCAATTACTCTGGTGGAATTTCTGAACGTCCTCCGGGGTGAACCTGGTCATCTTGATGGCGCGGGCCTTGCCGCGGATCGAAGTCGGCACCGTCTTCAGCGCCTCGGCCTCGTTTTCGGCCTGGACTTTGATATACGCGGTGTGATCGCCGCTCATGCAGCCCCATTCGTACTTAGCCAGCACGTCCTTGCCGAGGTCGGCGACTTCGTTCATCGCCGTCATGCACTCCTGTACCGTGTGCGGGGAGATAACGAGATACTCCGACATCTGGGCAGCGGAGCCATCCGTTTTCCCGGTCGCCATTTTCTTTTCCGGATCCTTGGCTTGAGCGGACACAGCCGAGGCCAGTACGGCCGCCAGCGCCAGCACCATTGTGGATAAGACAACGGCGGTCAATCTGCGTCTGAACATTACATCCTCCTGAGTAGTTTGGGGAACCGAGCGGTATGCCCGGAGTGTCGTTCGATTCCGAGTTTAAGTTTTCTCAAAAATCAATCAACATCTTAAACGCCCGAAGCAGTCAAAAAGTTGCAAACAGCGACCTATTTAGTACATTTTATTTGAAAATATCCGACCCGGCGGCGGTTGGTACGTGGCGTACCCCGCGCGCCGCGCTACTCGCTGCCCACAACGGGAGAGACGGTCTTGTAGCCTTGTAGATGATAGTTCTTTGTAGGGCACGTCTCCCCGAGACGTGCCGACTGGTGGCAGTTCAGGGGACATCCTCGCCCTGCTGTGACTGATATTACTCCGCCGCCGCGCCCGCCGCACGTCGTCCTACCAGTGCCCTACAATAACTAGAGGTTCTCCAGCAGTTGTTTCCATTTCTGTCGATTGACAGGTTGGGTGTTGTACCTATCGAGATGCTCTCCTACCTTGCCCAAGAAACAGATTCTCCCTTCCTCGCCCGCCAGCGAAAGCCCCACTCTGATCAGTTCTTCAATACTAAGCCGGTAGAGGTTAGTCCCTGAGGCCCACGTTCTATCAAACAACTCTTGGATGTCTGTTTGTTCACTGGGGTCGAGTGATGGTGAGTTGAAGAGCAGTTCCTTGAGGGAAGACTTCCTCGCTTTGTTGACGGCACTCCTTACATCAGTGAGTGTAATGCGTCTTTCCTTCACTTCAATCGCCAATTTCAACTCGCCACCTGTACTATAGCACTCGATGTCCGCCGTTGAACCGGTGGCTGAATCCGCAGCGTTTATGACGAAGCGCTTCACGGATGAATACAGTCCAAAGAACACACCAAATGTCTCGAAAAGAGCGGCTGCGACAGACAAGCTCCGGTCGCCGCCGCTCGGCTCGGAAAGAAACTGGCCTACTACCGACAGGGTATGCTCCAGGCTAACTCTCTCCGGAATAATATATTCAAATGCCAACTCTGAGAGCTTCGCCTTAATAGACCGCAGCGTCTCGACAAGTCGCTGGCGCGTGTAGTCTGTCTCACCTCGGGTTTCAACATCTTGCAGGAGTTCAAATAGGAGTTGCCACTCCTGGGCGCCCTTCACATTCTCCGGCGATGCCTCAAGTCGAGGTTTTCTTAACGGCTTACTGACGTAAGGGTCATTACTTGATCCAAGCACAGATTGGTTTTCCGACACCCAAGGCACAATAGTCTTGTTGCAGAAGCTCCTTGGATCCCACGCACCTCGTTGTGAAGGATTGAACCGCCCCGGTTTTCCCGGAGACTGTTTTTGTTGAGTCAGGCCACGTGGACCTGCGCTTTTCCACTGCGATAATATACCTCTTCGAACTCCGTCGGGGGAATATTCCCGATCGGCTCCAGC
>Ga0214473_10002889_pt1 | contig 21023 bp, 17 predicted proteins | sample RVTome_7_FD_203509 | JGI IMG/M metagenome (GOLD analysis project Ga0214473, IMG submission 203509) | Soil microbial communities from uranium-contaminated site in the Upper Colorado River Basin, Wyoming, United States - RVT98D197 | ecosystem: Environmental > Terrestrial > Soil > Contaminated >... | reverse complement strand
GTCATGAGGCGGGGACTGGCACACCGATTTCGCCTGATGACCATCTTCACTCTTTTACATATCTCGGCAGGCGAAATCGGGGTGCCTGTCACCGCCAAAAGATGCAAAATTAACGCGCGCCTTAGTAATAAATGGATCGATATTTGCGACGTCATGCTTTCGATTTTAACCTCTGGCACATTTGGGGTTAACAACTCATCCGTTATAAGACCGCCGGAACCGCCCTCAGGTTCGACCCCGGTAAGGGTCCCCATAACTTGGCTCAATCCCAGCCCATTTCATCGGCGATCACCCTTGACGCGTCCTGCGCCTTGTGAGCGATCGATTTCAACTGAAAGAGCGGGTCCATGTCGGTGCCCTCGATCCGTACCGACCCGTTCAGCACCGCGCTCATCAGGTCCAGCGTCCCCTGCCAGAACCTGTATGCAACGGACCACTTCATTAATATCCTCGGATTATCGACCTTAATGTCGCCCCCGTCAACCTCGTAAAGCCTCGAATTGGCCCCGTCGACCGCCAACCGCAGCCTGATTTCGGGTTCAGAGAGCAAAATGCCGAGTTCGCATGGGCCGCCCGACATGGCGACGACCACTTCTTCGTCCTCCAGCATTTTCTCGATCAACCTTTGATGAAACCGCACAATCTGGTCGCGGTCGGTTGTAGGTACGCTTCCCACTTAGCTTTCTCCGAGGTGAGTAGTCTGGAACTGGTTGTTTACTGCCGGACGATGTTACCCCTCAGGAAGCCTCAAAGTCAACCTGACCGTGCCAGACACATCCTGTGCCTGTCAACACGCCTGATCTTGGATCGTTTATCATTTCCTTTTCTTCCTAGGCTTCCATCGATTAACCAATTCTTTTTTTACATAACATTTAACCCCATCAACATCACAACCCTTTTGAAAACGCAAGCCCTTCCCTGAGTTGCTAAGACTACAGTATCTTATAGTGCCATCTGAATTGCCTTTAGACTCATTTCCGCAAAACCTGGAATTACCAATTTCTGATTTATCTATCAATATATTCCTACTCCGGTCTATGACTATGCCTCTGCTAACCCGAGAAATTTTGCAATTGATGATGTCGATGGAGTTACATTCGCCGATGAGGATCCCCCATTTGCTTTTCTCAATCTTAGAATCTATAACCTGCACTTTACCCCAATTTTTGATTACATAGAGCCCAATTCCACCTTCATTAACAATTGCGCATTCTATAATTAAACCTAGATATATGCCATCAAACAAGCAAGCAACATCTGATTTAGAAAAAATTTGACATTTTTTAATAGCCACGTACGTTTTATACCCACTTGCTTTGACACAGACTTTCTCAAAATTCTCAATTCCGCAATTTTTAATGGAGAGATGGCCTTGATCTATGCAGAGCCCAGTCCACCTGTAATGGGTTGGTCTATTGGGGATCTTGTCTATGGCTCTAATTAATATATTGGAAATATTAACGGTGCATCTCGATATTTCAACACTATTCACGATTACTTCGTCATGGCGCTGACCGAGTCCTTCTATCGTAACATTCTTATTGACAGACAAGAATTCGCGGTATATGCCAGGATAAATCCGAATAGTTTCTCCTCCAACAGCAGCTTTAAGTGCGCTTGTTATACTATTATAATCAGCTTTTCCAGATTTTGATACAATTAATTCCCGGGGTACAGGGGTTGATGGTGGTTCAGTTTCAGAGTTGATTCCCAGTGATATATTAACAGGTTCAAGGTCACCTTTTAATGGAGTGAGAATGTTACCTTCAAGGGGTTCAATTGACCAAAGCCTTCCCAAGTCTATCCTGGTTTCAACTGATGCGCCATTGCTTGAGATTTCCCATTCTGTCGAAGCCCAATCAGGTTTGGCTGGTATGGTTACCCATAACCTGCCGACCTGTTTCGTACATTTTGGTGTATCATTCTCCGGCCAGAGCAACTTAACGCTCAGCATCGCTGTATGGTCATGGATAAAATGGAGTTGGGTGGGTTGGTAGCCTTGCGAATGAGGGGATTCGACTGATTGTCCCGTTAGTTCGATATTTATTAACGGTCGGAGAAACCTAAAATCAACACTCTCTTCTAACTCATACTGATCACTGTAAATCCTCGCAGTAAACCACCCTCCATCCATACCCTTTAAACCCTCTTCCAAATTAATCCCAGATATTTCATTTTCATAATCAACTTTTATTAAATCCCTCCATCTTCTCGCACCTCTGAACGCCTTGCCCTCCTGAACAAGCACAATATCCCGAATATCTGACCAGTTGTCATCTTCGTGTCTTAATACGATTTTTGGCGGTGCCTGACCAAAAAGTGGACCCGCGTACAGGTGATCATCCGGGATCAGCGAACCGTCAAACTTGAATCTGCTTTCTCCATTATCGACAGTTACTTCATTGCCATTACCGTCAATGAAAATAACGAGGTGGGTAAGTCCATCGTTGATCCTGAGAATAAAACCTTTGAAACCGTCAACGTTCAAGCCGATTTGGTTGCCTAAATCCACCGCACATTTCTTTGATGGGTTCCATTTATCCGGGACAATTACAAGATATTTTCCTCTGGAGAGAGACTTGACCCTTATTCCTTTTCGAGAGCCATCCTTCCCAATGATTTTAAACAGAAAGAAGTCAGCATTTGACAGGTTCGTATAAAATTCCTTCGGTCTTCCTGAGGGATCAACAATAAGCTCTCCCTTTAAACCGGAAAGAATGTAAACAGCGAAAGCATCATCTAGATGAAGCTGTACATCATTATGGCTCACATTAACCCCACCATGTCCAATAAGCTTGTCAGGGACTTCAACAGCGATTTTCCACCCAGAATTATCTTCGATAGCGACAATCTCCGGCATCCATTTAAAGCTCAGCGGCGATGTTTGGTGCTCGATGCTCGGTCCATCACGAGGTCCTCGAGGTCTGCCTCCTCTTTTTAGCGGGGGAATTTGTTTTGATTCATCGTCTTCAGAGTCAGATTTAGATATAACTTCCCATGTCTCTGTGCTGTTATTCCTGGTATGTTTATAAGGACCTCTTGCAGTGCCATGTTTCGTGCTTTTAGATTTTGGTTCTGCGGTCCTTGGTGGCGGAATGTGCTGGGGAGATTCATCCGCTTCTTCATGGAGTGTTGTCGAGGGTTCCTCTGGCAAGTCAGGTATGGGCTCAGATACTTCGTCCAATCCTGGGGCCACCCAAGGTTCATCAGATTCGCTATCATCAGCTTCCGGTTCAACTGATTGTATAATTGGTCGCTGATCAGAACCGGCTATTTCACTGCCATCACTTGGAACGTTCTCGGGTCCACTGTCGATTAATACTGGGCTTATTGGGGGCTCTTGAACAGGATCTTGTCCTACCGCAGTGTGATCAGGCCTCGGATTTTGTGGCTTTTTGCCCTTAGAAATTCCATAAAACACAACCGCAAGGGTTACAGTGATTATTCCTATCCCTATGAAAAAATTAAACATTTAACCTTACCCCGAGAGCATGATTGCTGCAATCCGTTCTGTGGTATAGAATAGTTCCTACAACCGCCGAGATTATATCAAAATTATGATGGCTCTGCGATTGGCAAACACAAGTGGTAAACTAATCCACCTATGCCGCATAAGATTCGGGAAAAAGAGTTTCAACTGATCAGCGAATACACCCCCTCCGGTGACCAGCCCAAGGCGATTATAGACCTGGTCAAAGGGCTTGAGTCGGGCACCAAAATGCAGACCCTCCTCGGTGTAACCGGCTCCGGCAAGACATTCGTAATGGCGAACGTCATCGCGGAGGTCCAGAAGCCGACTCTCGTCATCACGCACAACAAGACCCTTGCTGCCCAGTTGACCGCCGAGTACAAGGCGTTCTTCCCGAATAATTTTGTGGGGTATTTCGTCTCGTATTATGATTACTACCAGCCCGAGGCGTACGTGCCAGCCCGCGATCTCTATATCGAGAAGGACTCGGACGTTAACGAGGAAGTCGACCGCATGCGTCACGCGGCCACGCAGGCGATTCTCACCCGCAGGGACGTGATCATCGTAGCGTCAGTGAGCTGCATCTACGGTCTCGGGAATCCATCCGAATATTCCGATATGTCGGTCGAGCTGACAGTCGGGCAGAATTACGACCAGCGGACGCTTCTAAGAAAATTGATCGACATGCAGTACCTCCGCAACGACCTCTCCCTCATACGAGGCTCATTCAGAGTCAAGGGTGACACCATCGAGCTTTATCCGGTCAGCGAGGACATAATAATCAGATTTTCGTTCTTCGGCGACGAGCTCGAAAGCATCGCGCGGATCCATAACGTCACCGGCGAGGTGGTCGAAGTCCTCGATGAAATATCGGTCTTCCCTGCGAGCCACTACGTTTTCATTCCGGAACGTCAGGAATTGATCCTTGAGAATATCCGGAAAGAGCTCGACAAGCAGGTCAAATTTTTCGAGTCGCAGGACCAGCTTTTATATGCTGAGAGACTCAAACAGAGGACGCAGTACGATATCGAGTGCATACGTGAACTCGGCTTCTGCTCCGGGATAGAGAATTACTCGCGGATTTTTTCGGGACGCGAGCCCGGCGAGCCGCCCGCGACACTGGTCGAATATTTTCCCGACGATTATTTGATGATCATCGACGAGTCGCATCAGACCATCCCGCAGTTGAACGGGATGTACAACGGCGACCGGTCGCGAAAATTGAATCTTGTCAATTACGGCTTTCGAATTCCCGCGGCGCTCGATAACCGTCCGTTGAGATTCGACGAGTTCGAGAAATTCACCAACCAGGTCGTCTTCACGACCGCGACACCGGGTGCGTACGAGCGTGAGCACGCGAAAAAAGTGGTCGAGTTAATCATCCGCCCGACCGGACTCATCGACCCCGAGATCGAGATCAGGCCGATATCGTCGCAGGTGGACGACGTAATGGACGAGTGCGCGAAACGGGCCGAGAAGGGTCAGAGAGTGCTTATCACGACACTGACGAAGAAAATGTCCGAAGATTTGACCGACTATCTCGAACGCATGGGACATCGTGTGCGGTATCTGCATTCGGAAATCGAGACTTTCGACCGCGTCAGGATTCTTCGCGACCTCAGGCGCGGCGATTTTGATATTTTGATCGGGATCAACCTTTTAAGGGAGGGGCTGGACCTTCCCGAGGTGTCATTGGTCGCGATACTGGACGCTGACAAGGCGGGATTTTTACGCTCGGAGACTTCCCTGATTCAGACTATGGGACGGGCGGCCCGTCACTCAGAGGGAAAAGTCCTCATTTACGCCGACACGATCACTCCCGCTATTAAGGCCGCTGTCGAGGAAACCGATCGACGCCGTAAAATCCAGACCGCATATAACGTAGAGCACAACATCACCCCGACATCGGTTCAGAAGGAGATACGGGACATCGCGAGCGAGGTCGATGCATCCGAGGACCAGGCTGCGGTGCTGGCGGACGGCACAATCAATTTCGAGGGTGTCGAACTGAGAAAGGACGAGGTCCCCGGGATAGTCGAGATGATCCGCACCGAGATGCTCGCCGAGGCTAACGACTTGAATTTCGAACGTGCCGCGGAACTTCGGGACGAGATAAAAACTCTTGAGGAATATCTCACGGGACGCGCGGGGGAGTCGAAGTCGCAGCGCAAGAAACGCAAGAAACGCGCCGGCACGGCTCAACAGGCGAAATTAAGGAGACGGGGTACGAGGAGTAAGAAGTACAGGGGGTAGAGGTCCTAACTAACTATTAGATTTGTTAAATAGTGGAGGCTTTTATCGCTGTTTATAGTATTTGGGTGTTTTATGCTGAATTCAGTCTCATTCCGTGTCAGTGATATTGGTAGGTCTTTTAAGAGGTCAAAGTCCTTTTTGATTGAATAAATATTTGGTGCATTAATGGCCCAGAATTCCCATCCTGCATCCGTCAAAGACATCCTTTTTAAGTCAATTACACAGATAAGATTTGTATTTTGGGTCTCAGAAACAATCGCAAGTGACCCATCGATATAATTAATTACTTGTTTCGTTTCCAAATTAAATGCGCATTTTAGAGGTCCATATAGAGCATTAGCTCCATGAGCAGCCATCAAACTTTTTTGTTGCGATGTGCAAAAACCAAGAACTATTACTAACGGATCTTGTGGGTTAAATTTATTATGATCATATATTTTGTCTTCAATTTTTCGTTTAACAATTTCGTGAGCAATATCAGAAGAAAACCCGAAGATTGGTGGTTTGTAGCCTGCACATGAACTCTTTTTATCATTAAAATATTGGATTTCAATAGTTAAGTTAGCATCATTGTAAGTGAACAGAGTTTGAAACATCTCTGTTTTACTCATTTCGATATTATTCGGGACATTAGCAATAATATTGTCGACTATTTCATCCAATTTAGAATTTGACGTATTTTGGATTATTTTAAAATCAATAATAATAGAGTATGGCAAATTTATTTTATTATTTATTCGATTGCAGATTGCCGAAATAAAATGACGTTTTTCCTTCTCGATATCAGAATCTTGGATAGATGTCACCTCCACGCAATATTTCTGGCCATCGTCACCTCGCAAGAAAAAATCCGGGTATTTTAGTAATTTATCGTTATTTACTTCGATATTTAAACCCAAGGTCAAGAATAAGTTGTAGGTGGCAAGTTCGAAAAAAGCTCCTAGGTGTGTATCTTCAGGTGATTGTAAATCTTTAAGGAGCTCTTTGCGTTTTTTCCCTATGGGGAAATTGTTGATCCAGTGATCAACCTGATTGCGAGCCTGGTCCCACAACTCGCCTTCTGTCACGCATAAAGTCCGATACAAGGAGCCCTTTTCTTTAGGGATTATCTCAGCAACCTGTTTTCGCTGTTCGTTAAAGAAAGTCATTTATTATTCCTCCACCGGTGGTTTTTCAATTTTGCAGTTGAAATGCTACCTAAAGGGAGCACCGGTTGCATGCTGCCACATAACTCCTAACCTCAACCTCCACACCTGTCTTTACGGCTTCCTCCGCAGTTGCCAGGAGTTCCTGCGTTACCTTTTCATCGACATAATCCTCCCCGCAGTTTGGGCAGACCAGCGCAGGCACCTTTTTTATCACGAGCGTTGTATCCCCCCGAACCAGCGTGACAGTTGTCGTGCCTTCGGTGGTTTTACCGCAATGGCAATTGACGCATTCCATTTTTTCCCTCCTTATGCCCGTAATACTATCCCCTAATCATAACCAGCATCATCTTGAAGCGTTCCTTCGCGTTTAATGCGTGCGAGATGTTCGCGGGCATGATGATAAATTCCCCCGTACCCACTTCGTGCGGATTCCCGTCGATGATTACCTCAGCCCGACCGTCCAGCACCACAACCATCGCGTCGAACGGAGCAGTGTGCTCGCTCAATCCTTCGCCCTTATCGAACGCGAACATGGTCACATTGCCGATGTCCTTCTTGATTATCTGCTTCGACACGATCGTCCCGTCCTGGTAATCGACCGTCCCCGCGAGATTGAGCGTTTTAGCTTGAAGATTTTCACCTTGAGTCATTTTCGTCTCCCTTTTTATAAATCATTGATCATTGCTCGGTCCGACCAACATACATTATAAATGTAAAAATAGCAGAATTTTACAGCGCGGGGTCTAAATGATGTATAATTATCGATGATTTTCGCACTATCTCCCAAGGTGGCGAGGAATGAGAATTGTAAAAGAGCGGTACGTCCTCATTCTGGCAGCTGCAGGCTGTCTCGTATCCCTGATTTTGAGTTCCGGGTGCGCAAACGCGCCTGTTTCGCCTGACAATTCAGGTTCGCAGACGCTTACCCCGACTGAAGACGGGATGATCTCGACATCGGTGCCTCTGAGCAGTGTTTCCGTACCGAAAGAAAAAGACTTCATCGACCGTGAGGTCCTTGTGGTGCTTGAGGATGATATGGAGTTGTCTCAGGGAGCCGAATTCTTTAAATCAAAATCCGTGACCGTGCTCCGGACCCGGCATTTTACATGGGCCACGCTTTACTGCCTCGAGATCGACGATAACACTCCGGTTCCAACGATGGTAGAGCGGTTCAATGGGATGCCCGGGGTCCGGTTTGCCCAGCCGAACTATAAGCGGTACTTCACCGAAGCGCCGTATTACCCTAACGACCCGATGTGGGAGTGGGACGGAGACCCGGACGATGATCCCCGCTCGAATGTCTATGAAATGTGGGGACCGGCGAAGCTTGGCGCGAGCATTGTCTGGAACGAATCCAAGGGCGACAACGACATAGTGGTCGCGATAATCGACACCGGTATCCGGTTCGATCACGAGGACCTTCACGATAACCTCTGGATGAACACGGACGAGACCGACGGAAACGGCATCGACGATGACGGGAATGGGTACATCGACGACTGGTGGGGATGGAACTGCTGGCAGATGAACAACAATCCGAACGATGACGGCGCCTATGCATACTATCACGGCACCGGTTGCGCGGGGGTTGTTGCCGCGGTCCAGGATAACAATGTCGGCCTGACGGGTATCGCGCCAGGCATTCAGCTTATGGCGGTTAAAGTCCTGTTCGCGGATAATTACACGTCGGATGAGACGATCATGGAAGCGCTGAATTACGTGTATGTAAACGATGTCGATATAGTGTCAATGTCGTTCGGCGGTTACGATGTCGCGCCGGGGTTTCATGCCGCGATACAGGCGGCATGGGACAATGGGAACGGGTGTCTTCTAATCGCTTCAGCCGGGAATAGTAATAACCAGACGATATTTTATCCCGCCGGTTACGATGAGGTAATCGCGGTGGCCGCCACGGTGCCGTTCTCGTATGGGAACGCGCCTGTCGATGAGCGCCGCATACAGATCGGATGGGCAGGCTGGTGGTGGGGATCGACATACGGAGATTGGATTTCTGTCAGCGGCTTTGGCGAAAAATACATGACCACTCGCGGGATCGCGCCGGACGCGTATTGGGACGGCGTTAACTTCTGGTTTTTCAACGGGACATCGTGCGCGTGTCCGACCGTTGTTGGAACCGCAGCCTTGATCAAAACTTTTCACCCGTCTGAGACCAACGCCTGGTATTGGTCCCGTCTGGAAGAAACAGCGGATGACCTTGAAACTCCCGGATTCGACATTCAAACGGGGAATGGCCGAATAAACGCCCTCAGGGCAGTTTACGGACCTGACAGGTATTCGGATTACGAGGACTCGGACGGGTTTATTCCAATCCTGAGCCCGCCGGACAACCTCGAGCCGGAATTGTTCGATTCAATCCACGACTGTCCGGGGAACCCGTATTATGATGACGCGGACCTGTATGTCCTCAACCCGGAATATGACGGGGAGTTGAATATCGATCTCGATATTTATTCGTGGGGCGAGAACCTTGACATTGCGCTGTATTCCGACAAGGCTATGACGAGCTTGATTGCTAAATCTGACACTGTAAATCACGCAACATCGTCATTTGAAAATATAACTACCATGTTCGCCGGCGGTGTCCCATACTATCTAAGCGTCTATTCCCCGGCTGATGGGAATTCAACCACTTACGGTCTCGATGTCGGTTACACCTACAATGTATTGAGTGTAACAGGCGATTCGATTACGCCCGTAAATGCGAATCCCGGTGAGGCCAAAGTGCCGTTTTTGAGGCTTAACTTTGATATCACATTCGACTGCACTCTTGAAGGTCTTGAATTTCAGATGGCAAACGACAGCACGGATGATAATTGGGGTTTTTTCAGGCTGTACAGAGACTCGAACGGGAATTCCACTCTCGATTCCGGCGACGCCCTGATTTCTCTGGCGCCTGTTACTGCGGGTGATACGTGCTTATTCACAAACCTCGACCAGTATTGGGACTCATCTGCAACGATGTATATTTTCCTTGCCGGCGACCTGTCAACGACCATCCCTATCGGCACCGCATTGTCAGCGGGGATAGATTCGCCGGAAGGGGTCCAGGTCGATGGCCAAGTCCAGGTGGATGACACGGGATTCCCGATCGAGTCATCGCAGGTTATAATCATACAGTAGGATGAAGGATCAATGATTAAAAAATCAGGAAAAAATCGCGACACCGGATTGTTGTTGATCCTATTTTTAACAGGCATCTTCCTCATAGCGTCAGGGGGATGTAACCGGGCAGAAAATCCGGTAAAACCAACAATCACGGACGATCCCAAACCCAGCGATGTAACAGGCGAAACGTATAACGGCAATGTTTACATGCCAGGCGAGGTTCTAATCGTGCTGCACGACAGTTACGAACCGGTTGAAGGCGCCTCTTATTTCAGGGATTTCAAACTCACGACAATTCGAGAAAAAAAATATCACTGGGGAACGCTCCACAGGATGCTCATCACCGACGGCTCAAGCGTAGAATCGATGTGCAACCGACTTAAATCGCACCCCTCCGTGAAATTCGCGGAACCGAATTATTACCTCTTCTTCGCGGAGGCGCCATATACGCCGAACGATCCGATGTGGGAAAGCGCAGCGGATCCCGATAACGACCCGCGGAGCAGTGTATGGGAACAGTGGGGACCATCGAAGCTCGGAGCCAGCATTGTCTGGAACGAAAATAAGGGATCGAGCGATGTCATTGTTGCCGTGATAGACACGGGCGTACGCCGGACGCATGAAGACCTCACCAACAGCCTGTGGTACAACACGGATGAAGTCCAGAACGACGGAATCGACAACGACGGCAACGGCTGGATCGATGACTGGTGGGGCTGGAACACATTCGAGCACAACAACAACCCGTTCGACCCCAACGGCTCGAATTACTATCATGGAACGGGTGTCTCGGGCGTTATCGTGGGAACGCAGGACAACGGTGTCGGCATCAGCGGCATCGCTCCGGGCGCAAAAGTCATGGCGATACGCGCCGACATGAACGACGGGCCCACCTGCGTGGACTCGGTTATCGAGGCATGGGACTACGCCAAGGTCAATGGCGCGGATATCATCTCGATGTCGTTCTACGTCGTCTACCCGACTCAGGCTCTTGAAGACGCGGCTTTTGATACCTGGGACAATGGAAACGGTCCTAATATGCTTGCTTCCGCCGGAAATGACAACAGCACCGCTATACACCTGCCCGCCGGCTACGATTGCGTCATGGCGGTGTCGGCGACAGTCCCCTTCACGGTCAGCAATGTTCCCGCGGATGAACGGCGGATCTCTCCCACGTGGGGAGGATGGTGGTGGGGATCGACGTACGGCCCCCATATCAGCATTGCGGGATACGGCGAGAGAACATATTCAACTTACGGCTCCGGCGACAACCAGTACTGGGACGGCGTCAATCACTGGTTTTTCAACGGGACATCATGCGCGTGCCCGACCGCTGCCGGTGTAATGGCCTTGATACACTCGACCCACCCGGGCGAAACCAGCCAATGGTACTGGGACCGTCTTGAAGACACCGCCGACGATCTCCATGCGCCGGGATTCGATATCGATGTCGGAAACGGCCGTATTAACGCCTTGCGGGGGGTTTATGGATCGGACCGTTATTCGGATTACGAAGATGCTAACGGATTTGTTACTCTCGACAACGATCCGTCGAATCCAGAGCCGGAATTATTCGATTCACTCCATGACGTTACCGGAAATCCGTTCAACGATACACAGGATCTTTATCGAATTGTCCCCGAATATGACGGTCAGATGACGATCGACCTCGACATATTCACGTGGGGCGAAAATCTCGACATCGCCCTTTACTCGGATCAGGCCATGACCAACCTGATCGCAAGTTCGACCGTGGTCAATCACGCGAATTCGTCGTTCGAGTCGATCACCGTGATGGTCGATGGCGAGACGAATTATTATTTAAAGGTCTATTCGCCCGCCGTCGGAAATTCGACCACGTACGGCCTCGATGTAAATTACATCTATAATATATTGACTGTTACGGGCGACCCGGTGAATCCGGCAAACGCGAAACCCGGACAGTCGCAGGTTGCGTTCCTGAGGATCAATTTCGACATCACGTTCTCAGAGACATTGAACTCGCTTGCGTTCCGGATTCAAAACGACATTATCGATCAGAACTGGGGCTGGTTTGAGTTATACCGTGACTCGAATAATGACGGGGTTTTAGATAGCGGCGACACACTGATCGGTTACAATCCGGACATCACAAACGACGTCTGCACATTCAGCAATCTCAATCAGTACTGGGATTCGTCTCAGACAATGCGGCTGTTTTTCACCACCGACCTGTCAACAAATATTCCAATCGGGACATCTATCAGCGCGTCAGTGAATGACTCGACTGATGTGCAGGTCGATGGACTTCCACAATTCGACGGCTCGAATTTCCCGCTGGAGTCGGGGATAGTAGTTATTCAACAGTAGGCGTATTCCGAGTTACTTCGATCTCGGATACAAAATCAAGACCGCGACAATCGAGCCCAATATCAACGCGACATTGATCCACTCCCGCGCCGACAATCCCCGCGTGAGAAGGCTCAGGACAAAAACAATGACCGTGCCGACCGACACGAGCAGGATCATGTCGATGATGATCTTATATCTGACCGGGTCCGCGGACGCGCGCCAGATTGTTATCCCGAACGCGCAGTTCAGCACGCCCATCAGGTTCGCCGACCAGACGTCATACACATTCGACGGGTCGTACTGATGAACCCCCATGACCGTGACAAGGTACCACTCCGGATAGATGAAGTGCGTAAGTCCCCAGTAGAAAAATAGAATGACCGCGAACGCCTTCATGAGGAGCGGCAGAAGGGGATGGCAGGTCGGGATGGGTGTCGGTTTTTTGGGATTAGGCGTCATGTTTATTAAATGCGGACGGGCCGTCCGCGTTCCAGCGGGCCAGAGTCCCGCGCTCCTGAGAGTCAACCCGCTGATCAAGGGTTAGTATAACGCCTCAGGTAATAATAGTCAGGATTCAGCTCCCAGTTGTTGTCGAAAAATCCCGTCGCCCGGACCCCGGCAGTGCCGTACAGTCGGACGGCTTTATCGAAAACCATGAAATCGGGCAGGTTCGATCCGGAGAAGAGTGGCGTAAGGCCTCCGGAAAGCCTCATGCCGGCGATCGAATTCCCCCAGATGCAGTGGATGAGGTAAGCCTGTGTCAATGGGTAGATGAAATTGCATGCGAGGTCTTCACCTTCGATAAATTCATCACCCATCCAGACCCCGGTGTTCCGTGTTTTAAATGGCATATCGTCAGAAATCATTTCACTGATAGAGTTTGAGTCAGGGCCCCCAACCAGCACATAGTTTCTGATAAGTCCCCCAAAATGGCCATCCCAACTTTTATCCGTTATGATGTTGACGTACCCGTTGGCACGATACCACCACCTCATTGAGACTGACCTAGCGATTTCCATGTTTAGTTCGTTCTGATCCGGTGTGCCAGACTGTCCAGCAATGATGATGAAAGGTTCGTAATAGGCTCTTTTAATGGGTCCATTGCATGCAGGAGTTTTTATAATGTTACTAATTTGCATCGAATACTGTGAATCATAGTCCCATGGTAATTTGTCCGATTGTCGGAAGTTCCACCGAGAGCGCAGGTCTAAATCTTGTTCAATGAAAGCCGGCATCTCGTACTCGTTAATCTTGATTCGATATTTTGTAGCGTTCTCATCAATTTGCCCTAATCTGTACAGTGAAAAGCTACTCACGTTTTCCGTTGTGATATTTATCAAACCATCGCCCATAATTTCAGCATCAAGATAAATTCGCCCGATTGGGTCTATACCTTGTGCAACTGTGACCCAGTACGCTTCATGATTATTCGCTAGATCATAACTTACAAACGTAACATGCTTCGGATATGGGTCCCTCACTCTTTCTTTACAGAACGATTGAATTCTCAACGCATCGACACAATCCGTTCCCGGAATTCCGGGGTGAGTGTCCCACCAATGCGGCTGTCCGGGCTCTTCCCAGAGACGGACATCGTATCCCATCTGCTCCAAAATGCCTGTCAGCAGACGCGCGTGTGTCGGCGGTACATCGTCGTCCTCGCTCCCATGAACTGCAAGTACCGGCACATTTCTGAGATTCGGGAGGAGTTGCGTTGTTCTATCGGCATTCGCGCACTGGTCGAAAATCCGCTGGCACTGCGGGTCGGAAAATAATTCGTCCGACCGTAAAAACCACGGGAAATAGAGCTGGAACGAGTCCCAACCTGCCGACGGCACCACCGCTGCGAAACGGTCGGCATGCGTGCATCCGATATGCCACGCGCCGTGACCTCCCATCGAGTGCCCGATCAAATACACGCGATTCGGGTCGATCGGGTACTTGTCCATTATGAGGTCCAGAATTTCAATCGCGTCGAGCCGTCCCCAGTCCTGCCAGTCGAATCCGAAATTACGTCGATTCGTTGGCGCGACAACAAACGCCCAGTCCTTGGGAGCGACAGCGTCGACCGCTCCTTCGGCTTCCACACTGGCGCCGTGGGTCATCAGTATGAGCGAGTAGGTTTTCGCCGGATCATAATCGATCGGGAATAATATCCCGTACTTTTGCGCGCTGTTATCGATATTGCTTCTGAACGTGACAAGCTGCGAGTCTCCGGGATTTCGCACCCTGGCTTTCGCGACCGTTTCGTAACTTCCGGTATCCCATGTGATTTTGATAGGTATATCGTAGGTGGCTTCATCCCATTCGGTGATAATTTCATCGAGTCGGACTTCAATCGGTACTTTGATGACAGTAAACGGCGCTATCGGATATTCGAGTATGTAATCATCATTGACCCACACATTTTCGATCCATCGGTTGGTCGTATTGAGCACAGGAATCCCGGCAAGTCCGCTGTAAGGCTCGCCCTTTACGATGTCAGGAATCAGGATGTCCTTCTCGCAAACTATAAGCTCTGTCTCCGGCGCGGGGAGGATTTCGAACCTCACCGTATCGCTTCCGCCGAATCCGCCCGTCATCAAAAATACATGATTGACACCCTCATCGAGCACGACCGGTGTTTGAATAATCCCGTTGCCGTACGGGTCGCCGGAATACTGACGTCCGTTTATGTAAAAACTGCCCAAACCGTTTCCATTTACTAGAGCCTCGCATTTCTGATCGCACTCGAAAGACGAATACGCCGCTCCGAGAAAATATTGTCCGCTCACGCCCCATTCGTCGGTGATTTTCTCCCAGTCCGGATTATCGAAATTGAAGACCAGGTCTCCATTTTCATCTACAGACTGCTCAGTCCATGCGACGCGTCCGCCGAATTGCAGCGTCGACGGATAATCCCGCGTGAGATCGACCATTCCGGTGTCACGGTCGAAAGAATCTCCGAGCGGGTTGGTCAATGACTCTCTCGCTCCCGACAGGAACGGTCCGACAACCCACCAGTCGGTGACCATTATCGGCTCCGCAAGCCGTGGGAGTACATTTTCAGATACGGATTCCTGTCCCGCTGCCCGGAATCCGAAAAGGAGAAATAAGATTGCGATCAGTGTGATTTTTTTCATTACGGGTTCCTCCGTTAATCGATCTCGTCAATCTACTTTATCAAACTACCTCGTCAATCTACCTCGTCAATCGGTATAAGGTCGTCAAGTTTGCACCTGAGCGCTCTCGCAAGCCTCACGAGGACCGCGATTGTCGGCATGTAGCGTTCCTCCTCGATCTCGCGGTAGGCATGCACGGTCAGGCCGGCGTGTTTCGCCATGCTTTCTTCAGTCAGACGATTGTCCCTGCGAAGACGTTTGAGGTTTTCGGAAAGCGCTAACTCCAGAGGCTGCCGACGTCGGGTCATGGAGTGAAAATTACATTATAAATGTGATTAAAACAAGGTGTCACGGTTCTATAGGTGTCATGGCCCCTTATGTGTCATGGCCATCCCTGGCCATGGAATTTCAGCTGCATGCCCATCCCTGGGCATGCCACTTGCAGTTGTACCTTGCAACCATACAGGGTAGAATGTTCCCAATTCAACAGAGGAGCATCAACATGTCCAGAAAGGCCATTCTTCTGCCGCTCACAATTTTCGCCGTGTTCATGGCGCTGTCAGTCACCCTGATCTCATCCTGCACCCCGCCGACATCCGGCACCGTTTTCGGAGACCGCATCGGCCTGCTGTATGTCGAGGGCGTGATCATGTCAGGCAACCCGTCGAGCTCAATGTTCTTCGGCGCTACCGGCGCGTACAGCGACCATATTGTTCAGGTCGTTGAACAGGCGATACAGGACAAAGGCATCAAGGCGATCGTCGTTCGGGTAAATTCCCCCGGAGGCTCCGCCGCCGCGAGTCAGGAAATATATACAGCGTTCAAAAAATTCTCCGACTCCGGACGTCCGCTCATCGTCTCGATGGCCGATGTCGCGGCGTCGGGCGGCTATTACATCGCATCGCCCGCCGACGAAATCTACGCGAACGCGTCGACACTAACCGGCTCGATCGGCGTGATAATGCAATTAATGAATTACGAAGGCCTGTACGAAATAATCGGCTTTTACGATACCACCATCAAGGCGGGCAAATTCAAGGACATCGGCAGCCCCACCCGTCCGATGACCGATGAGGAAAAACAGCTCCTGCAGGACATGCTCGACCAGACCCATCAGCAGTTTAAGCAGGCGGTCATGGATGGCAGGGGATTCACGCAGGAGGAGATCGACAAGATCGCCACAGGCATGATCTATAACGGCCAGCAGGCGTTAGATAATAAACTCGTCGACAAGATCGGCGGCTTGCAGGACGCCATCGCGCGCGCGTCGGAGCTTACGGGACTCGGCGACAACCCCCAGATCGACGAGCTTGGCAAGGTCGGACTTTTCGAAGAACTTCTCGGGGAAATGGGCGCTACGAATTCCACTATGACCCCAAACCAGTTATCGCTTCTGAACCAGGCGCTCCAGCAGAACGGTATGTCGGGCGGCAATGGACTTACTGGCGCTAATGGAGTCATGGGAGATGTCGGACAGGCACTCGCACCCCTTAGCGGCGGAAATCCGTTTTACTCGCTGTGGTCGATGATATTATTGGACCCGAGATTGGTGGGTAATGAAGCAGGGGTAAGATATTAGCACCGAGACTTAATGAGGAACTCATCATCCGGACAATGGGGATTGTTTGGATGAGAAATAAAGGCGTGCATGAAAATGGACGATACAGCATTAGGGATGACCGTCGCATATATGGTCGTTGGTGGATTAATCTGCGGGGGTTCATGTTCCACAATCGCCAGTGAAAAGGGATATAGCAGTGGCTTCGCATTTCTGACAGGGCTGATCTTCAATCTGATTGGACTGATTTATTATGCAGGGCTTCCCGACAAGAAGAGCCAGGACTTGCTTGCACAACTTATTTCCATTCAGGCCGAAGCACACGGACTTGTGAAAGAACAGCCAACTGAACCAACAGCTGAACCACCAGCTGAACCACCAGTTACGCCAGGTCGACCGAAGCCGAAACAAGGCTTCGGAACACCAGTGGATTGGGATAGAAAATAAAAAAACTGACCTCACCGAGCGAGGAAGGCTCAAAGTACTTGGTCGGAGAGATCAGGGGGAGAAGGTAAAGGAGCCAAACCCCGCATCAATAGCAGGAAAGAAGAAATCACCATCCAGACAAGGTGGTCTCTTCAATTAGGATCGCTTTTCCTCTTTAAGATCCCTTGTGCTTTCGATCAAAACCAGGTTAACCCAATTCCCTCCGCTATCGACAGGAGGGGTTTCTGCGACAGCGGAATATTTCAATATGACCTGCATGCCCGGTTCATATTCATAAATGAGCTTGAACAGAAATCTGACACCAGGCTGATGCGCCTTTGTAATTCTGGGTAACTCCGGTGATTGGAATATCTGAGCTTCATCATGCGCAATAGCCGCTCCCTCAAGGAAACCCGCCATACGATGAGTGGCGATAGACGATTGAACGAGGGACGGGTTGATCCTGGTTTCGTCATCCAGCCAGCATTCGATCAAACGGCACGGCAAACGTCCGATGTTTTCAATGCAGATTAATTGAGGAGCACCAGTGTCCGCTTTATTGTGGAAAATAAAAGTGCTTTTACCATCGATATGTGTTTTTACAATATAATCAGGGAAGGTGATTCGAATCCAAGGTTTATTTGCAGCCAGCCAGCACTCAGAAGTCAATTCCTGTTCCCTCTTGGTAATTTCCTTCATATCCGAAGCGATCTTGGAATTCTGCTCGGAAGCAATGGCACTTCTCTCAGCAGCGTGTGCACTCTTCTTTGCAGCATCAGCTTGCCTTATTGATGTCATCCATGCTCCAAAAGAGAGCAACACCGCAATGATGGCCAATACAAGGCTCCAGGTAATCATCTTTCATCCTCCATTTTACTTGCTAAAGGTCTCGACATGCCTCTCCGATTATCATGGGCATTTGTGCCCTGCATTTATCACTGGAAAAGACCTTGAAAGTCGACAGGTGCGGCAGGAACAGCAACCGGACTTGACCATACGGACCAGAATATCGGTCAATGTCAGCAGTGTAATTACCCCAGCCGGTTGGGAAAACCTGAGATTCCTCCAGCACGGCTGACATGGCTGTGGGAATTAATGCACGCAGTTCTGTCTGCACTTCCCGGCCAAGACAAATTATTAGGCGTGGCGACATCGCTGGTAACAACCGGGTCCATAATCGTCTGCTGAATTCGACTGATTCCTGCTTGCGTGTGAGGTCAACAAATCTGGGAGACCTGAACGGAATAAAATGAGATATTAACGATTCAGCCATGAGCTGCTGATACGTCCCGTCGTAATTAATCGAATTCCGAATCATCGAGAACATTTTCTGCACCTGAATCTGCAGTGTGGATTGGCCCGGCGAAGCGCCCCAGTTTTCGACGAGATACGATACGCCGTTTTCGCAGCTTTCCCTTGGGTGATCCGGAGGCTCATGGTCACCGCCGGGGTTCAGCGTGATAAAGGCGATCTTCGCAGGCCTCTCCAGAACTGTTTTGGAGACAGACAGAAACCGCCAGCCGAGCGTATGCCCGAGTTCTTTGTACGCAACGTCAATATCGCGGACACATTCTGAAAACAGATCCGTATTCCCTTGCTTGTCGATCATGATTTTATCTCCATTTTATAAATTGGTTTTAACGTATCAATTGTACTGAATCGCAAAACAAATTGCACCTCGGAGGTTCCTCCGGAGCTTGTTTTGTCTTTGCTCTAATCCCCACTTTCACGTTACAATGTAAATACTATGACTCTCGACACATTATTCGACCGCGCGCTTGAGATCCAGTCGTCCTACCCCGGCGCGACCGGACGGCTCTCGACCATCATCGACCGCATCGGCATCGCCGCCAAGATCACGGTCAACGACCTCAACCGCTCCCGCGTGATGGACTCGATGAACGACATGGGCGATGTGAACCCGTCCGGCGAGCTCGCCACGATGCTCGACAACAAAGCGTCGAACAATTTCAAGAAGGCGCTCGCGTCCACCGGACTCTGCTGCGCGCTGATCTCCGAGGAGGAGGACGGCGTCCACATCGTGCCTGGCAACGAGGAAGGCGAGTACATGGTCGCGTATGATCCGCTCGACGGCTCATCGAACATCGACATCAACGTGACGGTCGGGTCGATCTTCGCGATCTGGAAACGCGTGACGAAATCCGGTCCGCCGACCGATGAGGATTATCTCAGAAAGGGACGCGACCTTGTCGCGGCGGGTTATGTGATGTACGGGCCGTCCACGGTGCTGGTGTACGCGTCGAGCGGCGGCATCGACGCGTTCACGCTCGACCCCGCGATCGGCGTGTGGTTTCTCTCGCAGCCGAATATCAAAATGCCCGGACGGGGCAACACGATCAGCGTGAACACCGCGCGCAAACATCTCTGGATGCCGTACGTGCGCGACTTCTACGAGTGGCTGCACACCGACGAATATTCCGGGGTGGGGAAGAAGGCGTCCGGACGGCATGTCGGGTCGCTCATCGCCGATGTTCACAGGACAATGGTCCGCGGCGGAATCCACATGTACCCGGCGGGATCGGATTATCCGAACGGAAAAATTCGATTGATGTACGAGGCCGCGCCGCTCGCGTGGATGCTCGAGCGCGCCGGCGGGAAGGCTGTGACCGGAACGGGCGAGAACATACTCGACATGGTCCCGAAAAAAGTGCACGACCGATGTCCGATCATCCTCGGCAGCGCGTTCGAGGTGGACAAATTCGAGGAGATGCGTCTGGCGTACGAAAAAAAACAGGACGCTTATAATTGAGCTGCTGAAGTCGGTTTTTTAGGAGGTTCAAGATGTGCCGTATTGTATGGATTAGTTTTGTCACGGTATTATTTCTCGTTGTCGGATGTTCCGACACGCCCGTAATAACCCCATCCGAAAATCAGGATTATGTCACAAGTGGACGCGAGGCCGTTTCAATCAACAGTTCGCGTTATCTCTGGGGATTTTGGGAGGTCCTTGTGGACCCCGGGAATCACGACGTTCAGGTTATTCCCCGCAGGTCCACAGCGATGCATTTGAACATGGTCCTGATGATGGAACAGGTTCTCTGCCAGGACTGTATAAAGATCGGGAATTTTAATTTTATACCCCCCGACCAACTCAGCGTGGACCTGACGTTGAAACACCCGATTCAGGACAACCTCAACCTGACCGGATTCGATGTCAGGGGGATTTTCATTTCCACCGCCGATTACACGTTTCCGACAAATAACAGGAATATTTCATTGGGTGGGGCTTTCCCAATGCTTGTCAATCCGGATGGGTACACATCGCTTTTCAATCCGAGTGAATATCCGGAGGACTCGCCCGCAGGACCGTTATTCAAGTATGTCAAGACCCGTAGCCCGGCATCGCGACCGCAAAAACCAACCAATATTCCTGAGCAGTTCCGGAGCGTTGCCGGGTTTATTAATAATTTTCAGAGGGCTTCTCAATACAATTCTTCTACATTAATTTATCAAAGATCCCGGCAACGCTCCGGTTGATTTTGGGGAGCTTGGCAGTGTGAGAAGGTCGCGATGCCGGGCTACGAGGCTAAATATACCATTGAGGCGCTCAACCTTTATTATTTTTGACGAAAGTCGAGCGTCAGACCCGT
>Ga0214473_10002888_pt1 | contig 21024 bp, 21 predicted proteins | sample RVTome_7_FD_203509 | JGI IMG/M metagenome (GOLD analysis project Ga0214473, IMG submission 203509) | Soil microbial communities from uranium-contaminated site in the Upper Colorado River Basin, Wyoming, United States - RVT98D197 | ecosystem: Environmental > Terrestrial > Soil > Contaminated >... | reverse complement strand
GAGGTACCCGCCGGGCGTCATACCCGAAGAACTACCAATTTGTAATAAATTTCAAGACCATGCACACTTACATAAAGCTGCGACGCAAGCCCGGTAGGTGTTTACTGACTTGTTCTACCTGTAGATAATTTCATAGTCCTTCAATTAGCTTGTAATACTCCTTGATTGTACGAATGGATTCCATCGTGATTTGGAACAAGATCCAACTGAGAACAAGGATTCCTATGGTGAGACCGATCTTCCATGCCCGCGTCGTTTGTGGACGCCACCAAATCAGGGGCAACGCCAGAGGCCCCACAGAGCAGACTGCGATGATAATAAAGGATTTTCGGAAATACCATTGAATCTTTTCTTCTGCAAAGCGTGGGGGGGTGGAGGCATCCAGAAACTCATCGCAGTGTTTACACTTTATCGCGTCGTCTTGAATATCTTCAGCGCAGAAGGGACACTTTTTCATTATCATCTCTCTTGGTAGAACGAGTCTGTAGAAAAAGCCAATTTTTTAAAAAGCATTCCTTCGGCTAACTCGAAAATATGAAATGATCATTTTCTTTCACTAAAGTTAGTTGCACCCCTGATGAATGTTCTCATACTTAATTACCGTTGCCTGGCACCAAATCTTGAGTTCTGTTAATTGAATTTTGAAGGGTTGACCCCAAAGCCTCCTTTCCATATCAACTGAGATGTATGATTGCAAGACCTGACACCAGCCCCCCAATTCTCGGCAACCACTTCCCTGTTTTATTCTTATACTTCCTATATTCCTCTCCAAACTTTGCCTCCAGTATTATTTCTTCATAGTTTGCGATGAAATTGTGGAAAACGAATATCCCCACAAATAACGGAAGGGAGAAGAGTGATAGTGTAGAAACCGTCAGGCCGAGGTAAGTTAAGATGCTTGCTAAATACAAAGGGTGCCTCACATACCGAAAGACCCCAGTTGTTACTACGATGTTAGGTCGCTGTTCATGATTGACTACAACGTGGCCTGACCTGAAAAGATAAATTGCTACGAAAAGTGTGAGACCCAAGATGACCAGGCGAACATATAGCGGCACGTAAGCCGACATAAATGTCGATTTGTGCAGGAAGAATGAATCCCCTACCCAAACAACCAGAAACACTCCCAGCAATATCAACTGTCCAGCGTCACCAAAAGGATGCTCTCCATTTTTTTCTTTCATTCTTAACTCTGTCATTCATCGAGGCTGGCTAATGAGTCTGTAGAAAAAGTTAATTATTTTAAAAAGCATTCCTTCGGCTAACTTGAAAATATGGAATGATCATTTTCTTTCACTAGTTAGTTGCACTCCTGATGAATGTTCTCATACTTAACTGCCGTTGCCTGGCACTAAATCTGGAGTTCTGTTAATTGAATTTTGAAGGGTTGACCCCCAAAGCCCCCTTTCCATATCAAATGAGATGTATGATTGCAAGACCTGACCCCAGCTTTCCTTTCTTGGCGAATTTCTAAGGATAGGTCCGGCCCCTACAACAGCTACTTCTTTTTCGGCACCAGTCCCGCTACGCAAAAAAGCCCAATAGAATTGTATCGATTAATGGCTTTCTGTTTCTTTGATGGGTCAGACTCTATTTCCCCCAGGAGTTCCTGCAATGCCTTTTCCAAGTCCTGGATGAAGTTCTCCAGATTAATAATGGTTAGACCGTTTATTCTCTGCCCGTGGAGTTGGGGCTTGCCTTCGAGAAGCCAGTGCGACCCGCCTTCAGAATAATTATGGACCAATTTACATCTTAAATGCTTATAAAGCCGAGACGGGTTGTATGATGGTAGATAACGACGCACACAATCTTTGTAATCCTTCGGTTTCGTCTTACCACCGCAAACAAATCCTGCCATGTATTCTATGAAGCAACTCGCGAGGATAAACGCCCCGATTTTTGCGCCGCCATCACGAGCGCGTTTAATGTCTAAAATAGCCTCTTCAAGGGTATGTTTGATATATTCTGTGATATCTTGAGCCATTGATTTTGCTCTGCCTAATGCCCTGATGGCTGACGAGTGCCACTGGAGAACGTTAAAGAGCATAAAGACAATTTGGATATCTTAAAGCACAACTCATCTGAAAAAGTGTCCTGTGGCACTCGTTCATGTCCATCTGGTTGTGAAAAATTCCTCCTTTTTATCTGGCTAACTTAATTACAATGCAGAGAACTCGATATAATCACAACTCAATTGATGTTCTTTTGAACGCCAATCATAAAGATATTCACTTTCATCAAGTCCCTTGCACGATGTACCAGGAACAATAAATCCTTGTAGATTTGTTATAGCTTTTCTCGTTATAAACTTCCAAAAAATAAGAGAACTCCCTTTGGGCTGCTCTGACTCAAAACGCGAAAGCACGACAATTCCACACGGGCCTGTGGGTTCTCCTTTTGCTATCCACGTACCAACCCCAGAAACATTATCTTTGATATAGCGGAAAGTTTGCTTGAATGTGTTAGAACTTACCTGACAAGTGCGAATACTCTTGTCATGATCTAACCGAATCATTTTCAGAAAGTTTTCCTCAGTTCTAGATCTACAGAATTGTGTCATGGCCTTAGTAGATGCAAGAAGATCCTTTTTTGCAGTATCGCTAATTTTTTTAAATTCTTGTTCTTTCGGTGGCTTCTTGCGGCCTTCAAGAATCTCAACGAGTTCACTATATGCTTTACACTCTTCATCAGTAAGTTTCATACCAGCACGAAATTCGTCACGAGCTTGATTGAGTGAAGTTTTTAAATCCTCTGGCTTCGCCTTCTTTCTGACTGCTGTTTGTGTAAAGTCACATTCGAGTTCACTTTCTGAACTTTGTTGGCATCGAAATGTTATTGAATGAGTTTCCTTCGTATTGTAAAGAAGACCGACGTCTGGTGCTTCGCCAGCTAATGTACTTGACACTAAGATAAAACAAACGATGATACTTACTACTGTTGGAATCCCTATTCGATAGTAATAATGGAGCATAATGTGTTATTCCTCCTTTATATTTCTAACGTCTAAGTTCAGTGGTGGCAGATTTTAGCCATCCACTGGAACGCCTTGTTTGGGAGATTACTTCTTGTTTTTCTTGAATGCTTTTTTAGTACGGGGATCAATAAGTCGAATCGCTCCTGTAGAATATTGTTCCCTAAATTCTGCATCAGTGATTAGTCGGCCCCTTTTTGAACCACACGAAGGGCAAGATTCTGTATTTGAATCGCAAAGGGGGACACCTAAACATTCATAGCATAGGAAATGTGGCGACATTGTTTTCTCCTTTTTACTTGTCTTGGAGGTTTTATGGCAACGATTGAGCAATTACTATTTTCAAAAAAGAAATTTAAATTTCGCGGGAAGACATATCACTTTCAGTCTTATATCCCAATGCCAGCAATTATTATGGAAGCGGAAGATGGTTCCGTATTTGCATTTGGTCAATATGCGCCTGTTCGGAAAAAATTTAAATTAATTGCCTCCCAACAGATATTAGACAGAAATATTATATTATGATGATAATTCCGCCTATTATACAATGCTTTATTTTGGACTAACTTGTTAACATTTAAAGGGTTTCTATGCTGAAAATCATGGATGTCCGCAGTTCCTCCAAAGAGCGCGATCTTTTTTGGGAAGCCTATCCCTGCAGCAGAAGACGATGGCCTTGACCATCGATGAATGCACCAGCTTTTGGCCGGGATGTCGCCCCACAGGGGCGCATTGTCTGAGGTGCCACGCACTTGACCGCGGGGCTCCACCAGAGGTGAGCGGAGGAGAATAGGGTGCGACCGGACCGTTCGCCCTTCTATGTGAGGTGGGCCAAGGATTTCGATAGTTTTTTCCAAGACAAATCTTTGAAAGATAGGTCCAAAAAGGATATTGAAGCCTTTCTGGCTGACCTGGGGAAACGCCGGGGCATTGGTGCGGGAACTATTGGGATATGCTAATGTTGTCACCACCATGATCTATACCCACGTACTGAATCTGAAGAAGGTAAAGAACAATGATATGGTGCAGGCTCCATAGGGCATCGAGCCTTGGTCTTATTGGGATGGGGAAACATTATCAAAAAAGGATAGGAGCGTCAAGATATTTAAAGGAGATTTCTGAAAAAGCCAAGAAATCTCTGAAATCTGTGTAATCAAGAGAGTGTGAATCATTTTTTCAGGGCTCTCTATAAAGGGATGATTTGGGGTTACATCTTCAATTTTCAATTTAATTCCTAATTACCGATGGCCGGCATCGATTGTTCACTCCTGGATGCCGGGGGCAACATCCGGATTCACCAAAACATCAATACGGAACCGGGACCTTTGTGGGCATCGTCACTCCGTTCCGGGAGGACATTGTGGTTGCTGTGGAGTGTATGTTCACCTGGTACAGGATCGCCGATCTGTCTATTGGGTTGTTTATCTATTAACTGATATTTTCCCCTCATTATATTTATGGATCAACATTGAGATAAGAGATTGATACGGTATGCCCTCTTCAATTGCCTTCGCACGAATTTTCTTTAAATCTCGTTCGGTCATTCGGATATTGATCCGCTTCCGTTTGTTCAGGCTATAGCTGGCATATTCCTGGTATTGCTTCTTTTCTTTTTTAGTAAGGTCAGAAACCCATTTCTCATTTTCAAGTGATTTTGCCAATTTCTTCTCGTCTTTATCCAAATATGCTGTTTTTTTCATTTTTTGCCTCCGAAATACTTTTTTGTTGCCCTGCTATTCGGTATGATTGTTTTTAAAAATATTCTTTCATTATCCTCAACATACGGCACCGAATAAATATAATCTTCAATCTTTACCAGGAAAACTTTCTGCCCCGGATATTTTGCCGGATTGGGATGTTTTATCCGGTCAACTAAATCCCCTGATGCGATTGCCAATTCAACCTGTTCAAATGACACACCGCGCACTTTCTTGAGCATTTCATTCTTCTGATCATTCCAGTCAAAATGTTTCATGAAAGTGTGCCTATTGTACTCTTTTTACATAATAACGACGATTCTTGTTTGTGTCAAATTGTTTTAAAAAATATCTTTTCGATTCCAGTAAGTTTGTGGTTTGGGCAACAGCCCGTTAAATTGTCAATTTAATTCCTAATTACCGATGCCTGGTAAGAAAGATTCAAATTTTGATTTTTTCTTTTAATACCTCCAGCGCTTCTTCTCTGGTTTTGATCTCACCCTCGACCTGTTTTTCACGGATGAAGTTCATAAGTTGACCGACTTCAGGCCCCTCCGGGAAACCCATGGCCATCACATCGTGACCAGTGATCAATGGGGGAGGGTGGACAATATCCTTCTCCTCGAATAATTCCAGAATCCGGAGGCAGTGACCTTCAACGATCTCATCAATCTGAATGGACAGAATTCCCCGGCTTGCCTCCTTATCCGCAAGGGTATGGAGGACGAGCAGGGGGGTTTCTTCTCCCATCTGATTGACCAGCCTTTTGAGGGCTGACTCCCCGGTGTCCGAGGAGAGGTTGAGGATTCTCATATGATGCTTGATGAGGCGAAGGATTCTGTTCTTCATCGGATTGGAGAATCTAAGCCTCTCCATGATTGCCTCTGCCCTCTTGCAGGAGAAGGATTCATGGTGATAGAAGTGGACCCTTCCTTTCTCATCCTGAGAATAGGTGTCCTGTTTTCCGAGGTCATGGAAGAGGGAGGCATAATATAAGGCCAGCCTATCTTCCTGGGTCAGAGAGAGTGCTTTTCCATTCTGAGCCAACCATTCCTCAGCCCAGGCTATTTTATCGATCATGAGAAGAATATGGGAAAGGACATGAAGATGGTGGTGCCTGTTCTGGCCAAGGTTTTCCAGCCCCCTTAATTCCGGCATGAGGATGAGAAGGAGCCCAAGTTCATAGAGGGATTTTATTCCGAGGCCCGGGCGGGGGGAGAGGAGGATCCGGTCCAGCTCCATCTTGACCCTTTCACCGGGGAGATCCCGAATCAATTCTTTCTTTGACGATATCTCCTCCTCCAATTTTATATCCACTGTAAATCCTTCAAGGGTGCAGAGATAGCGAAGCGCCCGCAACATCCGCAGAGGGTCCTGGTCTATGGAGCGTGGAGAGACGGAACGGATTATTTTTTTTTCAATATCGTCAAAAGCTCCTTTGACTGCATGGCAGGTCTCATCGCGAAGGGAGACAGCCATAGCATTGATGGTGAAGTCCCTTCTCAGGAGGTCCTCCTCAAGGGTTTCTCCCTGAAAGAAGGTAACATCGATCGATATCCCCTTCCTCATCATCCGGTAGGTGATTGTGCCTGCCTCCTCTTTCCCTACCTTAAAGAAATGAAATTGGAGGACATTCTCCATCGTTGAAATGAAGGAGGAGAACTCCTTCGGCAGGGCGAAGTCATAATCCATCGCTGGTAGCTGAAAAGCAGGGGGGTAGGCTCTGCGAAGCAAATCGCGCAGGTATCCCCCCACGAGAAAGAGAGAAACCCCTTTCTCCTTTGCCAGGGTGGAAAGTTTCAATAAGATCGGGTCATCGAGGACCCTTCGGATCAACTCTTTCTCATCCATCGAAGATTTGCTCAGAAAAAAAGTCTAACGGTAAGGGTAACGAGGCCCGTATCGTTAATAAAAGGCTACGTTTATCGTCTCTCATTTCTTTAAACGTAACCGTAACCCAAACGCCCGGAATATTTTCATGGTTCGAGATTCTGTTTGATAAACTTCTTAAGTTATGGTAGTTTTGCTACAGACACAGACAGAATAGACGATAGAAGGGAGGCTTGTCAATTGTCGTTGCGAGTCGAAACCGGGAGGACGATCAGGGAGGAGCTGGAAGAACAGGAGAAGAAGTTTCTTTCGCCCTTTGCCACATTGAGTTCGATGAGCAAAGGACGGCCATCGGTTGAGGAGAAATGTCCTCTCAGACCGGCCTTCCAGCACGACCGGGACCGGATCATCCATTCCAAATCCTTCAGGAGGTTGACGCATAAGACCCAGGTCTTCCTCGCCCCGACCGGAGACCATTACCGAACCCGATTGACTCATACCCTTGAGGTCTCTCAAATTGCCCGGACGATTTCAAAGGCCCTCCGGCTCAATGAAGATCTGACCGAAGCCATCTCGCTGGGCCACGATCTGGGCCATACCCCATTCGGACATGCGGGAGAGGACACCCTCAATGAGATCCTCCCGGGCGGATTTAACCACTCCGATCAGAGTTTGAGGGTGGTGGATCTTCTTGAAAAAGACGGAAGAGGATTGAACCTCACCTTCGAGGTGAGGGATGGCATCTTAAAGCATACGAAGGGGAAGGGGGAAATCCTCTGCCAGGATCCCACTTCAATGGCCTCCACGCTGGAGGGTCAGGTCGTGCGTCTGGCGGATATCATCGCCTACATCAATCACGATATCGATGATGCCATACGAGGCGAGGTGATTTCCCTGAAGGATATTCCAGAGGATTGTATCAGACGGTTAGGGGATACCCATTCGAAACGGATCAATACGATGGTCAATGATATCGTGTCGGAGACTTTACAGGCAGGAGGTGGACGCCTCTCGATTTCCGAGGAGATTCTTTCTGCGATGTGGGATCTGAGAGAGTTCCTCTGGGAGAGGGTTTATGAGAACGAGGCCGTCCATGCCGATTTTCACAAGGCGGCCAAGATTTTAAGGGAATTCTACCAATATTTTATGGAAAAGCCGGACCATTTATTAGCCCTGATCGAAAGGCAGACACTCTATGATTCATTAGAGCGCTGCATCTCCGATTTCCTGGCTGGCATGACCGACCGCTACGCCTTCAATCTCTACGAAAAACTCTTCCTTCCCCTTCCGTGGATGGCCCTATGAAATTGAGCGGACGAAAAGGCCTTCCTTCGAGAGAAGAGACTGTTCAGGTGATTATCATGGGTGCGGGAGGAAGGGACTTTCACAATTTCAATACCTTCTTTAAAGACCGTCCAGGATATCGGGTGGTCGCATTTACAGCCACTCAGATTCCCTTTATTGCGAATCGAACCTATCCTCCGGAATTGAGCGGAGTCCTCTATCCGGAGGGAATTCCGATCTATCCGGAGGAGGACCTTACCCGGCTCCTCTCAGAGAAACCTGTCCAGCTAGTCGTCTTTTCTTACAGTGATATCTCCCATGAGGAATTGATGGATAAGGCCTCCATCGTTCTATCCATGGGGAAGAATTTTGTCCTCCTCGGACCTGAAGAGACAATGCTCAAAAGCAAAATCCCTGTCATCTCCGTCTGTGCCGTGAGGACCGGGTGCGGAAAGTCGGTGATCTCCCGAAAGATCGCTTCTCTTTTGAAAAAGAGGGGAATTCGGGTTTCTGTGATCCGGCATCCCATGGCTTATTGCACGTTTAAACCGGTGCTCCGGTTTTCCAATATGAAGGAGGTGGATGAGGAGGCTTGCACGATTGAGGAGAAGGAGGAGTTTGAGCCTCTTGTTGAAATGGGAATTACCGTCTATGCCGGTATCGACTACCAAGAGGTTTTAAGGGCGGCGGAGGAAGAGTCTCAGGTGATCATCTGGGATGGAGGAAATAACGATTTCCCATTTTTCCGGCCCGATCTGGAGATCGTCCTCCTGGATGCATTGCGACCCGGACATGAGAAACTCTACTACCCCGGAGAGGTGAACCTCAGAAGGGCGGATCTTCTCATCATCACGAAGGTGAACGAAGGAAGAGAGGAATCCTTGAGCCGGATCAGAGAGAATATCTCCCGGTCAAATCCTGCAGCAAAGATTTTGGAGGCTTCCTCTTTGATAGATGTGGATCATCCGGAATGGATAGAAGGCAGAAGGGTATTGGTCATTGAAGATGGGCCCACCATCACGCATGGAGGCATGCCGGATGGGGCTGGAGCCTCCATTTCAAGGAGGTTGGCGCAGGAGCTGGTCGATCCCAGACCTTATGCGGTCGGTTCGTTGAAGAAGGTTTTTGAGAGGTATCCTCATATCGGAAAGGTCCTTCCGGCCATGGGATATTCTGAAGACCAGGTTCAGGACCTTGAAGAGACCATCAGAAAGTCGGTTTGCGATGCGGTGGTCATTGCTACCCCTACCGATTTAAGAAGGAAAATACGAATTCATCAACCCGTCGCAAGGGTAAAATACGATTTTGACATTGACCTTGAGCCTGTCATTGAAGACTTTTTACGGGGGAAAAAGAAACTGTGATTCAGACAGTAAGACTATAGACCTCAGACGTCAGACTGAAGAGTAGAAATAGCCAGAGGTGACAAAAAAATAAAGGACTGGCACCTGCGGCAGGAGCAGTGGAACTGGGATTCTTGATATATACAAAAAAATTTCAAAAGAGTGAGGTATAGAATTAATTTTATATGTTAGAGGAGTCTGATGTCTAACGTCTGAAGTCCAGTGTCTGAATTGCAAAAAAATAAACCCTGAGGTTGACATTGAGCTTTGCTTATGATAATTACCTAATATTAATGATGAAATTTAGATCATTTCTTGTCCACTCCAATTAAAGGAGAGTTGAAAAATGGCAAAAGAGATTCTCATCGCCGATTCAGACAAGATGGTTCAAGAGGAGTTTGAGCGAATTTTTGAAGCGACCGATCACCATCTCCTCTCCACGACCAGTGACGAAGAAGCTCTCATTCGGGGGAGACTCTTTAAACCGGATCTCATCATCGGGGGAAAGGATCTGTGTCAGGAGGTCAGAGCTGACCAGGAATTGAAAAATATTCCATTCATCATTCTTCTCGATATGTTTGAAGATCTTTCCGAGGAGGAACGAAAATTCTTACGGGCGGATGGGATGATCTCGAGGCCGCTCAATGAGGATGAGATTCTCAGTATGGTGAGCAATCTCATCGAAGAGGTCCAAGAGGGGGCAGGGGAGACGGTTATTTCCGAAGACGATCTGAAATGGAAATCCTTCGCCGATATCGGGAAGGCGGAAACTGAAAAGAGAGAGGAGTTCTCTCTGGATGGATTGGGTGGGATAGAGGAAGAGATCATCGAGCTGGTCGATGTGGTAGAAGAACCTGAATCGAGGATGAGCATCGATGATTTCGCCCTCCAGCAGAAAGATGAACTGATCGGAGAGATCGCTCCCATTGAATCCTGGGAAAAGCAGGGAAGGGAAGAGGGAGAAGAGAAAGGGGTGGAGATAGAAGAAACCTCCATGCGGATTGAGGAGGAGGCTGGAAAGAAAAAAGTTTCTACTGAAGACGAACTCTTTGAGAAGATCGAACTGGAGGAGATCCTTCGGAAGGTGGAGATGCTTCAACCCTCCATTGGAAAGGAATGGCCTGTCGAGAAGGAGGAAAAGATTCCTGAGAAGATTCGGGAAAAGATCGCACCTCCCCCTCAGGAGGCAGGCGATAGATACACGGGTTTTGATGAGTTCGAGGCCGCCCTCAGGGGCGAAGTGAAGACCGAGCCAGCGGAAGAAGCATTTCAGCCATTTTTCATCGAAGAGACGACGCAAGAAGCTCCGGGATTGGCGCCCCCTGAAGAAGCTCCCGCAGAATTGGAACTCCAGGAACTTGCTGAGGGAGAATTCCCGGAGGTATTTCTGGAAGAGCTTGTAGGGGAACTGGAAAAACTTAAAGAAGAGGAGTTGATGCCAGAAGAGACGACCGTGGAGGTAGAGGCGGAAACAACCTTAGAGGAAGAGATCTCGGAACTTTTGGGAGAAGAGATTCAACCTTCGGAGCAGGCGTTAAAGGAGATGGTTCGTGTGGGGGAGGTCCCTCCTGTAAAGGTGGCCACTAAGACGGAAGAGATCTCGAAACTTTTAGGGGAAGAGATTCAGCTTTCGGAGCAGGTATTAACAGAGGTTGTCCGTGCGGAAGAACGCCCTCCCGTGGAAAAATTAGTTCCTGTGGAAGAGATAGCTCTAATAGAAGAGATGGCTCCAATGGAGGAGATAGCCCCAGCGGAGGAGATTAAGAAGGCAGAGGTTGGAGTGCCTGAGGTCACAGAAATTCCGAAGATTTCTTTGGAAGAGATTCCCCCTCCTGTCATGCGTTTAGACCGGAAGATCGAAGAAGTTATTGCCAGAGGGATACAGGAGATGATGCAGGATTTTGTGACCAAAGTCATTCCTGAGATGGCCGAGCATATGATCACCGTTACCATGGAACGGATTGAAACGATGGTGAAGGAAGTCATCCCCGATCTGGCGGAGAAGGCGATTCAGGAAGAGATCAAGCGGCTTCAGAAGGGAGAAAAGGATTAAGGAGGCAGAAGGTTGCAAACATGGCTTCAAAAGTCTTGGATAAATCTTATGATCCCCGCCAGGTGGAGGAGAAATGGTATCGTTTCTGGATGGAACGAAATTACTTCCGGGCAGATGAAGGTTCAAACAGTCAGCCCTACTCCATTGTCATCCCGCCTCCGAATGTCACAGGTGTCCTTCATATCGGACACGCCCTGAATAATACCCTGCAGGATATTCTCATACGGTTTAAAAGAATGGAGGGCTGCAGTGTTCTCTGGATGCCCGGAACGGATCACGCCGGCATTGCCACCCAGAATGTGGTGGAACGACAACTCATGGAGGAGGGCCTTGACCGCCATGCTCTGGGAAGGGATAAATTCATCGAACGCGTCTGGAAGTGGAAGGAGCAATCGGGCGGGACGATTATCAGCCAGTTGAAGAAATTGGGGGCCTCCTGCGACTGGTCCAGGGAACGCTTTACCATGGACGAGGGCCTCTCCGAAGCGGTCAGGGAGGTTTTCATCCGTCTCTATCAGGAAGGGCTGATCTACCGCAGCCATTATATTATCAACTGGTGCCCCAGATGTCAGACCGCTCTCTCCGATCTCGAAGTCGATCACCATGAGATTTCCGGGAAGCTCTATCACCTACGGTATCCCTTCAGTGAAGGAAACCGTTTTGTGGTCGTGGCGACGACACGGCCGGAGACGGTGTTGGGCGACACGGCTGTTGCCGTTCATCCGGAAGATGAACGCTACCAGGGGGATATCGGAAGAAAGGTGATCCTTCCTGTTCTCGGCAGAGAGATTCCGATCATCGGCGATCCCTATGTGGATATGGAGTTCGGGACAGGATGTCTCAAAATTACTCCTGCCCACGATTTTAATGATTTTGAAATCGGATTGAAACACGGCCTTGAACAGGTCAAAGTGATCGATGAAGAAGGCAGGATGAATGAACATGCCGGTCCTTATCAGGGGATGGATCGTTTTGATTGCCGGGAGAGGATCGTCGAAGATTTTAAACGGGAGGGGGTGTTGATCAAAACAGAGGATTATCAACACAAGGTAGGCCATTGCTACCGTTGCAAGACCATTGTGGAGCCCAATCTCTCCCTCCAATGGTTTGTCCGAACCAAACCCCTGGCTCAAACTGCCATTGAGGCGGTTCGAACAGGCCGTACACGGATTGTCCCTGAACTCTGGGAGAAGACCTACTATGAATGGATGGAGAATATAAAGGATTGGTGCATCTCCCGCCAAATCTGGTGGGGCCATCGGATTCCCGCATGGTATTGTGAGACGTGCGACGAGGTCATTGTGGCGAAAGAGGAACCTCACTTCTGTTCCAAATGCCAATCCAAACAATTGAAGCAGGAGACCGATGTCCTTGACACATGGTTCAGTTCCGCCCTCTGGCCTTTCTCGACCATGGGATGGCCTAAAAAGACAGCCGAGTTGAAGATTTTCTATCCGACCTCTGTTCTGGTGACGGGTTTCGACATCCTCTTCTTCTGGGTGGCCAGGATGATGATGATGGGACTCAAATTTATGGGAGATGTCCCTTTTAAAGATGTTTACATCCACGGGCTGGTCAGGGATGAAAAAGGGGAGAAGTATTCGAAGACCCGCGGGAATGTGGTGGATCCTCTCGAACTGATCGACCGCTTCGGCGCCGACGCCCTCCGCTTTACCTTAACTGCTTTGACCATGCCAGGAAGCGATTTAAAACTCTCGGAGTCGCGGACCGAAGGCTATCGCCACTTCGCGAATAAGATATGGAACGCCTCCCGCTTTGTCCTGATGAACCTTGAGACATGGAGCCCTGACAGGATGGCCCAAAAATTTCCACCGGAGGAGTTCAGCCTACCTGACCGGTGGATTCGGAGAAGGTTGAATGAGGCGATACGGTCCGTTCGAAAAGGTCTGAAAGAGTATAAATTCAACGAGGCCTGTCATGTCCTTTATCAGTTCATCTGGCATGAATTCTGCGACTGGTATCTAGAGATGTCCAAACTCTATCTTTACAGGGAAGGGGATAAGAAGAGACAGGACCTCACCCGGCAGACGCTTTCAGAGGTGCTCGATGCCATCCTCCGGTTGCTTCATCCCTTCATGCCATTTATCACCGAGGAGATCTGGCAACAACTTCCCATGCGAAAAGAGAATGAATCGATTATGATTGCCGAATTTCCAAAACCTGATCAACGGTATGACGATCAAAGGGTGGAGGATGAAATGACATTGATCATTGAGGTGGTCAATGGTCTTCGGAACATCCGCGGAGAGATGAACCTTCCGCCCTCAGAACAGATCTCCGTCCATATCCGCACGAAGAGTGAAGAGGCGGAGAGGAGACTGCGAGAACAGGAATCCTTCATTCAGTTCCTCGCATTGGTGAAAGAATTGAACATCGGGCGGAATATTGAAAAACCCCTTTACAGCGCCTATGCGGTCGTGCGGGATGTTGAGATCTTTGTCCCGGTGGACCGGGTCCGCATGGAAGAGGAGGCCAAAAGGCTTCAAAAGGAGATCCTGAAGATTGAGAAGGAAAGCGGTTTCGTCATGAAAAAGCTCTCCAACGAGCAGTTCCTTTTGAAGGCTCCTCCGGAGGTGGTTCAGGAAGTGAAAGGGAAGGCTCTGGAATTTCGCTCCCAGCGTGAGAAACTGGAAGAGAGTTTGATAAAAATCAAAGAGATGATCCAATAAACGAGTTGGAGAAGGCAGGATAAAGATGGACATCGAAAAAGTGGCGAGGCTGGCCCGCCTCGAATTATCCGGGGAGGAGAAAAAAACATTCGGAAACCAGCTGGAACAGATCCTCACCTATATGGAGCAACTGAACCGTCTTGATACCACAGGGGTGGAGCCCACCTCCCATGCCATTCCCATGGATAATGTCTTCAGAGAGGACGAGGTGAAGCTCTCGTTTCCCAGGGAAGAGATCCTGAGCCTTTCCCCCGATCAAGAGAATGGACATTTTAAGGTGCCGAGAATCATCGAATAAAGAGAGTGACTAAAGTTGCAAAGTGACTAAATTGCCTAAAGTTATAAAGAATATATTCCTTGAGTTTTTAGATTTAAAACTTTAGCTCACTTTAGACACTTTAGTCACTTTAGTTCACTATGGAGTGACCATGGATCTTCACCGATTAACCATTCATCAATTGCATGACCTTCTTGTGAAGAAAGAGGTGACTTCACGGGAGGCGACCGAGGCCCTCTATCGGAGAATCGAAAAGGTGGATGGAAAGATCAAGGCCTATCTCATGCTGACAGAGGGGGAGGCATTCCGTCAGGCAGATGAAGTGGATCGGAAGCTCATCCGGGGGGAGAAGATAGACGACCTTGCAGGCATTCCGATAGGCCTCAAAGATATTCTCTGTACAAAAGGAATTCGGACAACCTGTGGCTCTAAAATATTAGGAGGATATGTGCCCTTTTATGACGGCACAGTGATCCGGAAGCTGAAAGAGAGGGAGGCTATCTTTCTCGGAAAATTGAATATGGATGAGTTTGCCATGGGTTCCTCCACGGAAAATTCGGGATTTCAGACCACACGGAATCCCTGGGATCCGGGCCGGATTCCGGGGGGATCGAGCGGTGGCTCTGCTGCCGCAGTAGCAGCGGATGAATGCATTGCCGCTCTCGGCACGGATACAGGAGGATCCATCAGGCAACCTGCATCCTGTTGCGGCGTGGTCGGTTTAAAGCCCACCTATGGCAGAGTATCCAGGTACGGACTGGTCGCCTTTGCCTCTTCACTGGACCAGATCGGTCCTATCACCAAGGATGTGGAGGATTGTGCCATCCTGCTCAACGGGATCAGCGGTTATGATCCCTGTGACTCCACTTCAGTCAATGTTGAGGTCTCCGATTATAAACGATATCTGGTAAGTGAGGTGAAAGGGGTTCGAATCGGGATTCCGGATGAGTATTTCATCGAAGGGATGGACCCGGATGTGGAGAGATCAACAAAGGAGGCGATCGATCTCTTAAAAAAATTGGGGGCGGAGGTGAAGGCGATTTCGCTTCCCCATACCCCGTATGCCGTGGCCATCTATTATATCATCTGCACGGCGGAGGCCAGTTCGAACCTGGCCCGATACGATGGGGTCAAATACGGGTTCCGTTCCGACAGATATGAAGATCTGATGGGGATGTATGCCCGGACCCGCTCAGAAGGTTTTGGTAAAGAAGTGAAGCGGAGAATCATACTGGGGACCTATGTTCTTTCTGCAGGGTATTATGACGCTTACTATCGAAAGGCTTCCCAGGTCAGGACCCTGATGAGGAACGATTTTGAAAGGGCCTTTGAAAAAGTGGATGTGATCGTGACTCCCACCGCGCCTACACCCGCTTTCCGGATCGGAGAAAAGGTGGAAGACCCGCTCCAGATGTACCTCTCCGATATCTTAACCATCCCGGTCAACCTGGCTGGAATCCCTGCCATCTCGATTCCCTGCGGATTCAGCCGGGAGGGGCTGCCGATCGGTCTCCAGATTATGGGAAAACATTTTGACGAAGGAATACTCTTAAGGGTAGCCTATGCCTTTGAACAGAATACAGACTTTCATCTGAAGAAACCCAAACTCATTTAAAATCCAATCACCAAATCCCAAATAAATTCTAACAACCAATATCGTCAGTTCAAATGATCAAAACGATTATTTGTTTTGGTTATTGGAGCTTGGGTAATTATTTGGTTATTGGTGTTTGAAATTTGGTGATTCTATTTTTCTGTCATCTCCGCCAGCCAGTCGAGGTAGGAAGAGGAGCCTGCAATAATAGGAAGGGCGATGATTTCAGGGACGAAGTAGGAATGGAGGGACTTCACCTTCTTCTCTAACTCATCAAACCTTTTCCTCTGTGCCTTAATGATGAGGAGCCACTCCTTTTCATCCCATATCTTTCCCTCCCAGCGATAGATGGAACGAACCGGAGAGATGAGATTGACGCAGGCGGCCAGTTGTTCCTCCACCAATGCACGGGAGATGTTGAGCGCCTCTTCTTCAGAGCCACAGGTGACGAACACAATCATCAGTTCAGACATCATTTTTTCCCTAACGCTTCCTCAAAGGCCTTCAAAGCGATTTCAATATCCTCACCACTTACATCCAGATGCGTGACCAGGCGGATTTGGGTCTTTCCGAAGGCATGGATGAGGATTCCGTGGTGCTTCATGGCTTCTGCAATCTGAAGACCTGTTTTTCCGGTCTCGGTTACATCGAATATGACAATATTGGTTTCCACATGCTTAGGATCAAGAGAAACTCCCTTCAGTTCTTTCAAACCCACTGCGAGACGTTTTGCATTCTGATGGTCTTCTTTTAGACGTTCAAGGTGATGGTCTAATGCATAACGTCCTGCCGCCGCAATGATTCCGACCTGACGCATTCCACCCCCAAACATCTTTCTAAAGCGGTGGACCCGGTCAATAAATATTCTGGAGCCTGAGACAAGAGATCCGATAGGAGCGCCCAATCCTTTCGAGAGGCAGACCGATACGGAATCAGCCCATTGACCGTATTCATGGAGGCCGATCCTGGTGGCGACAGAAGCATTCCATAGCCTGGCACCGTCGAGATGAACCAAAAGACCTTTTGATTTTGCCAACCGGTAAATCTCTGCCATCTTATCTATCGGATAGATGGCTCCCCCTCCCCGGTTATGAGTATTTTCGAGACAGATCAGTCGGGTGACAGGAAAGTGGTGGTCGTCGGGCCGGATGCCCTCTTCTATCTGCGAGGCATCGAGAATCCCACGGAGACCCTTAAGACAGTGAAACTGGATTCCCGACAGGACTGCCCCTCCTCCCCCCTCGAAATTATAGGGATGGGAGGTGGCTTCAATGATCACCTCATCGCCCGGTTGGGTATGGGATTTGATCGCCAGTTGGTTGGCCATGGTTCCCGATGGGACGAAAAGAGTCGCTTCCTTTCCGAGCATCTTGGCCACCCTCTCCTGGAGGGCGTTGACCGTAGGGTCCTCACCGAAGACATCATCTCCCACCTCTGCCTCTGACATCGCCTTTCTCATGGCAGGAGTGGGCCGGGTTACTGTATCGCTTCTGAGATCGATCCATTTTTTCATCTTTCATCTCCCAGGGGTGTTTGTTTCGTTAAGAAAATACAATTTTAGCCCATGGGTGTCAAGATTCGTTCAAACTATCCAAATCTCTTGCATTTGGTCAAACGATGAGATATCCTATTTGAAAGGGAGGCTGGGATTCGATTCATGTCAAAAGGGGCGATCCTTTTTTTCGCCTTTTTTCTTTTTCTCTCCGGGTGTTCAACCAGAATGACGGTCCAACCTCCCTCTCCACTGCCTTCGATAGAGCCCCTCTACTATCCTGATGAATATTTTTCTGGTATTCCCGTGAAAGAAAAAGTGACAGAGGAAGGAGAAAAGGCTGAGAAGCATGAGGTGAGTCATCTCACAGCCGCCCCCATGCCAGCAGAGGTTCCAAAAGCATCTTTAAGTCTTCCCGACATCACCGTCTCCGATCTCTTTCTCAAACAGAAAAGGAGGCTGTTTGCCACCCTCACCAATATTGGCACAGCTCCATTTCCAATGGAGAGCGGAGATTTGAGTCTATTTGTTGATGGTCGATTGGAGAAGAGTTATGCATTGAAAAGCCTTTCAGATCATGGTCTCCTCAAACCCCAGGAAAGTATTACCCTATCCACTCCGTTTTCACTTTTCGGCCGGCATGAAGTGGAGGTGAAGGTTGATACTCCGGTGGAACAGAGAGAATTGGACAAAGAGAATAACCAGTTAAAGAAGATACTCGAAGGACTTCCCATCGGTCCGGATATCGTGATCAGGGATTTTCATTTGACAGAGGATCTGGAACTCAGTATCATCCTCTCCAACAACGGGGAGGCGGACCTCCGGAGGGGCGTGACATTCAGGATTCGTATCTATTTAAACGATCGGAAGATTTCAGATTTTGAACATTTTATTTCAGAGGAATTAAAGGCTCATTCCGGAAATCTTTACACGCTTTCGCCCCCGTATCGGGTCAGCGTTAAGGGGATCTCCAGGGTGAGGGTCTCTCTTGCCCCCAAGCTCCGTTCGGATGATATCCGTTTAGAGAATAATATTCTCGAGAGGAGGTTCATCATCTTTCCCTTTCAGATAGGAGGACAGGGAAGGGAACAGTTCTCATTTTTTGTTCCACCCCCTCCGTTGAGGGGTGAAGAGTCATCAGAGAAGATAAAGATGGAGGTGAGGTGGGAAGGATCCTCCACTCCGCTAAAATTTTCTTTCGGGGGATCGGAAGATGGCAGGGCTCTTTTGGACATTTCAGGGATGAGTCCGCTTAAAGTCGAATGGCCCATCCCCGCCGGTGAAACTCAACGGGAGAGCCACTGGAGAGTCTCCGTGACCAACCCCATTGAGAATAGAGTGGAAGGGCATCTCATCATACAACATCCGTGATGAAATCATCACATTTTGAGGAACAGGAATGGAAGGAATCTATATTCTCTCAGGAGTGATCATCGCCCTGGCTGCGGTTTTTTTCTTCCTCATGGAGCAGAGGTTGAAGAAGATAGCGGAAGAGGTGAGAAAAGATCAGTCCTCCCAGACCGTATGGGCTTTGATTCAACAGCAGATTGAAAAGTTGAGAGAGCAGATGAATGACGGTCTTGCCAGAAATATCTCCCAGCTCTCCCAGCAGCAGGATACCATCAATGCACAGCTGAGGGGGATTACCGATCAGGTCAATCGGCAGCTTCAAAACTCAAGCGGGGAGATCAGTAAACGATTGGATAATGCCGCAAGGGTAATCGGGGATGTCCAGAAGAATATCGGAGAACTTTCGGAAGCCAGCAAGCGAATTTTTGAGGTCGGGAAAGACATTGCCACGCTTCAGGAGATCCTCCAGCCCCCGAAATTGAGGGGTGGGTTGGGGGAACAATTTTTGGGAGAACTGTTATCCCAAATCCTCCCACCCGAATTCTTTACCCTTCAATACACGTTTTCCAGCGGGGAGAGGGTGGATGCGGTGGTGAGGCTGGGAGAAAGGCTTGTTCCCATCGATTCCAAATTCCCGCTCGATAATTTTAAACGGCTCATCGAATGCAAAACCGAGGAAGAGAAGAAGGCCTCTCAGAAGAACTTTGCGAGAGATGTGAAGAAACATATTGACGATATCGCCAACAAATATATTCTACCCCAGGAGGGGACTTACGATTTTGCCCTGCTCTATATCCCCGCCGAAAATGTCTATTATGAGACCATTACAAAGGACGAGGCCTTTGGAGAGGAGAAAGGGATTTTGAATTATGCGTTAAAAAAGAAGGTGATCCCGGTCTCGCCCACTTCCTTCTTTGCCTATCTCCAGGTGATCGTTCTTGGATTAAGGGGATTGAAAATTGAAAAGGATGCCCATCGAATACTGGATTCTCTTTCGGGTTTGAATAAAGAATTGGAGGCCTTTCAGGGAGACTTCCAATTAGTCGGAAAACATATCACCAATGCGATGAATAAATATGAGGAGGCGAGGAGACGCCTGGATAAATTCGGTTTCAAACTGGAACAGATCGAGAGCCAGCCCGCCCTGCCACTGCCAGAAAGAGTTAATGGATCTAATCATGAGAAGATAGAATGATTCCGACAAGAGAAGATTGTTTGAGATTGATGGTTCAATACGGGATGCTTGAACATATCATCGATCATAGCATCGCAGTGGCAAGGGTGGCCCTCTTTCTTTCCATCAAGTTAAACAGAAAGGGGGGGCAGAGGATCGACCTTCCTCTGGTCGAAGCCGCGGCCCTGCTTCACGACCTGACCAAAACGGAGTGTCTCAGGACGAAGGAAGACCATGCCCTGACAGGATCGAGGCTTTTGAAGGGAATGGGATACGAGAGGATAGGGGATGTGGTGGCGGAGCATATCCATTTGTCGAAAGAGACGGATCCCTCGCGGATATCGGAGGAGGAAGTGGTCAATTATGCCGACAAACGGGTTCAACATGACCGGATCGTCTCCCTCGAGGAGAGGTTTGAAGACCTGAAGGGACGGTACGGTAAGAGTGAGAGGGTCCTCGAACTGTTAGAAGGATTGAGAAGAGCCACTCTTGAGATTGAAAGAAAAATCTTTTCCATCCTGGAAATCGATCCGGATCATCTCCATGAACATTTGTGTGAAGAGGGTGACGTCCACATGGAGGGTACCAGCGAAGGAAAACAGTTCCTTTAGGATCGGAAGAAAGTGGAGAGATATTTCAAAATAAATAACTTGACTTTTAAAATATCAGTGATTTATGATGAACATCAATTTCAATGAGGCCAAAATAAGATTTCAAATAAAGGAGGAGGTGATTTAAATGACGAAAGCGGAATTGGTGGCCGCCATTGGCAAGGAAGCCAAGGTCTCCAAAGCGTCGGCTGAAAAAGCCCTGAATGCCTTTACAGCGACTGTGACAAAGGCTCTTAAAAAGGGTGACAGGTTGAGCCTTCCTGGGTTCGGGACTTTTTCTGTGACGAGGAGAAAAGCGAGGATAGGGCGAAACCCTCAGACAGGAAAGGAGATTAAAATTCCTGCCGCAAAAGTGGCCAAGTTCAAAGCAGGAAATCTTCTGAAAAGTGCGGTAAAGTAATTTTAAAAATTCTGATCCGTTCTTAATAAAAAAGGGGAGAAAAATCTCCCCTTTTTTATTAAGAAAAAGGTAGATAAGTGAGGATTTCCGAAGAAGTATTTAAACAGGTTATAAACAGTGGCATATTCGGAGGGAAGCGAAGCACCCCAAGATTATGTATTTTTATATTGCGGGGGCACAACGATTTAACCTATTGAAATAACAAGACTACTTGGAACATTTCATGTTCTTTGATTTGTTTTTGTAATGAAATGAATA
>Ga0214473_10002887_pt1 | contig 21030 bp, 17 predicted proteins | sample RVTome_7_FD_203509 | JGI IMG/M metagenome (GOLD analysis project Ga0214473, IMG submission 203509) | Soil microbial communities from uranium-contaminated site in the Upper Colorado River Basin, Wyoming, United States - RVT98D197 | ecosystem: Environmental > Terrestrial > Soil > Contaminated >... | reverse complement strand
AGGCCGTCGCTCACCACGGGGACGCCCCCGGCCTCCAGCATCTTCATCAGCATGCTGGTACCCGAGCGCGGTAGTCCCGAGACCAGGACGATGGGCCTTCCGTAACGGGCGCGTCTGTAGAGTCGCAGCAGGTCGAGTGCCATCGTCGAGCTATTCAGCTTAGTGCGTTTCCCCGGGTTCGAGGTAACATCGGCGGTCTATGCCTACCGGACGGATTCGCCGCGCTGGGCGCGTCGCCCTGCTGGCGGGGATCACCGCTGCCCTCGCCGCGCCAGCCCATGCCTACATCGGCCCCGGGGCGGGTTTCGCCCTGCTCTCGTCGTTCCTGGTGCTCTTCACCACCATCATCCTGGTGGTGTTCTCGCTGCTGCTCTGGCCGCTGCGCGCCTTGTTGCGGCTGCTGCGTCGCAGCAAGCGAGGCAAGCCCTGGGCCCGGCGCTTGATCGTCGTCGGCTTCGACGGGCAAGACCCCAAGCTGACCGAGCGCCTGATGAAGCAGGGCAAGCTGCCGAACTTCCAGAAGCTGGCCAAGCTGGGCTGCTACCACCCGTTGCGCACGACCTACCCGTCGATCTCGCCGGTGGCCTGGTCCTCCTTCAGCACGGGCACGGAGCCACCGAAGCACAGCATCTACGACTTCCTGGACCGCGACCGCCGCAGCTACCTGCCGATCCTCTCCTCGACGCACATCGGCTCGGTCACCCGCTTCTTCAAGCTCGGCCGCTTCCGGATCCCGCTCCAGAAGCCCGAGCTGCGGCTGCTGCGCCGGTCGAAGCCGTTCTGGTCCATCCTGGGCGAGCACCTGGTGTGGAGCACGGTGCTGCGCGTGCCGATCACCTTCCCGCCCGACAAGTTCAAGGGAGCGCAGCTCAGCGCGATGTGTACGCCGGACCTGCTCGGCAGCCAGGGGACGTTCCTGCTCTACACGACCCGCGCCTCCGATCAGCGTTTCAAGGAGGGCGGGCTGCGCATCGCCCTGCAGAAGAACGGCAACCGCATGCTGACGAGCCTGAAGGGGCCCGAGAACATGTTCGTCGAGGGCAACCCGCCGCTGGAGCTGCCGATGACGATCGACCTCGACCGCGCGGCTCGCCGGGCCACGGTCAGCGTGGACGGGCGCAGCGTTGCGCTCGAGCCGGGCAAGCTCAGCGACTGGACTCCCTTCGCGTTCAAGGCGGCGCCGGGAATCAAGGTCTCCGGCATCTGCCGCATGATGGTGACCGAGCTCGACGACCACTTCTCGCTCTACGTCAGTCCCCTCAACATCGACCCGGACCGGCCCGCGATGCCGATCTCGCACCCCTCCTACTACGCGACCTACCTCGCCAAGCGGATCGGGTCCTTCGCGACACTCGGTCTCGCGGAGGACACCTGGGCCCTGAACGAGGGCGTGATCGACGACGCGACGTTCCTCAAGCAGGCCTACGACATCGACCGCGAGCGGCAGGAGATGTTCTTCCTCTCGCTCGACCGCCTGCGCGAGGGCACGCTGACCTGCGTCTTCGACGCCACCGACCGCATCCAGCACATGTTCTGGCGCTACCTGGAGCCCGGGCACCCGGCGGCCGGCGGCCGGGACGGCGGCGAGCACAAGGACGCGATCGAGGCGATCTACAAGCACGACGACGCGCTGGTGGGCAAGGTCGTCGATCGGCTTCGCGAGGGCGACGTGCTGATGGTGCTCTCCGACCATGGCTTCACGTCTTTCAAGCGCGGGTGCAACCCGAACGCCTGGCTCCACCGCAACGGTTACCTCGCATTGAAGCCTGGCGCGAGCGGCTCCGCCGAGTGGCTGCAGGACGTCGATTGGTCGAACACCCGCGCCTACTCCCTGGGCTTGAGCGGGATGTTCCTGAACCTGAAGGGTCGCGAGGCGCAGGGCATCGTCGAGCCCGGCGAGGAAGCGCAGAAGCTCAAGGCCGAGCTGATCCGCAAGCTCTCCGGCCTGCGCGACGAGGAGAAAGGCGAGGTGGGGATCCGGGAGGCCTTCGACACCTGGAGCCTGTACCAGGGGCCCTACCTGGTGAACGCCCCCGACCTGATCATCGGCTACAACGCCGGCTACCGCGTCTCCTGGGACGGGGCCACGGGTGTCGTGGCGACGCCCGTCTTCGAGGACAACGTGAAGGCCTGGAGCGGCGACCACTGCGTGGATCCGCGCCTCGTGCCGGGGGTGCTGTTCTGCAACTACGCCGTTGATCGCAAGGACCCCGGCCTGATCGACATCGCCCCCACCGCCTTGCGGCTCTTCGGGCTCGCGAAGCCCGAGCACATGGAGGGCGAACCGCTGTTCAGCGAGAACCCGCTCGGCCGCACGGCCGCCGCCGGGAAGGCGTCGTGAGGTCCCGCCGCGCTCTGCGCAAGGTTGCCCCTGCCCTGGCGTTGCTCGCGGCCGTGGCAGCGGCCAGCATGACCTCGGCGTGCGGAGGAAGGCGCGCCGATGCCGCTCCGAAGAAACGCGTCATCGTCCTGGGCTTCGATGGGATGGACTACTGGCTCACGAAGCGCCTGATGGCGGAGGGGCGCATGCCGAACATGGCGCGGCTCGCCCAGACGGGTGGCTTCGCACCGCTGGGCACGGCGATCCCGCCCCAGAGCCCCGTCGCCTGGTCGGACTTCATCACCGGCCTCGACGCCGGGGGCCACGGCATTTTCGACTTCATCCACCGCGACCCCGACACGATGATCCCGTACCTCTCCACGAGCCGCACCGAGGAGCCCAAGCGCCTGCTCAAGCTCGGGCGTTGGCAGTTTCCACTGGACAGCGGCAAGGTGGAGCTGCTTCGGCGCGGCACCGCCTTCTGGCAGGTGCTCGAATCCCGCGGCATCCCGGCCACGGTGATTCGCATGCCCGCCAACTTTCCCCCCTCGGGCTCGGCGCACCGGGAGCTCTCCGGGATGGGAACGCCGGACATCCTCGGCAGCTACGGCATCTACTCCTTCTACACGACCCGGCCCTTCCTCTACCCGCCTGATCCATCCGGCGGCAACGTGTACCCCGTGGACATCGTCGACAACGTGGTGCGGGCCAAGCTCTACGGTCCGAACAACCCGTTCCTGCAGGAGCGGGAGAAGGTGAGCCTGGACTTTACGGTCTACGCGGACCCGGTGGAGCCCGTGGCCAAGATCGTGGTGGGCGACGAAGAGCGCTTGCTCAAGGTCGGGGAGTGGAGCGACTGGGTGCCCATGGAGTTCCCGCTGATCCCGACCCAGACTTTGCCCGCGGAGGCCCGCTTCTTCCTGAAGCAGCTCGAACCCGCGTTCGAGCTATACGTGAGCGCCCTCAACTTCGACCCGTTGTCGCCCGCCCTGCCGATCTCGACGCCGCCCGAGTATGCCGAAGAGCTGGCTCGGGCCACCGGACGCTACTACACGCAGGGCATGCCCGAGGACACCAAAGGCCTCAAGACCGGGGTACTTTCGCCGGCGGAGTTCCTGGATCAGGCGCGGATCGCAGGCCGAGAGGTCATCCTGCAGTGGGACTACGTGCTGAATCAGTTCGACGGCGGGTTGCTCTTCTACTACTTCGGCAACCCGGACCAGGTCTCCCACATGATGTGGCGCTCCCTGGATCCCGGGCACCCGGCGTACGACGCGGAGAAGGACGCGCCCTTCGCCGACGCGATCCCCTCGGTCTACCAGGAGCTCGACGCCGTCGTGGGGCGCACGATCGAGCGCATGGGGCCGGACACGACGCTCGTGGTGATGTCCGACCATGGCTTCACAAGCTGGCGGCGCTCCTTCCACCTCAACACCTGGCTGATGCAGAACGGCTTCCTGGCGGCGCGCGACCCGAACCTCAGGCGCGATCCGGGACTCTACGCCAACGTGGACTGGTCTCGGACCAAGGCCTACGGATTGGGGCTGAACGGCCTCTACATCAATCTGCGCGGCCGCGAGCGCTACGGGATCGTCTCGGCCTCGGCCCGTGAGGCCTTGATGGAGGAGATCGCCTCGAAGCTGCTCGCCACGACCGACCCCGCGACCGGCGGGCCCGCGGTCACCAAGGTCTACCGGCGCGAGCGGGACTTCCACGACGGCGGCGCGCTCGAGATCGGTCCTGACCTGATCGTGGGCTACGCCAAGGGCACGCGGGGCTCGGACGAGTCGGCCCTGGGAGAGCTGGGGCGCGAGGCGATCAGCGACAACACCAAGCCCTGGAGCGGGGACCACTGCATGGACCACGAGACGGTGCCCGGGATCCTGGTGACGAACCGCCCGCTCAAGCGGCCGGCGCCGGACCTGCGTTCGCTCGCGGCGGCGCTGCTGGCCGAGTTCGGTATCGAGGGGTTCCCCCCGGCGCGGACCGGGGCCAGCGACTGATCACACGGAGGAAGGCGATGGTCGGACACAGGAAGGTCAAGCTCGACAAAGAGCTGGTGGACAAGGTGGAGCGTTACGCCAAGATCGCCGGCTACTCTTCGCCGGAGGAGTTCATCACCCACGCCCTCGACAAGGAGCTCGCCAAGCTCGAGGGCGCCGACTCGGAGGAGGAGATCAAGAAGCGCCTCCGCGGGCTCGGCTACATCTCCTGAGCCCGAGCGGTCTTCGCATCCCATGTCCTTCTTGAACGCCTTCCTGACGGCCGTCTTCGACGTGTTGCTGCGCCCCTTCCGGGAGCTGCCGCCTCTGGTGGGGCTCCTGGTCGTGTCGCTCCCGGTGGCTATCGGCATGCTGCTGGTCTTCAAGGCCACCTCCAACCAGACCGCCCTGGAGGCCGTGAAGCGGCAGATCCATGCCTGTCTTTTCGAGATCCGGCTCTACAACGCGGACATGCGGGCGATCCTCAGGGCTCAGGCCGAGATCCTGCGACGCAACCTCACTTATCTGCGCCTGTCGCTGGCACCGCTGGTGTGGATGATGGTCCCGTTGGTCCTGCTGATCGCGCAGCTCCAGTTCCACTATGGATATCGCGGCCTGGCGCCGAACCAAGCCGCCCTGGTGAAGGTCGAGCTCAAGGAGGCGAGCGGTTCGAAGCCCGCCGCGTCCCTCGAGGCGCCCGCGGGACTGCGGGTGGAGACGCCACCGCTGTGGATGAGCGAGGCGCGGGAGCTGACGTGGCGGATCCGCGCGGAGCGGCCGGGCGACTACGAGCTCAAGGTGACGGTCGCGGGCGAGACCGAGACCAAGAGCGTCCGCGTCTCGGAGGCCGTCGTGCGCCGCTCTCCGCTGCGCGTGGGCACCGCCTTCTTCGACCAGCTGCTCTATCCGGCCGAGCCGCCGGTGCCCGCCTCGAGCCGGATCGCCTCGATCGCGGTCACGTATCCGGAGCGCGACGTAGACGTCCTCGGTTGGGGCCTCCACTGGATGGTGGTTTTCTTCGCGCTCTCGATCGTCTTCGCTTTCGCGCTGCGCGGGCCTTTCGGCGTGACCATATAGACGAGCCTCCCCCTGCCCCGCTCGGGCCGAAGGCGCACACAAGTACCCGGGCGCCGATCGCGACTGGGGAACTATCCCGCGAGCTCCGCAGCGATATTTTGCTATCCTTGTTGTCCACTAAGTGTTCGGCGGACCTCAGGTATTGGGCACGATGGCGAGGAACCGCATGAAGGGAGCCACGAAGCTAGTCAAGAGCACGCGCACCGATGCCGAAGAGCACCTCAACCGCTTCATCGATAAGTTCGAACGGAGACACCAGACCCTGATTCGCGCTGTGCGCAAGGCGCTCCGTAAGCGATTCCCTACTGCCAACGAGTTGGCCTACGACAACTACAACTTCTTCGCACTCGGTTACTCCCCGACAGAACGGCCATCTGACTCCATTGTCTCTATGGCCGCCGGAGCAAACGGAGTAGGCCTATGTTTTGTCCGCGGCGCGAGTCTTCCCGATCCGAAGAAGATCCTCCTCGGATCAGGCAATCAGACTCGGTTCATTCGGGTCGAGTCTGTTGACATGTTGGCCCGTCCCGAGGTCGAAGCGCTCGTTGCGGCTGCGGTCGCTCAGTCTAGAGCGCCATTCCGAACCGCCGGACGCGGCAAGCTCATCATCCGATCGGTGTCGCCGAAGCAGCGCTCGCGCCGCAGGTCGCCGAAGTGATGCCGAGCTGGTCGACCCGCTGCAGCGCCAGGAGCATCGACGTCGGGTCGCCGAACAATGAGCTGACGAGCCAGGGCTAGAATGAAGGCTCGCAGCTGATCTCAGTGTTCGGCGGACACGGGAGGTGCGAGAGTGAGCGTCAGCCACAGGAACAGGTTGGGGGCGATAGCCGTCGTAGCAGCGGTGCTCGTACCCTTGGCTTTCGCAGGGCAGGAGGCGCCAGCTCCCCGGGCAAAGCTGGTCCAGATCAACCCCTTGGCGACCGAGAGTGTGCCTCTTCTTGGCGGGCCGCCGGAAACGGTGACGATGCGATCCGGCTCGATCGTTCTGCTCCCCTCGAAGAACGTGGGCAAGCACAGCACCGGCGACAACGAGGAAGCACTCGTGCTGTTCTCCGGCAGCGGCGAGATGCGAATGGCCGATGGGACCATCCTGAATCTCAGACCCTACGTCGTCGCGTATTGCCCACCCGACACGGAGCACGACGTCTTCAACACCGGAAGCGAACCACTCCGATATGTTTACCTGGTCGCAAGGGCGCGATGAAAACGCTTGAAGGAGCGACGGAGCCGCCGAACAAATGAAGGAGCTGACGAGGCCTGGCTAAGCTGGAGCCTCGCCGCTCAAGCGGGTGCTCGGCCGACACGTTGAAGGGCCCAGAGCCGACGTTGGGCAGATTTCCGTGCCCGCGGCGGTTCGGCGCCGACTCGATGTTGGCCCCGGTTCCGTGCTGGAGTGGCAGCAGGAAGGCGAGAAGATCGTGGTTCGGCGGGTAGGTCAGTTCAGTTCCGAGGACCTTCATCGCGCTCTCTTCGCAACCCCGCCCCGCCGGCGGACGATTCGTCAGCTGAAGGAAGGTGTGGAGGCATACATCAGGCGGCGGCATGCGCGCCGTTGATACGAACGTCCTCGTTCGCCTGGTGACCCGTGACGCTGCTCGCCAAGTCGCAGCCGCGGAAGGCTTCGTTTCCCGAGGAGCCTGGGTTCCGCATCTGGTCCTTGCAGAAGCCGTTTGGGTCTTGAGCTCTGTGTACGATCTTGGTCCACCCGAAATCACCAAGACAGTCGAGATGCTGTTGAACCACAGGGACCTCACGCTTCAGGACGCCGACGTCGTGATTGCAGCGCTCGCTCACTACCGGAAGAAGCCATCCTCGAGCCTCTCGGACTGCCTTGTGCTGGAGGCTGCGCGCAAGAGCGGCCACCTGCCGCTAGGGACGGTCGATCGCGATCTCGGGAAGCTGGACGGCGCCCAGCGCCTGTAGCGGCGAGCGGCCGAACAATGGAGCACACGAGCGGCGCCCTGCCAAAGAGGGAGGCGCCGCTCGCTGCTCATCCCCGGTGTTGGGCCGACTAGGAGCAGAGACGAGCCGATGCCCCGGCGTGACTCCAAGGTCGTTGGCTACTTCGCATACTTCTCGCCGGCGCAGGTAGTGTGCACCGACGTGGACGCCTGCGTCGTCTCGGGATCCAGGGAGGCCATGGAAGCCTACTTGGCTGAAGCGTATCCTCACACCGCATCCAAGGCGACGGTGAAGAAGACGCGTTTCGGCGAGATCCTCACGGGCCTCCAGTTGAGTGCAGCCTACGGCTTTGACAAAGAGTCGTACGCGCGGTTCTATCCGCTGGCCATCGAGGCCGGTCTTCCGGTCGCGGCGGCGGATTTCGATGACGCAAAGCGTCACCAGTTGGGGCGGTTCTTCACGGTGCGCCTGGTCCTACGATGACTCGACGTCACTGCGATCAGGGGCTGGCGAGTGGAGGCGGAAGACATGACTGGATCACCGCGGACGGTTTCCTCGACCACTCAAACTGCCGCTGGGGCCGGCGCGGACGCGGCAGGCGCGCGTAGTTCCAGTCGCTCCGCTCCAGCACCTTCTGGAAGAAGCCGCGCAGCGCGTAGCTGGCCACCCGCACGCTCGAGTCGCTGAGCCCGCGTGCGGCCACGTCCACCTGGTAGGCGATGATGCGTCGGCTGTCGTCTCGCTGAGCGGACGCTCGCCGAGAAAGCGCGTGAAGCCCTTCAGGGCGTACAGGTAGTTGTCGATGGTGCGGTCGCAACAGCCGTTCGCACGCAACAGCTCGGCGTAGCGGCGCGACAGCATCGTGGCATCGGGTGTCATACTCTCCTCCAAGGTCGCTTGAAGGTCCGGCGCGACCGGAGCAAGCTTGTGCCGTAGCGGATGCCGGACTACGCGGCCGCCGCGTAGCGGCTGAGTTCAACAACCAGATGGCGCCTGACGAGGTCGGCGCCGGCTGGCAACCGCGGCCCTCGCAGGTGATCTGGGTGTTAGACAGCCCCGGTGATGATGCAGCCAACGCGCTCGGTCATGGAGACCGAAATCAGTGAACCATAGCGAGATCATCAGCTTCCTCTGGGGCGTTGCGGACCTCATCCGCGACACATTCAAGCGCGGCAAGTACCAGGACGTCATTCTTCCGCTCACGGTCCTGCGCCGCCTCGATTGCGTTCTGGCTGGCACCAAGGAGAAGGTCCTCGGGAAGCAGGCCGAACTGCGGGACAAGAAGCTCGAGAACCTCGACCCGCAGCTGCGCAGGATCGCGGGGTTCGCCTTCTACAACACGTCGCGCTACGACTTCGCGAAGCTCCTCGCCGACGCGCCGCACCTGGCGGCGAACCTGCGGAACTACATCGCCGGCTTCAGCCCCAACATGCGTGAGGTGCTGGAGAAGTTCGACTTCGACAACACCATCAGCAAGCTCGACGAGGCCGGGCTCCTCTTCCAGGTGCTCGAGCGCTTCAAAAACGTCGAGCTGCACCCGGACACGATCGACAACCCAACGATGGGGACGATCTTCGAGGAGCTGATCCGCAAGTTCAACGAGGCGCTCAACGAGAACCCCGGAGAGCATTTCACGCCGCGGGATGTGGTCCACCTGATGGTCGATCTCATGCTGGCCGGAGACGAGGCCGAGATCCGCGCCAAGAAGGCGATTCGCACCATCTACGACCCGTGCTGCGGCTCGGGTGGGATGCTGATGATCACCAAGGAGCACATCACGGTCGGTCTGCTTCGCCCCGCGATCAATAAGGACGCCGAGATCCACCTCTTCGGCCAGGAGGTGAACCCAGAGACCTGGGCGGTCTCGAAGTCCGATCTCTTCATGAAGGACCCCACCGGCCGGGACGCGGACCACATCACGTACGGGAGCACGCTCTCGAACGACCGCCACGCGGGCAATACCTTCGACTACCTGATCGCGAATCCGCCCTATGGGAAGGACTGGAAGCGCGACGAGGACGCCGTTCGCGCCGAGCATGAGCGCGGCGCGGCGGGCCGCTTCGGCGCGGGGCTCCCGCGCATCAGCGACGGCCAGCTCCTGTTCCTGCTCCACATGCTGGCGCACGCGAAGGAGCCGAAGGAAGGGGGTTCGCGCATCGCGATCATCATGAACGGTTCGCCACTCTTCACGGGCGACGCGGGCAGCGGCGAAAGCGAGATCCGGCGGTTCATCCTGGAGAACGACCTGCTGGAAGCGCTGATCGCGCTCCCCGAGCAACTCTTCTACAACACCGGCATCGCCACCTACGTTTGGGTGGTCACCAACCGCAAGGCCTCAGCTCGCCGCCTCAAGGTGCAGCTCATCGATGCCACCTCGTTCTGGACGCCGATGCGCAAGAGCTTGGGCGACAAGCGCCGCGAGATCCCGCCAGAACGCGCGCAGGAGGTCCTGAAAATCCTCGCCGACTTCAGGGATGGCGACAACAGTCGCATCTTCCCCACGACGCACTTCGGCTTCCGCAAGATCACCGTCGAGCGGCCGCTCCGTCTCAACTTCCAGGCGAGTCCCGAGCGCATCGCGCGAATCGAGGAGGAGCGCGGCTTCCAGGCCCTTGCGCAGTCGAAGAAGAAGGGCGCCGCCGGTGCGAAGGAGCAAGCCGAAGGGCGCGCAGAGCAGGAGGCGATCCGCAAACTCGTGGGCGCGCTGCCAGCCACGCTCTCCAAGGATCGCGATGCGTTCGAGCACGTGCTCGACAGCGCGGCGAAGACCGCCGGCGTGAAGCTTGCCGCGCCGGTGAGGAAGGCGATCCTTTCCGCCCTCTCCGAGCGCGACGAGACCGCGGTCATCTGCCGCGACGCGGACGGACACCCTGAGCCCGACCCCGAGTTGCGCGACACCGAGAGCGTGCCGCTTTCGGAGAGCGTCGAGGCGTTCTTCGAGCGCGAGGTGAAGCCCCACGTCCCCGATGCCTGGATCGACACGGACAAGCGCGACCCGAAGGACGGCCAGGTCGGCCTCGTCGGCTACGAGATCAACTTCAACCGCTACTTCTACCGCTACACCCCGCCGCGTCCGCTGGAGGAGATCGAGGGGGACATCCGCGGGATCGAGACGGACATCTTGCGGATGCTGGCCGAGGTGACGGGAGGCCGTGCCTGATTGGCGAAATGCCGGCAGTTGCTCGGCGGTGCCGACCTTCTGTGCCGCGACGCGCATTAGATGTCGGCACTTGCGCGTAAGTGCCGACATCGGATACCGTTCCCGCCATGGACACGCCGCGCTTGACCAAAGCACGCCTGGACGCCGCAGGGGTCGGAGCGTTCTTCCGGCCGCGTGACGTTCTGCCGCTCGGGGTGTCTTTCCGCCAGCTCCAGCGGCTCGCTGCCGAGGGCACGGTCGAGAAGCTCGGGGGCGGTCTCTATCGGCTCTCCGAGGTCGAGCCGAACGAGCTCGAGACCATCGCGATGGTAGCCTCCGCCGCGCCCAACGCCATCGTCTGCCTGCTCACCGCGCTGGTCGTCCACGGGATCGGAACGCAGTCCCCACACGAGGTCTGGATCGCGCTCGATCGCAAGGCCCGCAAGCCCCGGCGCGTTCCTACCAGCCTGCGCATCGTGCGCTTTTCTGGCGCGATGCTCACCTACGGCGTGGTCAAGCGCTCGATGCTTGGCGTCCCGGTCTCCATCACCTCGCCCGCCCGGACGGTCGTCGACTGCTTCCGCTACCGGAACAAGCTGGGGCTCGACGTGGCGATCGAGGCCCTGCGCGACGCGGTCCGCTCCCGGATCACGACCGTGGACGCGATCGTACGAGCTGCCGAGGTGTGCCGCGCCCGCACGGTGATGCAGACCTACCTGGAGGCGCTCGCGCCATGAGCCACCCGCCGCGCAACTTGGCCGCCTCGATCCATCGCCGCCTGCTCAACGGCGCGCGCGAGCGTGGGGACGACCCCCAGTTCATTCTTCAGCGCTACGCCGCGGAGCGCTTCCTCTACCGGCTCGGCGAGTCCCCGCACCGCGAGCAGTTCGTCCTCAAGGGCGCGATGCTGTTCGCTCTCTGGGGCGGCTCGGTCTACCGGCCGACGCGCGACCTCGACTTCACCGGCTACGGCAGCGCTGAAACCGAGGCCGTGCTCGGCCGCGTCAGGGACATCTGCTCGGTCGTTGCCCCGGACGACGGGATGTTCTTCGACGCCACGACCATGCGTGCGGCACCCATCCGAGAGGAAGCCGAGTACGGCGGACTTCGGTTCGTGTTCGAGGCGAGGCTCGGCAGCGCGCAGGTTCGCATGCAGGTCGACGTCGGCTTCAGCAACGCCATCGAACCGCCCGCGACCGACGCCGACTACCCGACCCTCCTCGACGCGCCCGCCCCGCACGTCCGTGCGTACCCGCACGAGGCCGTGGTCGCCGAGAAGCTCCACGCGATGGTCGTGCTCGGCGAACGCAACAGCCGGTTCAATGACTTCTACGATCTCCACGTCCTCGCGCGGCAGTTCCCGTTCGACGGCGCAACGCTCGCGGGATCGATCGTCGCGACCTTCGACCGTCGCCGCACGACGATCGACACTGCGCTTCCCGCCGCTCTCGCGCCGCGCTTCTACGCCGACGGCGCCCGCGCGGAGCAGTGGCGCGCCTACCTGACCCGCAACGCCCTGCCCGGCGCACCGGCGGATTTCGGCGCCGTGGGCGAACGTGTCCAGGTCTTCCTCGGCCCGCCGTGGGGTGCGCTCGCCGGCGGCCGTGCGTTCCTTGGCACATGGCCGCCCGCAGGCCCGTGGTCGTCAACAACGAAGGAGACTGCTGAATGATTGGCGCCAGCTTCGACAGCACGAAAACTCCCCTTCAGGACCTCCTGGTTGGGGGTGACAGCGGGAAGATCCAGCTCCCCGATTTCCAGCGAGGCTGGATCTGGGACGACGACCGCATTCGCAGTCTGCTGGCGAGCGTCTCCGTGTCCTTTCCGATCGGCGCCGTGATGATGCTCCAGACCGGCGCCGAGAGCGTTCGCTTCAAGCCCCGGCCTCTGGCCGGCACGCATCCGAGGCTCCGCGAGATCGCGCCCGAGACCCTGATCCTGGACGGCCAGCAGCGCCTGACCTCCCTCTACCATGCCCTGATGAGCAAAGCCGCAGCGGAGACCAAAGACGCCAAGGGCAAGCCGATTCGTCGCTGGTACTACATCGACATGAAAAAGGCAGTGGAAGCGGAGGCCGACCGCGAGGACGCGGTGCTGAGCGTCCCCGAGGACAAGCAGGTCAAGGCGTTCGGTGGCGAGATCACCGTGGATGTTCGCACGCCCTCCCAGGAGTACGCGGCGGACCTGTTTCCCAGCAACCGGATCTTCGGCAGCGCCGAATGGCGGCAGGAATACAACAAGCATTGGAAATACGACCCCGACAAGATACGCCTCTTCGACCAGTTCGAGCTGGATGTCATCAAACGATTCGAGCAGTACCAGTTGCCGGTCATCGAGCTCAAGAAGGAGACCCCCAAGGAGGCGGTCTGCCTCGTTTTCGAGAGAGTGAACACCGGGGGCGTGGCGCTGACCGTCTTCGAGCTTCTGACGGCGTCCTTCGCCGCGGACAACTACCAACTCCGGGACGACTGGAATGCTCGGGAGCAGCGTCTGAAGACCCAGCACCCCGTGCTGCGCAATCTCCAGAGCGACGACTTCCTGCAGGCGATCTCACTGTTGGTGACGCTGGCGCGCCGCGGCGGCGCCGTGGCCGGCGGAGTGGCCGCCGACAAGGCGCCGGGCATCAGTTGCAAGCGCCGGGACATCCTAAGACTCGAATTCACGGACTGGCAGGCGTGGGCCGATCGTGTCGAGGCCGGATTCGTCCGCGCCGCGCGGTTTCTGTACGGTCAGAAGATCTTCAAGGCGAGGGATCTGCCGTACCGAACGCAGCTGGTGCCGCTGGCCAGCATGCTCGTGGACCTTGGCGACGCGGGCGAGACCGACGGTGCCCGGCGCCAGATCGCGCGCTGGTACTGGTGCGGCGTGCTGGGGGAGCTCTACGGCGGTGCGATCGAGAGCCGGTTTGCGCGGGACCTGCCGGAGGTCGTGGCCATGGTGCGCGGTGAAGCGGTGGAGCCGATCACCATCCAGGAGTCGAGCTTCCAGGCTAACCGGCTGCTGACGCTGCGCACCCGCAACAGCTCCGCTTACAAGGGCATTTACGCGCTCCTGATGCGCGACGGCGGGCGCGATTTCCGGACAGGGGAACCGATCGAGGCCCAGACCTTCTTCGACGACAAGATCGACATCCACCACATCTTTCCGGAGAAGTGGTGCAAGGCCGTCGGCATCGTCCCCGGCGCCTTCAACAGCGTCATCAACAAGACGGCGCTCTCGGCCCGAACCAATCGCCAGATCGGCGGCCGCGCGCCGTCGAAATACCTGCCCGCGATCGAGAAGGCGGCGGGCATCGAGCCCGCCCGGATGGACGACATCCTGCGCTCGCATTGCATCGCGCCGGAGCTGCTGCGCGCCGACCGCTTCTGGGAGTTCTACGCGGCCCGCGCCGAGGAGCTTCTCAAGCGCATCGAGGCGGCCACGGGCAAGACCATCACCCGCGAGCCCGGGCTCTTCCGGGACGGGGTAACGGCGGAGCCGTACGACGAGGGGCCGGCGGAGTGGGACGAGGAAGAGCCGCTGGAGGACGCGGCGTCGTGAGCGAGGCGAGCAAGGCGCAGGGTGCGGCCAGCGTGCAGCGGTTCAAGCCGTACCCGGCCTACAAGGACTCCGGCGTCGAGTGGCTGGGGGAGATTCCGGCGCATTGGGAGGTGAAGAAGTGGCGGTATTCCTGCCACGTAACAGAGGGGCAAGTGGCCCCCGACGACGACCGGTACCGCGACCGCGTCATGATCGCGCCGAATCACATCGAGTCGGGCACCGGGCGGATTCTCTTCACGGAGACTGCGGACGAGCAGGGTGCCATCAGCGGGAAGTACCTGGTGAGCCCTGGCGACATCATCTACTCGAAGATCCGGCCCGCGCTCAACAAGGCCTGCATCGCGACGGGGGACTGGCTCTGCAGTGCTGACATGTATCCCGTGAAGATCACGGCGAACAATCTCAGCTCGAACTTCCTGCTCTACTTCATCCTCTCCGAGCCGTTCGTGAGACTGATGGTCGACGAATCGATGCGAGTCGCGATGCCCAAGGTGAACCGGGACAAGCTCGCCGCCTGTCCGCTGCCCATCCCACCACAAGCAGAACAGGAGGCCATCGCAACGTTACTCGACCGGGAGACGGCGAGGATCGATGCGCTGGTGGCGAAGAAGGAGCGGCTGGTCGAGCTGCTCCAGGAGAAGCGCACCGCCCTCATCACCCGGGCCGTCACCAAGGGCCTCGACCCGAACGTCCCCATGAAGGACTCCGGCGTCGAGTGGCTGGGGGAGATTCCGGCCCATTGGGCAGCCAAGCACTTGAGATGGGCGATCATGTTCCAGCGCGGACACGATTTGCCGACGGATGAACGGGAAGACGGGCAGGTCCCGGTAGTATCGTCGTCGGGCATTTCGTCGACGCACTCGCGTGCGGTTGCCAAAGCCCCTGGCATTGTCACGGGGCGATACGGAACCATCGGTCATTTCCACCTGATCACGCAGGACTACTGGCCTCTCAACACGACGCTCTACAGCATCGACCTGCGTGGGAACGACCCGTGTTTTCTCCGGTACATGCTGACTCACTTGTCGCCTCTGTTCCTGCTGAACGCTGTCAAATCTGCCGTGCCGGGAGTGGACAGGAACGACATCCACCCAACAAGAACCGCTGTTCCACCGCTTCGCGAGCAACGCGCAATCGCTGACTTTCTCGATGCGAGGAGCGCCGAGATCGATAGGCTAGCAGCCAAGATCCGCTCCGCCATCGACCGCCTCAAGGAGCTGCGCACCGCCCTCATCTCCGCCGCGGTGACGGGCAAGATCGACGTCCGCGACGAGGCCGCATGAGGCGGGCGCCGAAGCTCAGCGCCACGCACGCGATCACCGCGGCGTTCACGCGGGCCGAGCGGCCGAGGGACTTCGTCGCCGCCGCGCGGCTATCGGAGGATTGGCTTCAGCGCATGGGCGCACGCGCGCTGGTCCTGGGGCTGCGCCTCTCGCGGCCGGTTGAGGGCACGCCAGACATCGTCGCGGGAGCAGCCAGATGAAGCTGCGTAAGGTGCTTATCGAGAACTTCCGTGGCATCAACCACCTCGATCTTGACGTTGGCGACGCGACTGTGCTGATCGGGGAGAACAACTCCGGCAAGACTGCCGTGCTGGACGCGCTGCGGCTGTGTCTGCGCGATCTGGGCCCCCGGCGCCGCGTCATCTTCGATCCCTTCGACTTCCATCTCAAGGATGCGAACAGCGAGCCATCTACGGCCGGCCCCATTCGCATCGAACTCACGTTCTCCGAGGATACGACTGGTGATTGGGGAGACGCGCTGACTGGGCACCTCAATCGCCAGAAGATCCTCCAAGTCGACGCCGCCGGTCGGAGTCACGTCGTCCTCCGGGTTACGTGCACGTTCGACGCCACCGCGCGGGACTTCGACCAGGATTGGCAGTTCCTGAACCTCAACGGACAGCCCCTTCTGGGGATCGCTGACACGGCGTTGAGCGCGCTTCAGCGCGAGGTTCCGTACTTCTACCTTTCGGCGCTCCGGGACGCGGCGAGGCACTTCGACGCGAAAGGCCCGTTCTGGCGTCCCTTCCTCAAGGACAGCCAACTGACACCAGAGCAGAGGGCGGACATCGAAGCCAAGCTGCGAGAGGTCAATGACCTCGTTGTCTCATCGCATGGCAGCTTCGAACAGGCTCGCCACCGGCTCAAGAAGGTCCAGGACGTTATTCCGATGGGTTCGGGTGACGCCGTGTCGATCGAGGCCGTGCCCGGTCGGCTGTTCGACCTGCTCGCCAAGGCGCAGATCAACCTGGGTACGACCACCGGCGCCAAGATTCCGGTCGGTCGCCACGGCGAAGGCACACAAAGCCTCGCGGTGCTGATGCTGTTCTCGGCGTTTCTCGATGCTTGGCCGAGCGGCGCACCCATCGTCGCTCTGGAGGAGCCGGAGGCCCACCTTCATCCGTCGGCCGTCCGCGCACTCTGGGGTGTCGTTGGCGGTATCGCCGGACAGAAGCTGATCTCCACCCACAGCGGCGACCTCTTGTCCGAGGTTGACATCCACCACGTGTGCCGGCTCGCGAAGACGCCGGCGGGCGTGGTTTCGCACAGGCTCGTGAGGGGCTTGCTCACGCAGGAGGAAGCACGGAAGTTCAACTATCACGTACGCCATGCCCGCGGGGAGCTGCTGTTCGCGCGCGCGTGGCTGCTCGTCGAAGGGGAGACCGAAACCTGGATCTTCTCGGCCGCCGCCCGGGCTCTACAAGTCGATCTCCATCGTGAGGGGGTGCGCATCGTCGAGTTCCGCCAGTCCGACCTGGGAATGCTCGCGAAGGTGGCCAACGCCCTTGCGATTCCTTGGTACTGCGTGATCGACGACGACTCGGGGCGGGCGCAGAACGAAGGCGCCGCGAAGGCGAATCTCGGCACGGCGGCGGAGCAGGATCGGCTAGTGTTCCCCTACCGGAACCCGGAGACGCATCTACTTGAGAACGGGTTCGACGCGGTCTATGCGTCACTGATGCCGGCGCAGAACCTGGCGAGAGTCCAGACGCCAGCCGGAGGTGCAGGCTACTGGGCGGAGTACGCGGACAAGCTTCCCGGGAAAGCGAAGACGCGTGGTGCTGCAGCGGTTGCGCTCGAGATGGCAAGGCGGGGCGCGGGTTCCGTGACAGCTGTGCTCAAGGGCGTGGTCGACAAGGCCGTCGCGCTGGCCAGGGGAGGTGCCTGATGGCCTTAGATCTGGAAGGCCTGAACGACAACCAGCGCGAGGCGGTGCTCTGGAACGAGGGCCCCATGCTGGTCTTGGCTGGTCCAGGGTCGGGCAAGACCCGCGTCCTGACCTTCCGCGTCGCGCGGCTCCTCGGAGAGCGGGACGACGTGGCGATCCTGGGCCTCACTTTTACGAACAAGGCTGCGGCCGCAATGCGGGAGCGTGTCGACCAGTTGCTCGGACAGCGGGCCGACCGGGCGCATCTGTGCACGTTCCATTCCTTCGCCACCGATGTGCTTCGCCAGCACGGCAGCCATGTCGGCATCGGTCCGGACTTCACCTTGCTCACCCAGGACGAGGATCGCATCGCCCTCTTGGAGCCGCTCGCGCAGGAACTCCAGGACGAAGGCCACAGTGTCCCTACTGACCGAAGGAACCTCCTCAGCCTGCTCGACCGGCTCTTCGCCGAGTCCTACGACGGTGGGCCGGACGCACCGTCGCTCCTGCGGACGCCGGCCTGGGTGCCCGCGATCTTCCGCGCCTACAGCGAGGCGCTGGTGGCGGCCAATCGCCTCGACTTCGGCGCCCTGCTGCACTTCGCGCACAGGCTCCTCCGGGACAAGTCCGGTGTGGCCCGTGTCTATCGGCTGGCATGGCCTCACGTGTGCGTGGATGAGTTTCAGGACACGAACAAGGCTCAGTACGACCTGCTGCGTCTGTTGGTCGGCGTTGAAAGGCCCAATCTCTTCGTCGTCGCGGACGATGACCAGATCATCTACCAGTGGAACGGGGCGAGCCCCGAGCGTCTCGAGGCGCTGCGCCGCGACTACGACATGAAGGTCGTGCAGCTGCCCGAGAGCTACCGCTGCCCACCGCAGATCATCGCGCTCGCGAACAGGCTGATCGTGCACAACCGTCAGCGCGCGTCCGACAAGCAGCCGCTCGCCGCTCACAAGGCTGCTGGCATGGATGCCGAAGTGACCCGCTACAGGACCTTCGAGACACCGGATGACGAGGTGGCGGGAGTCGCCCGAGATGTCCGCGACCGAGGGCTATCACCGGCGGATTGCGTGATACTGGCGCGTGCGACGAAGCTCCTGCAGCGCGCGGCATCCGCATTGCGCGAGGCGGACTTCGAAGCCTACGTGGCTCAGCGAAAGAACGAGTTCGACACACCTGTAGCCCGGGTCCTATTCAACGCGCTCCGCCTCGCCAATGCACGGCATGATCGCGACGTCTTGCGACGACTGTGTGTTGCCTGGGAGGACCTCACCGGCGTGGCGCTGGAGGTGGAAGACGTCGCCGCGTCGGCAGCGCTCCTCGGTGGTGACTTCCTGCGGGCTTGGGAAGAGGCGGTAACAGCGCGCGACGTCGATGAATCGTCCGCATTGCTGCGAGAACGCATCACAGCCTCGCTCGTTGACCGCCTCGACTTTTCCGCCGTCGACTGGTTCCTTTCGGAAGGGTGGAAGGCTTGGGACGCAAAGGAGTCCCGAGACGTTGCGGACGAGGTCAATACATGGAACGAACTGCACGGCGAGATCGTGCTGGAGCGCAGCGCCGAGAGTCTCAAGCTGAACGTCTATCTGCAGCAGATGGATCTTGCTTCGAAGGCACCGCTCCCCGGGCCGAACGCCATCCGCTGTATGACGGTGCACGGGTCGAAAGGACTGGAGTTCAAGCACGTGTACCTGATCGGGATGGCCCAAGAGGTGTTCCCGTCGTTTCAGGCTCTCAAGAAAGGCCCACACAGTCGCGAGATGGAGGAAGAACGGCGGAACTGCTTCGTCGCCATCACGCGTGTCCAGGAGACGCTGACTCTGACCCGCGCGAGGCAGTACAACGGGTGGAGCAAGCAGGGATCGCAGTTTCTTCGCGAGATGGGACTCGGAGAGCAGCCGTGACGATCGAAGCTCTGTCGATCGAATCCGTCTCCGCCGCGGTGACGGGCAAGATCGACGTGCGCGGGGAGGCGACCGCGTGAGCTTCGCGCCGCGCTTCACGGTCACGAGCCCGGTCACCGCGGCGCTCACGCGCATCGAGCGGGCGCGCGGGTTCCTCGAGGCGGCGAAGCTGTCGGAGGACTGGATCCGCCGGATGGGCGAGCGCGCGCTCGTTCTCGAGGCGCACCACACGACGCACATCGAGGGCACGCGGCTCACGCTCGAGCAGTCCGAACGCCTGCTCGCCGGCGAGACGGTCGCCGACGCCGACCCCGACGACGTCCGCGAGCTCCTGAACTACCGCGGCGCGTTCGAGTTCGTCTCCACCTACCTCGGCCACGGCGGCCCGATCACCGAAGGGCTCGTCCGCGAGATCCACAAGCGCCTGGTCGAGGGCGTGCGCGGGGGCTCGGCCGCCCCGGGTGAGTACCGCCGGGTGCAGAACTATGTCGTGAACTCGGCCACGCGGGAGGTCGTGTACACGCCGCCCCCGGCCCACGACGTGCCGGTCCTCATGCGCGAGCTGGTCGAATGGCTGAACGCGCCCGGCGACATCCACCCCGTGCTCGCGAGCGGCGCGGCGCAGTTCCATCTCGTCCACATCCACCCGTTCCTGGACGGGAATGGCCGCGCCTCGCGCCTGCTCTCGACGCTCTGCCTCTACCGCGCGGGCTACGATTTCAAGCGGCTCTTCACGATCAGCGAGTACTACGACCGCGACCGATCCTCCTTCTACCGGGCCATCCAGAGCGTGCGCGAACGGGGCATGGACCTGACCTTGTGGCTCGAGTTCTACACGGAAGGCCTCGCCACGCAGCTCGACGAGGTGAAGGCCCGAGGGGAGCGCGCCATCCGCCGGGACGTGCTTGCCCGCCAGCACGGCCTCTCGGACCGGCAGGCACTCGCCCTGGGTCTCGTGCTCGACCAGGGGCGGCTCACGATCCAGGAGCTCGAGGCGCTCTGCCCCGAAACGAACCGGAGGACCCTCCAGCGGGACCTCCGGGAAATGGTCGAAATGGGCCTGCTGGCCACGGAGGGGCAGACCAACCGCCTCCAGTACCTTGCGGGAAAGAGACTTGGATGAACTTGCGACAGGCTCGCGACACACACTTGCGACAGGGCTCGCGCCTCCGAGGAGCCGCGGCTCCAGCGGAATGCCTTGCCCCCTCCGGCGCGCTTGTTTAGACTTGGCCACCTAAGTCTGAATAGCCGTGCCCGCTATTCAGCATTGCTGAGCCCGGAGGGCCATCCGGCGTGAAACGCGGCGAAACCGGCAGGTACGAGGTGACGACCGTCGGCGGCGAGGAGGTTCGCGCCTTCCTCCCCATGCCGCTACCCCCCGTCCCGCCGCTGGCGCTGGATGGAGTGCTGCAGCCGCTGCTCGAAGCCGCGGTGCTCGCGGTCGGCCGGCTCGACGGTGTCTCGACCCTGCTGCCGGACAAGTCGCTGTTCCTCTACGCGTACGTTCGCAAGGAAGCAGTGCTCTCCTCCCAGATCGAGGGGACGCAGTCCTCGCTCTCGGACCTCTTGCTCTTCGAGCTCGACGAAGCGCCCGGCGTGCCGCTCGACGACGTGGTCGAGGTGTCGAACTACGTCGCGGCGCTCGACCACGGTCTGACCCGGCTGCGCGAGGGGTTCCCGCTCTCGAACCGCCTGATCCGCGAGATCCACGGCGTGCTCCTCTCGCGCGGGCGCGGCAGCGGCAAGGACCCGGGCGAGTTCCGTCGCTCGCAGAACTGGATCGGCGGCAGCCGCCCCGGCAACGCCGCGTTCGTGCCGCCGCCGCAAACGGCAGTGCCCGAGTGTATGGCGGCGCTGGAGCGCTTCGTGCACGCCGAGGGCGATGGCCTGCCGGTGCTGTTGCGGGCCGGGCTCACGCACGTGCAGTTCGAAACCATCCACCCCTTCCTCGACGGCAACGGACGGGTCGGCCGCCTGCTGATCACGTTCCTCTTGTGCCATGCCGGCGTCCTG
>Ga0214473_10002886_pt1 | contig 21034 bp, 12 predicted proteins | sample RVTome_7_FD_203509 | JGI IMG/M metagenome (GOLD analysis project Ga0214473, IMG submission 203509) | Soil microbial communities from uranium-contaminated site in the Upper Colorado River Basin, Wyoming, United States - RVT98D197 | ecosystem: Environmental > Terrestrial > Soil > Contaminated >... | reverse complement strand
CTGATGGACCGCCAGTCCAAACGCCTGCAGGCCGCGGAGCACAGGCAGGCCGTCGACCGCGGGCATGCGGCCGCTGAAATGGACCATACCGTGTTCGTCCGTCCAGGCCACGAACTCCCGCGCCTCCCACTGCCGGCGCGCATACTCCCGCGCGTCGACGTTGCCGTACAGCCGCGCGTCCCGCACGAACACCTCCAGCTTCTTCGCGCTGACCGAGAGCGCGTACTCCAGGATCGCCGTCTCCGTCTCCGGGTTGGCCAGGCGCGTGATGGCGCGTGCCTTCGTGAAGCTCAGCTCGCCCTGCTCCATGGCGGCGCTGGTCAGTGGCAGCGTGACCAGCACACGCGCAGTGCGAACGCGCTGGCGGCAGGCGCCCTCGTCCTTGCCGGTGCGATGCGCCAGCCAGGCGGCGCAGGAGCGGTGGCCGGTGAGCTTCCACCCGCCGCGGCAGTCGAATTCGGCCAGGCGGACCAGCAGTTGGTACTCGGCGGCATGGATCCCGGCCGCGATGGTGGCGATCTCGTTGCCGAGCTCTTCGAGGGCTTCCGCCTCGGCATCTGGGTCTGGCGCTGTGCTGGCGGGATCGGAACCGCGGCCGGCATCAGGGCTGCCGGGCTCCGCCGCACCGTCGGCATCGTGCCCGCTGGGTTCCGCGGAACCGCGGCCGCTCGCCCGCGCCTCATCATCCACAACATCAGCCCCGGACCGCTTCGTCGCGCCGTCCGCGTCCCCCGGTGGCCCAACGCTCCGCTCCCGCACGACCGCCGCGCCGTTCCACGCACCGGCGCCGCCCGCGTACCCATACCTGAAGTCCTGCGTCCGCCCACCCATGAATCCCTCCTATCCGCCGTGGTCGCAATCACTTCCTGTAATATAAGGGGGGTATTTTCGACCCTCTGGGAGGGGCCAGGAAGGCTCATGGCCGGCATGCCGAGACTCAAAAGCTTCCGCAATGCTTCCGCCGCGCCGTAGCAGCCGTCTACGCCGGCCCACGAGCCGATCTCACGTGGGTGCGAGACAAGCCCGAATTTGCACCCAAAAACCTGTCAATGGGATATTTGGGACATCTGGATGTGAGGATGGGACGCCGCGGGTGGACGGAGGTCAGGCAGGCAGCTGATGCAGCGAAGGCAGCGAAGGCCGCGAAGGCAGCGAAGGCAGCGAAGGCAGCGAAGGCAGCGAAGGCCGCGAAGGCCGCGAAGGCCGCGAAGGCCACGGACGCAGCGGACGCAGCAATAGCGCAGTTCTTACCGCCGCCCCGCCGCCACCTCCAACCACCGCACCCGCCCCTCCGCCAGCGTCCCGATCACCTCGGCGCCCGGCTCCGCGGACCGCCGCACCGTGAGCGTCCCCAGCGCGCCGTCCTGGATGGCCGGATCGCCCGGCACGCCGGCGGGAAAATGCACGAACAGCCCTGCGGCGTCCAGCGTATCGCGCGCCTCCACGCCGGCCAGGTCACCCGTGTCCACCAGCGACCACGCGCTGCCCTCACCCGCGGGCGCCACGTCCAGCGCCAGGTCCAGCCGCGCGGGCGGGATGCCGGGGCGCACCACGGTGCCGCCCATGACCACCAGATCACGCACCGTCCGGCCGTTCGGCGGCAAGGCGTGGTACCAAGCGACGTCCCCCGTCGGCTCACCCGCCGCCAGCACGTCCAGCGCATGCGCCAGCGCCACGAAGTTCACGGCGCGCAGCCAGTCCTTGGGGTAGGCGTCGGCCCAGCCGCCGCTCTCGATGAGGACGGTGCTGGCACCCCACGCCTGCATGAGGTCGCCGAAAGCGCGCGGTGTGAAGGTGTCGTCGTACCGGGTGATGTGTCCGCCCACGAGCGGCTCGATGGCGCGGCCTATGTCCACGGCCAGCCGCTGGCCGCGCACCAGCCCCGGCGGGTCGTCGTTGCCGGCGTGCGGTCGGGGCGCCAGCAGCGCGATGCCCGCGCCGCGGTCGGTGCGGCCCACCCGCGAGCGGGGGTTCTGGTCGTGCAGGTTGAAGCCGTAGTCCGGCTCCAGGGCGTCGCGCACGCGCTTCAGCGTCTGCGCTTCGGGCGTGGCCTGCTCGCGGGCGTCCCGGTTCACGTCCACGTTGTGGGCGTTCCGGCGCTGGTAGCGCTCGGCGCCGTCCGGGTTCAGCATGGGGATGTTGACCAGCGTGAGCGCCCCCGCCCAGCGGCGTACGCGCGGGTCGTCCGGGCGGGTGGCGATGAAGCTGTACAGGTCGGCCAGGGCGCGCGTGGCGGTGGTCTCGTCGCCGTGCATCTGGGACCACATGAGCACCTTCGTGGGGCCCGTGCCGAAGCGGACCGCGTAGAGCGTGCGCCCCTCGGCGGAGGTGCCCACGCTGTCCCGCGTGAGCAGCGCCGCATCGTCCACCAGCGGGCCCGTCACCGACCAGTACTCGTCATGGCGGAGCGCCCGCGAAAAGAATGCCGGCACCCGCACCTCGCGGAAGAGCGGCAGCAGCGAGGCGGCCGGCCCGCGATCGGCACGCAGCCGGAGCGCGCCATCGGGCCCCAGCGCCGCCCACACGTCCGCCGAGATGACGGCGCCCACACTGTCCGCCCGCGCCGCCTCCGCGAAGCCGCGCGTCAGCACCACCAGCACGTAGGGGGGCGAGCCCTCCGGGTAGACCACCGCCGCGTCGTGGCGGATGCCCGTGATCCAGCCCGTCTTGTGCGCCACGCGGGTACCGGCGGGCACCCCGCGCGGGATCATGTCGGCGAACTCCTGCCCGGCCAGCACCTCCACCACCTCACGGCACAACGGCTCGGGCACCACCTCGCAGGAGGCCGCGGCCTCCAGCGTGCGCGCCAGCCCCCACGCCGTGGCCATGTTGCTGAGGCCCGCCCGGTAGGCGGGCCCGTCCTCCACACCGCGCAGCACCCGCAGGTCCTCCGGCGCCACGCCCAGCATAGCCAGCATGGCCTGCACCGAGTCAGCGTCCAGAATGTCGATCAGCAGGTTGGTGGCCAGGTTGCTGGAGCGCACGATCATGCGCCGGCCCAACTCGCGGAGCGTGGTGGTGCCGCCCACGCGCTCGTAGAGCTCGGGGTCACTGTCCGCGTCCGCCGACAATGAATAAGGCCGCCCGTCCAGGATGCTCCGGAACGTGGTCCGCACCTCCACCGGGGCATCAAGGTCCACCTGGCCCAGCGTGGCACGGCGGTAGAGCTCCAGCAGCACGGGCACCTTCATGGTGCTGGCGGCGTGCACGGGCACGGTGGCATCGATGCCCAGCGCGCGCTCCGTCTCCAGGTCCAGCACGGCCACCAGCACCTCCTCCTCCGGCGCCAGCCGCGCCAGCCGCGCGCGGAGCGTGGCCTCGAGCGCGCCCAAGTCGGCCGCCACCGGCGGCGCGAGCGCCGCACCGGGCTGAAGAGCGCCGGGGGAGGGGGCGCCGCCGCACGCCGCCACGGCAGCCAGGGTGCCGAGCAGCGCCAGCGTGCGCGCGGCCGCCGGCCGACCGCAGCCGCCGCTGGCGCAGCGGGCGCAGCGGGCGCAGCGGGCGCAGCGGGCGCAGCGGGCGCCGCTGGCGCAGCGAGCGAAGCGGGCGCAGCGGGAGCCGCCGGCGCAGCGGGCGCCAACGGAGCCGCGCCCGCCGTGGAGGTCGGGGCGCGCTAAGAACGTGAACGGGAATCGTCGCATACCAGCTCCGCGGAGGCTCACGGGTAGAGGTGGTGCCGCCGGGCGGCGGCCTCGAAGGCGGTGCGGCGGGCGTCCCAGGGCGCCACGATGGCCTCCACCTCGGCGCCCTCCAGGAGCTGCAGGCGCAGGCGGTCGGAGCCGGCCAGGCGGTCGAAGTGCGCCACCCGGAAGGTGAGCTCGTCGGGGTGCAGGCGCATCAGCTCGACGAGCACGGCCACGGCCGTGACGGTGGGGTCGTAGGTGGCGCGGTCGGTCACGGTGAAGCGGAGCCCGGGCACGGCCTCCCCGTCGTACTTGCCGTCCCCCGGCGCCGACGGCGTGAAGGTCACCGCCTCGATGCGCACGCCGGGCAACGCGCGGGCGGTCAGGCGCGCAGCCAGCGTGTCCGCCGCCAGCCAGGGCGCGCCGATCTGCTGAAAGGCCATGGGCGTGCCGCGGCCCACCGAGAGGTTGGTGCCCTCGAACAGGCAGGTACCGGGATAGTGCGCCGCGCTCTCGAGCGAGGGCATGTTGGGTGAGGGCGGACGCCACTCCAGCCCGGTCCCGTCGAACCACAGGTCGCGCGTCCAGCCCTCGGCGGGGATCACCGTCAGCTCCGCGCCCACCCTGAACTCGACGTTCACGAAGGTGGCCAGCTCGCCGGCCGTGAGGCCGTGGCGCATAGGCACGGGGTGGAGCCCCACGAAGGTGGCGTAGGCCGTGTCCAGCACGTTGCCCTGGACCAGACCGCCGATGGGGTTCGGCCGGTCCAGCACCACGAAGGGGATGCCGGCGCCCGCGGCCGCCTCCATGGCCAGCGTCATGGTCCACACGTAAGTGTAGTAGCGCGTGCCGATGTCCTGGATGTCGAAGGCCAGGGCGTCCAGGCCCGCCAGCATGGCCGGGGTGGGCGCGCGCGTCTGTCCGTAGAGCGAGTAGATGGGCAGGCCGGTGGCGTCGTCCACCTCATCGGTGACGCGCTCGCCGGCATCGGCGGTGCCGCGGATGCCATGCTCGGGGCTGAAGAGCGCCACCAGCTCCACGCGCGGGTCAGCGGCCAGCGCGTCGATGGTGCTGCGCCCGTCCGCGGTGCGGCCCGTGTGGTTGGTGATGAGGCCCACGCGGCGGCCGGCCAGGGGGGCGGCGTCCCCGGCCAGCAGGACGTCGATGCCCGGTCGCACGGCGGCGCTGCCCGCGGCATCGGAACCCGCCGCAGCGGAGCCCGCACCATCGGCGTCCGCGGCACCGCCATTCGCCCCGCCACAGGCGGCCGCAAGCACCAGCAGCAGCACGCCGCGCGCCGCGCGGGGTAGCACACCGTGGTGGCGGCCCCGTTGCCGTACCGCCGGACGTGCTCCAGTATCCGTGTGCAGGGCCGCGGCGCGGCCCACTCCCTGTACCGACCCCGGTAGCATGCAGCCACGCTTCATGTCTCTCTGGCGCTTCCCGGCGGGCGCGGTCCTGCCGCGTCTCCGCGCGCTGTGCGTACCGGCCGTGGCCGTCGTGGCCCTGGCCGCCTGTTCCGCGCTGTCCGGCATCGGCGGCGCCGCGCCGCCCACGCCGCCCACGCCAGCGGAGCCCGTGCCCCCGGTCGGCGAGCCCGAGCCGCCGCCGGTCGCCCCGCCGGCCGCCCCGCTCCCCGCCGGCCCGCCCGCCGAGCCCGCACCGCCGGACCCGGCCGCATGGGTGGAGGCCACACTGGCCTCCCTCACGATGGAGGAGAAGGTGGGCCAGCTTGTGGTGCCCTGGATCGACGGCTCCTTCACGCCTGTGGGCTCGCCCGCCTGGGAGCGGCTGCGCCGCTGGGTGGAGGAGGACGGCGTGGGCGGCTTCGTGGTCTCCGTGGGCCCGCCGCTGGAGATCGCGGCCAAGCTGAACGCGCTCCAGCGCATGGCAAAGGTGCCGCTGCTCATGGCCGCCGACGTGGAGCGCGGCCCCGCCCAGCGCCTCTCCGACGCCGTGGTGCTGCCCTACGGCATCCGCACCGGCGGCGCCACGGAATTTCCGCCCGCCATGGGGGTCGGCGCAACCGGGGACCCGCGCCTCTCCTATGAGATCGGCCGCATCACGGCCGCCGAGGTGCGCGCCGTGGGCATCCACATGGCTTACGCGCCGGTGGTGGACGTGAACAACAACCCGGCCAACCCCATCATCAATACGAGGAGCTTCGGCAGCGATCCCGCGTTGGTGGCGCGCATGGGGGCGGCGCGCGTCCTGGGCCTCCAGGAGCACGGCGTCTACGCTACCGCAAAGCACTTCCCCGGGCACGGGGACACGTCGCTCGACTCGCACCTGGCGCTGAACTACCTGGGCTTCGGCCGCGCCCGGGCCGACAGTGTGGAGTTGCCGCCCTTCCGCGCCGCCATCGAGGCCGGTGTCACCGCGGTGATGGTGGCCAACGTGGCGTTCCCCGGCCTGGCGGGCGACTCCCTTCCCGCCACGCTCTCCCCGCAGCTCACCACCGGGCTGCTGGTGGAGGAGCTGGGCTTCGAGGGGCTGGTGGTGGTGGACGCCCTGGACATGGACGCCGTGGCGGCGCTCTACACCGTGGAGCAGGCCAACGTGCGCGCCATCCAGGCCGGCGCCGACGTGCTGCTCATGCCCACCAGCGCGCCGCGCGCCATGGGCGCCGTGGTCGACGCGGTGCGCCGGGGGGAGATCCCCGAGGCGCGCATCGACCGCTCCGTGCGCAAGATCCTGGCGCTGAAGGCGGGGCAGGGGCTGCACCGGCAGCGCTTCGTGGACGTGGAGGCGGTGCCGCTGGTGGTGGGCAGCCCCGCGCACCAGCCGCTCGCGCGCGCCGCGGCGGAGCGCTCCATCACCGTGCCGCGTGACCGCGCGGGCCTGCTGCCGCTGGACCCGGCGCGCACCCCCCGCGTGCTGAGCGTGCAGTATGTGGATGACACGGACCCGTACGCCGGGGACATCTTCCACCGTGCCGTGGCGGGCAGCTTCCGCGAGGTGCGCCGCATTCGCCTGGATCGAGGCAGCCACCCGGCCACGCTGGCGGACGTGCGCCAGGCCGCGGCCAGCGCCGACCTGGTGCTCTTCTCCGCCTACGTGCGCGTGGGGGACCGCAAGGGCGGCATCGGCATCCCGGACAGCCTGGCGGCGCTGGCGGGTGAGCTGGCCGCCAGCAAGCCCACCGTGCTGCTCTCCTTCGGCAACCCCTACATCCTGGAGCAGGTGCCGGACGCGGGCACCCTGCTGCTGGCCTGGGCCGGGCACCCGCCGCTCCAGCAGGCCGCCGCGGACGCACTGCTCGGCCGCATCCCCGTGACGGGCAAGCTGCCCCTCGACCTGCCGCCCTTCCACGTGGTGGGGGAGGGGCTCGAGATCCCCGCCCGCACAGCCGTCGGCACGGCTCCCCGCACGCCGCGCGATAGGCCGCTCGAGGAGGCTCCGCCTGAGGCCGCCGCCCTCCATCCGCGCCTGCCCGCCGTGGTGGACAGTATCGTGCTGGCCGCGCTGGCGGAGGGCGCGGCGCCGGGCGCGGCGGTGGCCATCGGTCGCGGCGGCCGGCTGGTGCATCTGGCCGGCTACGGCCGCACCGACCACGCGCCCGACGCCCCCGCGGTGAGCGACTCCACCCTCTGGGACATGGCCTCGCTCACCAAGGTGGTGGCCACCACCACGGCGCTCATGCTGCTGGTGGATGACGGCCTGCTGGAGCTGAATGCCCCCCTCTCCCGCTACCTGCCCGAGTGGGGCGGCGGAGCGCGCGCGGGCGTGACCATCCGGGACCTGCTGCTGCACCGTTCCGGCCTGCCGGCCTACGGCGCCACCTGGCAGACCGCGCGCGGCCGGGACGCCTACCTGCGCGAGATCGTGGCCCTGCCGCTGGCCTACCCGCCGCGCACGCGCACCGTCTACAGTGACTACGGCGCCATCCTGCTCGGCCTTACCGTGGAGCGCATCACGGGCATGGGGCTCGACGCCTTCATGGAGGAGCGCGTCTTCACGCCGCTAGGCATGCGGGACACGCGTTTCAATCCGGTGGGCTGGCGGGACGTGCCCTACGTTGTAAGCGACGATGCCGCCGCACCCGCCGGCGCCCCGCTGCCGCCCTCCGGGCCGGCCGCGTGTCCGCCGGTCATGGCGGCGCCTCCGGGCGTGGCGTGCGAGCACGACGCCGCGCTGCTGGCGCGCATTGCGCCCACCGAGCTGGACACCACCTTCCGCCACGCGCACGTGCACGGCGTGGTGCATGACGAGAACGCCTTCGCAATCGGCGGGGTGGCCGGCCACGCGGGACTGTTCTCGTCGGCCCGGGATCTGGCGGTGTTCGCGGAGCTGCTGCTGAACGAAGGGGTGTACGGGGGACGTCGCTTGATAAACGGGGAAACGGTGCGCCGCTTCACCACGCGCGCGGATACCACCTCCAGCCGCGCGCTGGGCTGGGACACGCCCGGGGTGCGCTCGTCGGCCGGAGACTATTTCAGCGAGCGGAGCTTCGGCCACACCGGCTTCACCGGGACCAGCCTGTGGATGGATCCGGAGCGGGATGTCTTCCTGGTCATCCTCACCAACCGGGTGAATCCCACGCGTGCCAACCAGCGCCACGTCCCCCTCCGACGCGAGTTGGCCGACGCCTTGCAACGGGCCATCACCGACCTGCCGGTGCTGCGCCGGCCGGACGCCGCGCGGGTGCGGTAGCGCGCCCGCGGCGCCCGTATCAGAGACGCCCTGGGGAAGTGAGTCCATGCCGCATCCGCTCGAGAAGGTCCCCGTGGTCATCGTGGAGGACTACGCGGACATTGCCACGCTGGTGGCGGAGCACATTGCCAACCTCATCCGCACCCGCCAGGCCTCCGGGGAGCAGGCCGTCCTGGGCCTGGCCACCGGCTCCACGCCGGTGGGGATCTACCGGGAGCTGATCCGCCTGCACCAGGAGGAGGACCTCTCCTTCGATAACGTGGTGACGTTCAACCTGGACGAGTACTGGCCCATGGAGCCGGACCGCCTGCACAGCTACCACCGCTTCATGCGCGAGAACCTGTTCGATCACATCGACGTCCCGGAGGAGCAGATCCACATCCCGCGCGGCGATGTGCGCCGTGAGGAGGTGGAGCGCCACGCGCGTGACTATGAGGCCGCCATCGCGGCGGCCGGGGGGATCGACTTTCAGATCCTGGGCATCGGCAAGACGGGGCACATCGGCTTCAACGAGCCAGGCTCCGGGCGGAAGTCCCGCACCCGCCTGGTGCACCTGGACACCATCACGCGCAAGGATGCCGCCGGCGACTTCTTCGGCGAGGAGAACGTCCCGCGCGAGGCCATCACCATGGGCGTGGGCACCATCCTGGAGGCCCGCGAGGTGGCGCTCATGGCCACGGGCGAGCACAAATCCATGATCGTGCGCCGCGCGGTGGAGGGGGACGTCTCCCACGATGTGGCCGCCACCTTCCTGCAGGAGCACGCGGACGTCACGTTCTACCTGGACGACTCGGCCGCCGCCGAGCTGACGCGCGTGAAGACGCCGTGGCTGGTGCGCGAGGTGAAGTGGTCGCCCGCCCTCACCGAGCGGGCCGTGCTCTGGCTCTCCGAGCGTACGGGGTGCCCCATCCTCAAGCTGGACGCCGCGGCGTACCTGGAGAACCACCTGAGTTCGCTGCTGGCGCGCCATGCCACGGTGGATGACCTGAACCACACCATCTTCAATCGCATCACGGCCAAGGTGCGCGGCAACGCAGAGCTGCCCGCCGAGCGGAACGTCATTGTCTTCAGTCCGCACCCCGATGACGACGTCATCTCCATGGGCGGGACGCTCCGCAAGCTGCACGAGAATGACAACGCCGTCACCGTGGCCTACATGACTTCCGGTAACATCGCCGTCTTCGATCACGAGGTGCGTCGCTACCTGGACTTCGCCCGCCGCATGGCGCGCGACCTGGGGGCGGACGCCGGGCTGGACGTGGAGCGCGTCAACGCGTTCACGCGTGAGGTGGAGGAGGCCTTCGCGGCCAAGAACCCCGGCGAGGTGGACACGCGGCCCGCGCAGGAGCTCAAGCGCGAGATCCGCGAGGCGGAGGCCGTGAGCGGCGTGGAGGCGCTGGGCATTCCCCGGAGCGCCTGCCGCTTCCTGAACCTGCCCTTCTACCAGACGGGCAAGGTGCGCAAGGACCCCGTCACCGAGGCGGACGTGGAGATCATCCGCGCCCTCTTCGACGAGCTCGAGCCCGAGGTGATCTACGTGGCCGGGGACCTGTCCGACCCGCACGGTACGCACCGCCAGTGCAAGGAGGCCATCGAGCGGGCGCTGGACGCGTGGCAGGGCCCCGCGCCCGAGGTCTGGCTCTACCGCGGCGCCTGGCAGGAGTGGCCCGTGCACGAGGCCGACGTGCTGGTGCCGCTCACGCGCACCGACCTGACGCGGAAGATCCACGCCATCTTCAAGCACCAGTCGCAGAAGGACACGGCGCCCTTCCCGGGCGCCTACGACGCGCGCGAGTTCTGGCAGCGCGTGGAGGCGCGGAACACCGATACGGCCCGCGCGGTGGACCGCCTGGGGCTGCCCGAGTTCCACGCCATGGAGGCGTTCGTGGTGCGGCGCAACGGGGCGGCGAGTTGACGCAGGTGCCTTCCTGCGTGCGGCGGATTCGCCGAGCCAGGGATTGACGGGAAGCTGGTCACTTGACTACGGCCGGGTGCGTAGGTACATTTGTACTAACGTCAAGAGCCCCGGGAGCATAACCATGTCATACACAGGTCGAGCTACTCGTACGGGGAACTCGAAGGCACTCCGCTTCGAGAGCGCCTTGTTCACGTCTCATCCCGAGTTCGCGGAGGGTGACATGGAAGCGGATGTCATTGCGCCGGGATGCCTGCTTGTCCGGACCCGTTCGCAGGGTGAGGATGAGAGCCGGGACCCCGTGTTCGGCGCGTACCTCGGGTTTCTCGAGCAGCAGATGGCCAACAGCCCCGAACTTCTCCGGCCGCTTACGCCAGAGGATGTAGCGGGACTCGACGAGCTCCTCGAGGGTGTGGTGTACGACAGGGAGGAACCACTGGATGATGGATTTGAACTTCCCCGATGACGAAGCGAGAGCGCGACAAGGGGGGCGCGGGCGGACAACGCCCGCGCCCCCTGATCGTGAATGGGTACCACCCTCTGGTATGGCCAGCGTTTGCGGAGCGCTTCCGGAAGCTCAAGGCAGAGGTTGAACGGCTGCGGGACCGCGATCCGGAGAATTACCGGCAGGCACCGGCGGCTAAGTTGCTCGCCGCGGTTCGGGACGCCACGCTGCGTGAAATCCCCGTGGAGCCCGCTGCGGACGGCTATCGACAGGGTAACACGCTGGGGCCGGAGTCCCGCCACTGGCGAAGAGACAAGTTCTTCCAGCGCTTCAGACTCTTTTTCCGGTACTCCAGCGAGCCGGCCTTGATAGCCTACGTGTGGCTGAACGACGATTCCACGCTGCGGAAGAGTGGCGCGCGAACGGACGCCTATGCCGTCTTTCGAGCCATGCTGAAGCGAGGTCGGCCGCCGACGGACTGGGATGACCTGGTACGCGCGTGCCGCACATGGACGAATCGCGAGATCGAATAGCCTCGGCCTGCGCATCATGGTGGTGCGCAGGCGAGCCGTGTTTGTCATGCCAGATCCAGAAATTCCAGGCAGCGCTCGCTGTGCGCCCGCACGTCGACTTCCAGGCGTTCAATTATGTCGTGGCGCACACCCTCGGAGCGGACTTCGGCTGCCGCGCGCTCGAGCGCGGCTGGCACGCCTGCCACAAGCTGACCAACGCGCTCGATCACGGGATCGGGATCGAGATCACACCGGGCGGCAAGCCCCTCCCAGTGTCTCCTGCGGATCTTCCACACACGGTACTCGCGGTCGATCCTCATGGCGAGCGCTGTTTCCCTGTCGTGGACGCGATGCGGATATGGGAGGATGCTGACCAGGTCGTACAGAGGCGCGAGGCGGACCGACCCAGCGGCAAGGAGCAGGGAGTAGTTCTTGGCGTGCGCGTCGGTGCCGCCGATCACCCAGTTGAGTGCGAGTGCGTCCAGGAACGCCCCCACGTCGGTCTCTGCATCATCGGACTCCCGGAGGAGCAGGTTCACGATGTCCGCGGGGCCAGGTCCTCCCTCGTTCTCGTACTTCCGCAGCGGCGACACGCCGAGAGACTGGCATGTGTCCTCCTGGTGTAGTCGCATGACCCGGCCTGCGCCAATGCGCAACCGATCGTAACGGGCAACCACGAGCGCGTCCCGCCCCGCGAAGCTCTGGACACGCGCTGCCGCGACCGCGAGGCCGAGTTCCTTGGCCAGTCTCAGGCAGAGGTATTCGTTGACGTCGAAGCCCTCGAGGTCCTGCTGAGCGGGAGGCTTGAGAATATGCGTCGTCGGCATGCGGCCGGAAGGAATCCCCCACCGCTCACCATCGCAGAGGAGAGGCATTTTCGGCTGTGCGCCGGCCAGACTGAACTGGCCGCGATCCCCCGGTAGCCGCCCGGTCCCGTGGTGCTCGACCAGGTCTCGAAGGCGTACGGCAATCTCATCTTCCGTCAGCCATTCGACGTCTCCCTGACCCGCGTCGACCACCTTGTTGTAGCGGTCGGGGCGAACGAACTGCACCGCGCCGGCGCAATCTTCGCCCAAGTGGGCGAGCAGAGCGAACGGATTCCGGGCGGAAACGCGACACTGGCGCGCCCACCGTTCCAGGATCTGAGCGTTGTCAGGGAGGAGGTTCTCCATGAAGGGGCGTACGACTCGGTCCCCATGTTCCCGCTCGGCAAGGGGCATGGAGAGCGAGAGCGGGAAGGAATCGCTCCGGTCCTGCCATGACCGATCGTAGGTGAGCACGAGCTCTCCGCTGGGCCGCTGCACCACCTCTCCGAGGAGCTCACCATCCGCGAGGACCCGCAGTTCATTCATCACGAACCCTCTTCGTGCGCCTCGATCGTTGTCTGCCGAGGGGCTCCCCATGGCGGGTCAGCGGCGTGCGCCGCGACGATTCGTGAACGGATCCGCTCGGGAAATCGGCGGCCGCATCCACACTGCGCGTTGCCAGTTCTGAGGTTCCCACGTGCAAGCGATACCCGAGTGCTTGCAGAGCGGCAACGACGAGGTCGAACCCCACGCTGGTCTTACCGGTTTCCACCAGCGAAATCCACTGCCGGGAAACGCCGACGGCTTCTGCCAACTCATGCTGAGACCAGCCGGCGCGGGCGCGGCCGTCGCGAAACAAGCCGGCCAGGTCGTGAGGTCGTCTGAGCAACATGAAATCCCTCCCTGCTGGTGACAACGCACGTAGGCATAATTAGCGCTGACTACTTTCGTTGTCAATACTCGTAGCTGACCACATACATTGTCATCAGTGCACTTGACCACGATCATTGTCACCATCTGACTCGGGGAGTGAGGATCTGGCCAGAGGCCTCTGGATAGGCCTCTGTACAGGCGTTCGCCGGGGCGGGCCTTTCGCCGCAGGGTGGGGACGGGGCATACTTGGGCCCCATGTCCTTCACCTTCCTCGACATCGCGGTCCTGGTCCTGTACCTGGCGGGCGTCACCGCCTTCGGCGTGTGGCTCGGCCGGCGCCAGAAGGACGCGCGCGACTACTTCCTGGCCGACCGCAGCATGCCGTGGTGGGCCATCTGCTTCTCGGTGGTGGCCACCGAGACCAGCGCCCTCACGGTCATCAGCGTACCCGCGGCCGCCTTCACCGGCGACTTCTGGATGCTGCAGCTGGCGGCCGGCTACATGCTGGGGCGCGTGGCCGTGGCGGCCTGGCTGCTGCCGCGCTACTTCGACGGCGAGCTGGAGACAGCCTACGCGCTCCTGGAGCGGCGCTTCGGCGGCGGCACGCGCCGCTTCGCGTCGGTGGTTTTCATGGTCACGCGCGCCTTCGCCGACGCCGTGCGGCTCTTTGCCACGGCCATCCCCATCAAGCTCATCACGGGGCTGCCGTATACGGAATCCATCCTGCTGACCGGGGTGCTCACGCTGGGCTACACCTACTGGGGCGGTCTGCGGGCGGTGGTCTGGGTGGACGTGGTGCAGCTCTTTCTGTACGTCTTCGCGGGCGTGGCGGCGCTGGTGACGCTGAACGGGCTGGTGGACGGCGGCTGGAGCGCCATGCTGGCCGGGGCGGACGCGGCGGGCAAGCTCACCATCATTCACGCCGGGGAGGGCTTCGCGTCCACACAGTGGGTGCTCACGGGTCTGCTCGGCGGGGCGTTCCTATCCATGGCCTCCCACGGCGCGGACCACCTCATTGTGCAGCGCCTCCTGGCGGCGCCGGACCTGTCCGGCGCCCGCAAGGCGCTGGTGCTCTCGGGTGTGGGGGTGTTCCTGCAGTTCGCGCTCTTCCTGGCGGTGGGTGCCGGGCTCTTCGTGTACTATGCCGGCCGTGCCTTCGCCACGCCTGACGAGGTGTTTCCCACCTTCATCGTGGAGTCGCTGCCGCCCGGCGTCACCGGGCTGGTCATCGCGGGCATCCTGGCGGCGGCCATGTCCACGGTGGGCTCCTCGCTGAACTCGCTGGCGTCGGCTACCACCTACGACCTCTACGCGCCCTTCCGGCGCCAGGCGGACGCCGCGCGCCTGGTGGTGGTGGGCAAGCGCTTCACGCTGCTCTGGGCCGTGGTGCTGGTGGGTGGGGCGCTGCTCTTCCAGTTCGTGCAGCAGGGCACGCCGGTGGTGGTGGTGGCGCTGCAGATTGCCTCCTTCACCTACGGTGGGCTGCTGGGCGGCTTCTTTCTGGCGCTGCTCAGCCGCCGGGCGGATGGCACCGACGCCGTGCGCGGTATGGCGGTGGCCATCGTGGCCATGACGTCTCTCTGGGCGGCGCAGCAGTTCGGCGTGATGGAGAAGCTCATCGATCCGCTGTGGTTCTCGCTGGTCGGCTCGGCGCTCACCGTGCTGGTGGGCACCGCGAGCGCGCGCCTGCGCGTCCGTGCCGCGGCGCGCCCGTGACCCACGACGCGCGTGCCGCCTGCCCTCGCGGGGGCGTGCCCCTGTGTCCGCGCCTGCTCCTGCCATGATCGTCGTGGGCATCGACGGCGGCGGCACGCGCAGCCGCGCCGTGGTGGAGGACGGCCATGGCCGGGTCCTGGCCCGCGCCGCGGGCGGTCCCGGCCTGCTCGAGCCGACGGCCGTGGAGGCGGGGGCCGAGCGCCTGGTGGCGCTGGCGCGGGACGTCCTGCTGGAGGCGGGCGGCGCCAGCACGGCGGATGCCCTCTGTTGCGCGGCTGCGGGCGCGGGCGCGTCCGCGGTGCGTGCGGCGGCCGAGCGAGCGCTCGCGCGCGCGGGTGTGGCCGACCGCATCCTGCTGGTCACCGATCTGGAGGCGGCGTTCCAGGCCGCCTTCGGCGCGAATGACGCGGGCATCCTGGTGGTGGCCGGCACGGGCTCCAGCGCCTGGGGCCGGGCCGCGGACGGACGCACGGCCCGGGCGGGCGGCTGGGGGCCGATGGTGGGGGACGAGGGCAGCGGCTGGTGGCTGGGCCAGGCCGCGGTGCGGGCCGCGCTCCGGGCGCATGACGGCCGCGGCCGCGCCACCACGCTTTCAGCGGCAGTGCGGGAGGCGGCCGGTGGGGCGGCGCCTGAGGCGCTGCCGGCCTGGGTGGTGGGCGCCGGCAAGGCCACCGTGGCGGCGCTGGCGCCGGCGGTGCTCGCCGCGGCTGCGGCCGGTGACGGCGTGGCCGCCACCCTGATAAGGACGGCGGCGGATGACCTGGCCGAGCTGGTGGCGGCGCTGATGTGCGGGCTGGGACCGTGGGCCGAGCCCCCGCCGGTGGCCGCCGTGGGCGGCCTCTTCACGCGCGCGGTGGGGCTCACGGCGGCCTTTGACGCGGCGCTGGCGCGCGGCGGGGCGGGGGCGGTGCGCCGCGCCCTCACGGCGGAGCAGCGGGACGCGGCCCGGGGCGCGGCGGCGCTGGCGCGCGCGGCGGCCGCGGGGGCGTAGGTGCGCCCGACCGCGGCAGGAGCGTGGCGGCCGCGGCGGGCGGGACCTCACCGGGCGCGCGGCTGCGGCGAACCCGGCCGCGAGCGGCCGCGGCGGTCGGCGGACGCCACACGTGGCGCGGCGCCCTTCCGGCACGGCCTCTCCCCCACTACGTTGGCCGCCATGCCGAATTTCCCGCCGGTCCAGGAACAGATGGACGCCATCCGCCGCGGCGCGGTGGAGGTGATCCCGGAAGAGGAGCTGGCGCGCAAGCTGGAGCGCAGCCGGCAGGCGGGCACGCCGCTGGTGATCAAGCAGGGCTTCGATCCCACGCGCCCCGACCTGCACATCGGGCATGCCGTCTCCATCCGCAAGCTGCGGGAGTTCCAGGAGCTGGGGCACCAGGTGGTCTTCGTGGTAGGGGACTACACCACGCGCGTGGGCGATCCGTCCGGCCGGAGCGACACCCGACCGCGGCTCTCGCATGAGGAGATCGACGCCAACGCCGCCACCTACACGGAGCAGGTGGGCCGCCTGCTGGACCTCACGCGCGTACGCGTGGAGTTCAATTCGCGCTGGCTGGCGCCGCTGGACCTGGCGGCGCTGCTGGAGCTCACGGCGCGCTACACGGTGGCCCGCATGCTCGAGCGGGATGACTTTGCCAGGCGGCACGCCGAGGGCCGCGCCATCTCCGTGGTGGAGTTCCTCTACCCCCTCATGCAGGCCTATGACAGCGTGGCGCTCCACGCGGACGTGGAGCTGGGCGGCACGGACCAGAAGTTCAACCTGCTGGTGGGGCGCACCATCCAGGAGCGCTACGACCAGGAGCCGCAGGTGTGCCTCATCATGCCGCTCCTGCGGGGCACGGACGGCGTCCGCAAGATGTCCAAGTCCTACGACAACTACGTGGGCATCACGGCGGCGCCCGAGGAGATGTTCGGCCGGACCATGTCCATTCCCGACGACCTGCTCGAGGAGTGGATCCGCCTGGGGGCCGACCTCGAGCCGGCCGCGGAAGCGGCGGCGCTGGCGGCGGCCGGCAAGGATCCGTACGCCGCGAAGCGGGCGCTGGGACGTCGCCTGGTGGAGCTGTACCACGGCGCGGAGGCAGGGGACGAAGCCGAAGCGCACTTCGACCGCCTCTTCAAGGACCGGGAGGCGCCCGCGGAAATGCCGCTGGTGGACGTCTCGCTCGGGGATGCGGCGCTCCGCTACGAGGCGGGCGTGGGCGTGCGCGTGGCACCGCTGCTGGTGGCGGCGGGGCTGGCCGACTCCAACAGCCAGGCCATGCGGCTCATGGAACAGGGCGCGGTGAGCGTGGACGAGGAGCGGGTGGAGGAGCGCACCGCCACGCTGCCGGCGGCGGCGGGGGACGAGCGCGTGCTGCGCCGCGGGCGGCGGCATTTTGCCCGCGTCCGCTTCACGGCCTGAGCGGGCCCCGGCAAACCGGCGGGAACCCGGGCGCGGCGCCGTGCGTTCGGCATGCAGGTGTCACACTTCGGCGGGCCCGTTCGTTATGGTAGTACAACAACCCGGATGAGAAGTCGATGGACGGCGCCACGGAGGCGCCCACCGGATGGCAGGGGAGAAGCCCGCCGGATGGTAGCGGGTGGGAGCTTCAAGCTGCCAGCAGACCGTGCGAATCTTGACAGGTGGTGTCCAATTCGCTATTCAATACTGTATCCAACACAAGATCAACCCATCGAATTCGGTTGCGGTGCCGTCACAGCCGCGCCCTGCGGGGGATCGCGCCACGAGCGCGGCCCCGGACGTATGCAGTTTCCCTACCGGTCGTTGCATGACGGCCGAACCATTCACCGCTAGATGTTGGCCATACAGCCCACCTGCCAAGGAGGAACGGTGAGATCACGAGGCGTACTCACGCTGCTGGCTGCTGCGTTCGGCCTGGCGCTTTCCGCGCCGGCCCCGCTTACAGCCCAGGCGACAGGAACCATCACCGGCGCGGTGACGGACAGTGAAACCGGACAGCCCCTCGAGGGCGTCCAGGTCTTCCTGCCCGGCACGCAGCTGGGATTCCCCACGGGAGCGAACGGTCGCTTCCTCATCCAGAACGTGCCCGCGGGCACGTACCGGGTGCAGACCCAGCTGATCGGCTTTACGTCCGAGACCGAGCGTGAAGTGGTCGTCACCGCCGGCGGAACGGTGACGGTCGACTTCGAGCTCCACCTGTCGGTGCTCTCCATTGACAACGTGGTGGTGACGGGCGTCTCCGACCCCATCGAGGGCGTGAAGATTCCCTTCTCCGTAGGCCGCGTGGGTGAGCAGGATCTCAAGGCCGTACCCGCCACGAGCGCGCTGAACGCCATCCAGGGCAAGGTGGCGGGCGTGTCGATGATCTCGGGCACCGGGCAGCCGGGTAACGAGGCCAGCATCATGCTGCGCACGCCCACGAGCGTGGAGAACGAGCAGGCGCCCATGATCATCGTGGACGGTGTGATCATGGCCGACAACCTGGAATACGGCGGCTCCACGGTGGACCTGGCGTCACTGGACATCCAGGACATCGAGATCGTCAAGGGCGCGGCGGCGTCCTCGCTCTACGGCTCGCGCGCCGCGGCGGGCGTGATCAACATCACCACGTCACGCGGCCAGGGTCTTGCCCTGGACCAGACGCGCATCTCCGGGCGCGGCGAGATCGGTGAGAGCATGACGCCCAAGTTCGGGTACAACCAGCATCACCGGTTCCTGGTCAACGACAACGGTGACTTCATCAACAATGACGGCGACGTCGTGGAGCGCAGGGACCGGATCCCGGATCCCGACCTGTTCTATGACAACGCGTACAAGCAGACGTACGACAACATGGGCGCCCTCTTCCAGCCGGGCGCCTACAAGAACTACTCGAGCAACCTCAGCTACAACGGTGCCAGCAGCAACTTCCTGGCCTCCGGCAACTTCCTGGACGAGGCGGGCTCGATCGCCGCGCCGGCCGGCTTCAGGCGCTTTTCCGGCCGGCTGAACCTGGATCACCGCCTGGCGGACCAGTTCAGCTTCGCGCTGAGCACCAATTACACGCGGTCCAAGCAGAACGACCTGGCCAGCACGTCGTTCTGGGACATGTACATGTGGCCGATCGATATCAACCTGAACGCGGTTGATCCGGAGACGGGGCTGTTCCTGCAGCAGCCGGATTCGACCTACAACGACGAGCATCCGTTCTGGGACGCGCAGACGCGCGAGTCCGAGGACCGGCGCACGCGCACGCTGCTGAGCAGCGACATGCGCTACAACCCGTTCTCCTGGCTGAACATCAACGGGAACGTGAGCTACGATCGCTCGGAGATCTTCGACTGGCAGCACACGCCGTACGGGGTACCGCAGTCGATTGACGCCGAAGATCCGAGGCCGGCCACCGGCCGTATCGCGGAGTCGGCGCAGCTCACGGACAACTACAACGGCTACGCCAGCGTGAACGGCATCTGGACCATCGGGGACCTCACCCTGCGCAACACCGCGCGCGGCCTGTTCGAGCGCAACCGGCGCGAGCGGTTCGACGCGACCGGGAGCGACTTCGGCATCCCCGGTGTGGTCGACATGGACGTGGCGTTCAACCAGAGCGTCGGTTCCTCCCTCACGCAGGTCCGCTCCGACGGCTACTCGCTGAACACGGGCCTGGACTACGCCGGTAAGTACATCGGTGACCTGCTGGTGCGGCGGGACGGCAGCTCGCTGTTCGGCCCGGAGGAGCGCTGGCAGACGTACTACCGCGCGGCAGGCGCGTGGCGCCTGTCCGAGGAGGCCTGGTGGCCCTTCGATGCGCTCAACGAGTTCAAGCCCCGCGCCGCCATCGGCACGGCCGGTGGCCGCCCCGGCTTCTCTGACCAGTACGAGACCTGGTCGGTGAGCTGCGGCAGCGAGACCTGCAGCGTGAGCAAGAATACGCTTGGCAACCGGCGTCTGAAGCCGGAGCACACCACGGAGAAGGAGTTCGGCGTGGACATGGTCATCCGCGACAAGTACTCCGTGGAGCTGACCTACGCCATGCAGGAGACCGCGGGCCAGCTCATCGGCCTGCCCACGCCGGCCTTCACCGGCTACTCGACCCGGGTCTTCAACACGGGCGTCTTCAGTGGCGAGACCGCCGAGGTCACCGTGCAGGCGTCGCTGGTCAACCGCCCCGGCCTGAGCTGGAGCAGCACCCTGGTGGGTGACAAGACCTGGAGCCGCATCGACGAGTGGGGCCGGGCCTGCTACCGGACGGGCGTCCGCAACTACTGCGCGGGCAACTCCATCAGCGAGATCTGGGGCGAGCGGCACCTCGTCTCGCTGAACGAGCCGATGCTCACGAGGCGGCATGGCTCCAACCTCGGCGCCTTCCAGATCAATGATGACGGTTACTTGGTTGCCGTCGGCGAGGGCTACAGCTACACCGAGGGCGTTTCCGAGAGCCTCTGGGGCACCACAGTCGAGGTGGACGGCTTCGCCTACGACTGGGGCCACGCCATCATCGAGCGGGACGAAGAAGGCCTGCCGACGACCTCGAAGATCGCCAACATGATTCCGGACTTCCAGGTCGGCTGGCTGAACAACGTGAACTGGGGTGGCGTGAACCTGTATGCCCAGCTCCACGCCCAGGTCGGCGGCGAGGTCTACAACGCCACCAGGCAGCGCCTCACCCAGCACGAGCGCGCGGCGTGGATGGACCAGTCCGGCAAGCCGACGGAGCTGAAGAAGACGGATCCGTACTACCAGACCCTCTACAATCGGATGATCCCCACGCAGATTTTTGCCGAGGACGGGTCGTTCCTGAAGCTGCGCTCGCTCTCCGCGATGTACCGCTTCAACAGCGCGACGCTCGAGCGCATCGGCCTGGACCGCTTCGCGAGCAGCGTTGGCCTGGGCATCGTGGGCCGCAACCTGCTCACGCTGAGCGGCTACAGCGGCTTCGATCCGGAGGTCGGCACCGTGACCAACCGGTACGACTACCTGGAGTGGCCGAACACGCGCACGTTCACGGGCTCGTTCGAGATCACGTTCTGATCCGCTGAGGCAGGCGGCGGGTCCCCGCGGGGGACCCGCCCCACCCCGGCATCAACCAAGTTACGTTTCCCGCGGCCCCCGGGCCGTGTAGCAAGGAGAATTCCATGAGATGGTTCCGATGGACGAGCGCGGCGGTGCTCCTGGCGGTGGTCAGCACCGGCTGCCAGGACCTGGACGTGGTCAACACCAATCAGCCGGACCGCGAGCGGGCCCAGTCCGATCCGCTCTCGCTCCACACCATGATCGCGAGCAGCTACAACTCGATCTTCTTCCGCCTGCACCAGAGCAGCTTTATGTACAATTCCATGTCGCTCATCGCCGACGAGGGCAGCGGCACGTACGCCAACAACGCGGCGCTGCTGCTCTCCTCCGAGCCGCGCGTGGCGTTCAGCAACAGCCCCACCTCCGATTCCCACACCGCCATCGCGCGGCCACCGTGGGAGTCCATGTACGAGCCGATCTCCAACGCCGTGGACCTGGAAGCGGCCGTCGCGGGTGGGCTCGACATCATCCTGGAGAC